>ERZ833822.995-NODE-995-length-27089-cov-3.998446_pt1 | contig 27089 bp, 27 predicted proteins | sample MGYA00519913_ERZ833822 | MGnify/ENA primary metagenome ERZ833822 (study PRJEB31850, sample SAMEA3708746) | human gut metagenome | biome: human gut; feature: human-associated habitat; material: faeces | place: China | collected 2014 ... | reverse complement strand
GAACCGCGAATCTGTGAGGCCCTTATATCATCGTCATGAATGACGGTGTTTTACGAGCCCTGTTGATAAAGGTGGGATTTCTTCTTCGTAGTTTTCAGAAAAATGTTTCACAAAAACCTCTTCTTTGCTCCTGTTTATCTCATTTCTCAATTTGTCCAAGTCTTCCAAATATTTTTTCCTACTTGAAAAATTATTTGAATTTAAATGGGCAAACGGATCTTGCGTCAGCGTCGTCAATCCATAGACCCATTGTGTGCGAATGTGAATCTCAACACGTTCCAAAGCCTCCCAAAACAAACATCTAAGTTTTCTGTCAAAAATATATAGCTCTAAAACATCATCGAAGCTGACATTCGCATTAAATTGATGAATTTTCCCCCGGCAATATTCGAACGGAATACAGTAAGCACTGAAGCGGTAATACCCGATGCTGAGAAGATACCGCGAAGCCCTCTGAGGGTCAAGGACAATTAATCCTCGCGATTGGAGGAGTTTGACTTGTTCTTCAACAGGTAACGGTGGCTTGCTGAAATGAATTTTCATTCTCCGGATAAAAAAAGACCTCACTTGTTGCAGATAAACCAAAAGGCCAGAGCTGTGTGAGGTACGCTTGACTCGAATTATAGAAGCTTTTTCTCTTTCTGTATATCAAATTTGCTTCTCTTTTTGCCTTACCTGAAATTCTCTATGACATTTTTTCTCAGAAAAATACCTACGTTCTGCCGCTTCCCCTTGTTTACCTATATTGAAAGAGGAAATCGGTCGGTGGTATCCCATAACGCGAGTCCAAATCTCACAGCGAGTCCGCTCAGAATCTTTAATGCCAAATTGTTCTGGTTTATCAGTCATTTAAAATCCTCAGAGTAAATCCAATACACAAGGAGTTATTTTGTCCTATTTGTGTCTCAAGGAAAAGACCAAATAGAGGCCAAAGACAGAAAGAGCTACGCAAAAAATCGTAAACAAAACCCACACGCCGTTCATCTATATTCCTCCAAGTAAAACGTTAGGAACAAAGAAGTAACGAAACGGCTAATCCCAACGATTACAGCATAATAGTTAAATTGAAATAAGCCAAGTATCAATGCTCCAACACTGAGTTTTTCCAAACCGTCGACCACCCTCTTTACTAAGGCATATTTTGAATTTAATTTCATATTCTTCCAAGTAAGTTCAATGTGACAGACAAGGTAAAGATTTTCTTAATCTATTTATGCCGCTCAGAGACGCATAGTTGAAAGAAAAAGAGGATCAATAACTTTGAAAAAATAGAACCGCCGGAAGATATACAAGCAATTCGAAACCGCCAAATATGTAACATGGCACTTTAGCCGCCTTTTCGTCTTGCTTGAAGTAAAGAAAATAGGCCGTGCATAAAACAACCAAAACCTGAGCAATATAGTTGAAATAATCGAGGCAATCCTTCATAACTTTCTCCTTCTTTAAAATCCGTCTTTACTCTTTTGCATGGCTTCTTTTGATTCCTCATAACAGCTAGATATGGCCTGGACGAAAGAATAACTTTCAGTATCCTGCCTGTATTCATCCAGTCCTATATAAACCTCTTTTCCTGTCATAAGGACATCTTTAATTGTTTCAATTATTTTGTCTTGATTATCCAATTCAGCCTTTGTAATACCTTCATCTAGATGGATAAAAACAACATCATGGGATGATGTCGAGACAATTTTGAGAGTATCAATAAATAGATTCACTCTTTGACGCGGATCTTCAATAATGTCGTTACGGTTTTTCAACTGAACTATATTGAGCCTCGAAGTTTTATCTCCCGCTGCGAGAAATTCGAAATACCCTCCACCGTCTCTAAGAACTGGGAAATAGCCCGATAGAACTGAAGCGCCGAATTCTAATTGAGCAATTCTCAGAGGATATTCAGGGGCCGCAAGTGTAGGAAATTCTTGGCAAAGCCACAGAACGGACTTGCCTTTTGGCAACATTTTCTCTGCAATTTCCAACAACCTGTAACCAACCGCATAACGGTTTCCGATCAGAACTCTTTCTTCCTCTGGGAAGGGATTTGAATCATAAATCAAACTATTTAAAGGAAGCCTCAATCTTTCTTCGAGCCGTTCTTGATAGCTATTATCAATTGCAACCAACTTTTCCACTTTTGAAGAATCTTCCTTGCAATACCAATACTGCTCATCAAAACTATTTCGCAATTGGCGCAGAAAGTCGCGTTTGGATGCTGCCGAAATCCAGTTGCAATTTAACCCATTCATTAGACTGAAGAAGGACCAAATCGGTATTCTTACCGTACCTTTGGTCAGAGATTGATCCTTCTTCTTTATCCAATCATTCGTATTTCTTAGCTCAGAATCAGACAGAAAAAACTGTGTCATTTATTTCTCTCTCCTCTAGGATTTAAGAATTGTTGTCGTTACCTTTCTCGATCTCGGTAGCTACAGTATTTCTCTCTAGCCTTTGTTCTTTTGCCCACTCTTGATAGAGTTTGAAAAATTTTTGGCCGACATGGTGTCCACTTATCACATTGTTCAACTTAGCCTCGAAATCAGAAACATAATGTTTTCGGCAAATTGCGTAAGAATCTAAACGAGCATCCGGACAAAGGTTTGCAATCCTTGTCACCTGCCCTCCGTAGTCAACAATGACATTTACATCTCCATCTTTCATTAATTCAAAAATAAATATTCCGATCTGTCGGGAGATACCCGTAAAACCTTTCGGAGAACACCGCCTCTTTTCTCGAAATTTGGAATAGTCCAGGAGGGAAAGTTTTGTACGATGAACCCTCAAATACTCTTTATAAGCTATATCATCTGACGGGATAATTGGCTTAGGTAACATACCCCGTAATTCGCTCTCCCATTGAGCCAATTCCAGTACTATTTTTCCGCAAAACGTCTTCTGAGCTGCCGGACGTTTTTGTCTTTTTTCACCATGATGTTTTATTCAATTGAATTAAAAACCTCAAGAGATGGAGTTTTTTTGACCTTTAAATAGTCCCAAGCCATCAACCGTGTGTAGCAATCAAACATCGAAAGAAAGTTTTCGCCGGCATAGGTAAAGAAATCCCAGCCGTCAAACTTAAAAGTCATGCTGTAAGTTTCAATGGGAAAGGGAGAGTTTCCGTCAAACCTCCCGACCTGACAGATAATTTCCTCACCCTTCACAAAATCGCCGGGAATTTCCAAATCTGCTTCGTCATGACAAAGTTCAACTTCGACCATTGCTTTCCTCCAAATCAGCCTTCACCGATAACGGATTTTTTTGTTAATGTGGTTTTTCCACCCACAATAATCGACACAATCATCGTGTCCATAGGAAGTAACTTTTGAACGTAAGTTTTATCCTTCTTGTCTGCTTTCGGGTGGGACTCGAGTTTTTCGTACATTCCATCAACCAATTTTTCTCTCTCTTGGAGCAAAGAAGTCAGGCGGTTGGCCTGAATTTCATCAAGCTCCACAGTCAATTCATAAGTGCTCATTTACTCTCCTCAGTGATAGATAATTAACAAGCGGCTTCTTTGAAACGTTGATCGAAGAACTCGACAACTTCTGTTCTCTTCCAACGGCGTTTCCCTTTGAGAGAAAGCTTGTAGGGCTTTGGAAAATTAGGGTCCTTAATAACCTCATCCGTAAGAGAAGAGTTATAGCCGTTCCCCAACATGACATCTATATCTGCTCTGGATACAAAATAAGGCTCAATCCTTGGAATCCGGCGCACCACAATATCCGCGATTGATACAGCCAGCGCCTGCTTATCCTCGTCATTTAGATGTAAGGCATTATCAGCCATACCTTCCTCCTTAATACTTATGCTCATTCTTTCAGAAGAAAATTCTTTCTCTGTCTGAAAAACAGCAGAAATTACTCAAATTTCCGTCTGTCGGAAATTGTTCTTACGTTAAGGATTAAGCATTGCCGGATCTGTTCAGGAAGCCTTTGTGAACGTAGCGCTACGTTTTCAGCTCAACCGCCGGGGAACCCCCGTCCGGGAGGACCGGGAGGAGAGGCGCTGTTTTTCCAAATAATCCGAGAAGTTTGTCATAGAATCATTCCGAGAGGCCAAAGATGTTAATAGCAACGAAAGTAAGACTGTACCCGACCCCCGGACAGAGGCGTTTTTTAAACGGCCAGTTCGGAGCAGTGCGGTTTTGCTACAACAAAGCCGTTGCTCTGAAGCGGGACCTTTATCGAAAGAAAGGTATTTCGCTGTCCGTTATCAAAGAGATTAAACCTCTGTTGTCCGTCGCCAAGAAGTCAAGAAAGTACGGGTGGCTCTCGCAATACGACTCTATGAGTCTTCAAGAAGCAGTTCGGCACGCGGATACGGCCTATAAGCGATTTTTTAAGAAAGAGGCTCGATTTCCGCAATTCAAAAGTAAACGGAACAGACAAAGCAGTTATCACTGTACCTCTTTGTCCGTTGGAAAAGACTTCATCAAGATTCCGAAGTGCGAGCCGATTAAAGCGGTAATCCATAGGCCGATACAAGGTAAGGTCAAGAGCATTACCGTATCCCGTGATCGAGTGGGCGACTACTTTGCTTCCATACTGAGCGAAACGCCGGAGAAGGTTCCCGACAAACCGACGGAAGTCGAAGAGTCCAAGGTGATCGGCATTGATCTCGGAATAAAGGACTTTCTGACAGACTCTTTCAACAGAACCGTTGACAATCCCAAGGAACTCAAAAGCGCACTGAAGGAATTGAAAAAAGCGCACAAGAAGGTTTCCCGCAAGGTAAAAGGAAGCAGAAGGAGAAGCAAGGCGGTCGGACGCCTTGCAAAAGTTTATCGGAAAGTCTCTCGCAAACGCGAGGATTTCCAGCACAAGGTCTCGAAGCGATTGATTGACGAAAACCAAGCGGTCATCGCGGAGAGTTTAAAAATCAAGAATATGATGCACAATCGCAAACTCGCTCGGGCGATAGCAGATGCCGGCTGGGGCGGATTTTTGTCCAAGCTCAAGTACAAGGCGGAAAGAAGCGGAAAGCTCTTCATACAAACGGACACCTTTTTTCCGTCCTCGAAGACCTGCCCGCGATGTCTATACAAGTTTGACGGATTGACTCTCGCCATGAGGCAATGGATTTGTCCCAAGTGCGGCGGTTTAAACCTGCGGGATTATGCCGCCGCGATAAACGTCAAAAGAGAAGGCATTGTGCAGTTAAAGGCGGCAGGGCTTGCCGTCTTGCGGCGATAAGCCGCAGCTCATGGAGGCTCTGTAAGACCTTTCAACCGAAAGGCTCGAGTCGTCGAAGTGAGAAGCCTCGCCCGATTAGGGCGGGGAGAGGTCACATTTTGCGTTGTTGACGAGGCCGTGCTCACGGAATTAAATTCTTGATAAATAGAAAGAAAAACAATTTAAGGAGAAAACAGTGAATTGTTTCCAACGGCTGGCCGTCTTAACTCTTACGGCAATCTCGCTTTTAGGATTAAGCGGTTGCTCTTCGTTGTCTACCATGACAAAAGATGAAGCGATAGAAAAGGATAAGAAAGATCAGGTCTATGACTCACACGCAAGTCTTGCTAACAACATTTGCGGTTACCTATCCATTGTCTGCCCTAAAGACGCTTCCATTACAAAGGAACAGTTCGAAAAAACCTTCGGTTCTAATGTCGGCTCTAATACCGGTGTGGAAATAGCCAAGTTAGGTGGAGTAATGGTTGCATCTTCCTGGCTGTTTCCTACTTCATTAGCCACACAAACTCATCAGCTTGGAGCTGGCTGGTTCTTCCTGGGAGCGAGTTTGCTTCTCTCCCCAAGTGTTGAAAGAAAGCCTTACGTTCTTGCTTTTGTCCCCTTCGAGAAGGCAAAGACGGAAGAGGAGGCACGGAAATATTTTATTGACAAACTCAGCGAAGCCGAACGAAAAGTAATAAAGGCAAACCGCCTTGAAATTCTCGAAGACAATGGTCTCACGCAATTCAAGGTGTTTGATCTGGAAGGAAGTGGAATTTCCCTTCCGGTAAAAGGAAAAGAGATTTGTCCGTTGAAAGAAGACGGCAAACATTCCTGTGCTTTTTTTGCCGCTGCGATGCACGGAGGCATCAACGCTGTTAAAACCGAGATACCCAAATGGCTTCCCAATGGAGGAAAAGAAGTTTGGCGGATTTCACATACTCTTTCAATCTTTTCTGCCGAAGATGTAAAGATTTCAAAAGTTCAAGCCCAAGATATAAGTGTGCAGGTCGCAAAGTTGTTACCCAACAACTTCTATGTTTATGTGCCACCAATCGAGAGTAAAGAAAAAGACAAGGACAAACCAGCTTTAGTCATGTCCAATTCCAAAGTCTATCCATTTATTTATGTTGAGCCTTAATCAGACTGACAAGTAATGAAAAAGCGTCGCAACATACTAATGCTGCCGACGCTTTTTTAATCCCAATTCAAGGGAAATTTAGAATCTGTTGCAACAATCAAGCCAGCGCCAGATTAAGTAAATCGGCTGTTCCCCGGCAACAGGAATTACTTTTCCGGGCCCCCATGATTCAACAACCGCACCGACTTTGTGAGATCTCTGTGTATCTGCTACGGGGTGAGCCATCGTGAATTTGTATTGTGTTTTAGGAAAGTACGGAGCTATGTAACCGTTGCACAAAGCATCGTCTCCCATCGTAGCCCAGGCAAATCCTCTCCTATGGATTTGCGTCATCAGTCGGACGGCTCCTAAAGAAGTTTGTCTTAGTATTCCTAACCTCTCATTGATTTTTCCTGTAAGGGGATAAACCAAGCCCCACGTTCCTGCACACCAAAATAAAGATTCAATCGGTTTATTAACCATGCTGGATAAAGCATCAGGGATGCAGGAAGCCAGCGCTGCCGGGTTCGCAAACAGTGCCGCCTCAGGGTTAGCAAAATAACTAATCTCACCGTTACTCCATGTTGGATCCAATTCGCTGATGTACATCAGATCTAAATCTGAGTATCCTCCCGGGTTACACCCTTTTCCCGAGAAAAGCTCCAACATATGCACGAGCGGGAACACGTAATAGTGGTAGTGGTTGAAGGCTGCTTGATCTGGTGATCCTGTGGGCGTTGTACCGTGAGTACCAAGATTCATTGGATTTATATTAAGCCTCGTACCGTTAAGAGTAGCAAGGCATCCCGGGATCGTCTGAAATTCAATCAGACGATAAGGCTCCCAAAAAGCAGTGACAAAACCCGGTCGTGGCACTCCGAGCTGATCCTGACACATACACACCGATTGACCCGAAGCGCCATCCGGCACTTCTTCTCCGCTTCCAAAAAGGGCTGAAACGCCTTTTCCCACCCAATCCTGAATCCCTTCCATCCACTTGCCGTTTGATCCGGAGGACCATCCATCTGAAGAGCTGGCAGGTATTTCTCCCATGTCTTCCTTTATTGCGTTAAAAGGATTCATTGTTGCTCCTGCAAGTTTCATCGGAAAAATGCAGCGCCAACAAATATTGGTAATAAGCTTAGGTCCAAGTAGATTCGCACTTTTACATACGAAGTCCTGAGAGTTTGCGGTAAAAGAAAACAATAAGAAAAAGGAAACAGCTAGAGCTTTTAAATTATTTTTGAGTTGCATTCAGTTTGTCTCCCGGCGTTAAATATTGTTCCTCAAGTTTTTGGCGAACTTCGTCAATCGGCGCTTCTTCGAGACGCTGTGCAGCTCTTTCCTGAGCGTTGTACCTCTGACCTTTGTAATCGCTTGGTCCGCCTGTTCCCGTGAGAGCTTCCATCGTGAGTTTTTCCACGTCCGCGCCCATGAATCCGGCTTCCTGACTCATTGCAACCCACTCATCCAGATTGATGGCATCCCAATTTACTTTTCCAAAATCTGCAATAGAGATCCCTTCACAACGTGGATTTTTAGCAGTTCCAAAATTGGCAGAGCCGTAAAGCTGAGTTCTAATTTGTTCTTGGAGAATGCGTCCTAGCGGAGATTTATAGCAACAATAACTGTAACGTTTTTCGATACATGCCCCTAAAACTTTACTCTTGCAATAAGAACCCACATAGTGGCACTGCCTCAAAGCACGATTGGAGGCCAGTTCGAATTCTTTTTCCTCACATTTATAGATGGTCTGTATAACCAGCATTGCTACCTGATAAGCCACATAGACATATCCAACAACCGCCACTGCTGTACCTAATGCCTCGGTTACCTGCTGTGCCGTTTTCTGTGCCGCCTCATTCAGAGCTTCTTGTGTCGCGACATTAGTACCAGTCTGTATGCCCATTTTCTTAATCATTTCGGCGATAGTATTTTCTATGAACTTAGTAATCTCCTTTTGAACGGTTTCCACGACTTTAGTGACAGGTTCAAAGAAGTTCTTAACTGTTCCCGAAATATTCTCAATATGGCTCGTAAGAGGTTTCGTAACAGGCGAAAGACCCTGTTTTACGATTTCTACAGCCGAATTATGTAAGTCTTGATAAGCTCCCACAAAAGAGGGTTGCATTTCCCTATTCAGACTCATCATCGCACTATCAGCCATGTACACCTTGAAAGTCATGGTTATGTAGTCAACGAAATTGACGCTGGTAGGCTGTTCGCAGCAATTTTGAATTCCGCCAACAGCCTTTTTACATTCGAATCCTGATCCGCCGAAGAGTGTGCAAACCACATCTTCAGTTCCGGTGGCATTGCCGTTTTCGTCAGTTCCCGTACAGGTCATATCTTTTGAAGCCTGTTGCGCAACATGAAGAAGGGCCGCCGCTTTAGTAAAGTCTGTACTTTGGGTGAAATCGGTTGTTATGCAGTCCGTCCCCATACAAGCAACGCTTCCGGAACATTTGAAAGTTCTTTCGCTAACCGGCGTTGATACAACCTGATCGTAGCCACAATCGTAAGTATTGGTATAGACGTAACAGTTACCAGAACTTCCCTGCGCTCCGTCTGTACACTCGGATTTAATGTAAGTACAGCCCGCATCCACAAGCCTCTGACAGTCGTCTAAATTTCCTCCTTCGTTCTTCGGGCAAACAAGAGTACCGTCCGCTGCCGTGTAGCAATCCATATCGCCTTTATAAAAGGAATAATTAGCCGTTACATTTACTTTGCGACATAGCGGGTTGATTCCTTTTAAAGGAGATGCTCCAAACTTATCCGAGCAGACTTCGTAACCTCCGAATGAAACACAGCTGCCTCCTGCATTAGCATTTCCCGGCATTTCTACACATTCAACGGACCCCTGTGCCATGCCGTCAGAGACGGCCTTGGCCAGGTCAAAACATTCTTCAGGAGTCCACAAATCCCCCTCAAGAATAGCCCCAGGATCGTATTGAACGTTAATTCGTGCGTATGCTTCACCTTCACCGCCTACTGCGGCACGAATCTTGAATCGAATTATCCCGTCTTTACCTGCTTCTTTGATCTCATTGGTGATATCTACTGGCGGCATATCCGATTGAATCTTTCTGCAAGATCTTTCGGTGCAACCGGGGCCGCTTCCCGTCGGATCCCAAATCCAATGAGTTGAGTATTCACAGCGCACCCCATCTATTCTTTGGTTATTGTCGTCATAGGGAAATGGGCTGTGCGTTTCATAGATCATGCGTTCCTTGCCTTTGGGACCTACATAGACTCTCATCAAGTCGTCATAGGCGGCATAATCGAGTTTGACGGATTTCAGAGCCTTGGGTTTTACTACCCGAAAACTCATCTCCTCTTCATAGTAGGAGCAGGATCCCCCCGGGATATAGTTATCCCCGACCTTACCAAGCCAAATGCTGATACAACCTTCACCGCAGGAACTGATGTTGTAGGGGCCATCCTGATGTACTACAGGTTCAGTAAGATCGTATAAATGCTGAATCTGGCAAGATCCTGTCTTATCTATGACCTTGGTACATTGCTCGTAAATTGGTTCGTGTACTACTCTCTCCTGCAACAGATATTCTTCCATTGCCGTACAGTTGGCTAAGGTCTTGGAAAAATCTTCCAGTCCTTCAAGCGTTTCTTTTGTCTTTTGAACGATTGGATCATTTTCGGTAATTTGGTTTTTCGGGAATGCCGAAACAGTCTTCAAGACGGAATAAGCCGCCGCTTCCGGGTCTGACGAATCAGCGTTTACCGAGCGTTTTTCGAGATCAACGATATAAGCGTTACCTTGCTTCCTGTACTCATCGTTGTCCTTATAGATTCCCATGAGTTTTTGAACGTCCTCAACGGTCATGCCTTTTCCGTTGTTGACGCCATTAACAGACTGAGGCACAAGGTCTTTGGCTCCGTAACCAAGTTTATTTACGTAACCCTTCAAGTCACTGATGGCAGAATTTTGCATCTCTCGCCCGGCCATTGCAGCGCTTTGCATATTCGCATTAGTGGAAGATGTCTGAGCTGAAGCCGTTCCATAGTATGGGAGCGAGACCAGAGAAGCACAAACCGTATAAATGACGGTTTCCTTGAGTAAGAGGCGGATTCTTTTAAGCATCTTGTTTGCTTTGTTGATCTTTTACGACTTCTTTAATTTAAAAGATCCTTAAAGGCAAGCCTGCCAGTAATGTTCTGAAAAACGGAATGATTGCCGCTTTGAAAAAAATGAAGGTTGAGCTCGTAAGCCGTTAACTCGGTTACAATCAGCAAACCACGAAAGGAAATGAACTTTGTCCGAAGTCCTCGCCCTCGAAATCTACGCCAATCCCTTAATTTGAGGAATTAGCAAAGGATTACGGCGTTTGCCGTAGAGGGCCCCGAAAGGGATCAGATGCGACAAAGCCCGGGCGGGACCGGGCTTTGGTGAATCTAAACAATTCTTATGAGGGACGAGATGGTAGCAACATTTCTAACCTCGTGGGAGATTATATCTCACAACACGGTTGTCTGGACTGGTGATGTCAATCTTGATTACAGGATTGTGCTTGTTCTGGTGCTGTGGGCAATAATCCGCACGAAGCTCTAGTGAGCTGAAAAAAGGCCGATTCCGAGAGGGTCGGCCTTGTGCGTTTCCACTGTTTTATTCAAGTTTTCCAGTTAAATCAATTGCAGGATCCTTTGGCGTGGAAATTAAATTGACTTTTTCTTTTAATCCGTAATCCGTTAAATCATTTTTTCCATCAAAGAGGCTAGTTTTTGGAAGATCCAGATTTTGAATGTTCATCCAGTTTCCCAGTCCCTCGGTAAAGTTAAGCCCCGACTTCTCAGAGGAAAGTTCTATACGATCATTCCTATCAGAATCTATTTTGATGAGCGGAATATCGTAGTGAAACTTACTAGCGAAATTGTTGGTGAGGGTGATTTTGTTTTTTTCAGTTTTGTGTGCAAGACCGTGATCAGAGAAATAGATTATGGAAAAAGGACGCCCTGTTACTGATTTTTCTTTCTTTAAAAGTTCAAAAACTTTTTCAATAAGTTGATCTGTTTTTTTTATTGATGTCACATAACAGGCAACATACGAAAGATTTTTATCCCACGTCGTGTAGGGATTTTTTATATCCAAAATTCTTTTACATACATCCGGATGTGAGCCAAGTGTATGGAGAATAATCAGACGAGACTGATCTGTTTTTTGATCCAGTATTTGTTTGAACGGCTTCAATAAGGCAAAATCACTAATATTTTTTTCCGAATAATCTCCTTTATTGAGAAAAATCGCCTTATCCGCTTTTCTACCAATGGCTGACACTGGTGTGTCAAATTTTCCAACCATCCCCTGATTCGATAACCAGTAAGTCCTAATGCCCGCACTTTTGGCCAAATCAATAATTGAACGATCATATCTCGGTTTCCATTTACCCTTATCAGGGACAGTTAACATATTTGTCAGGGAGCCTATCGTGTATGTGCCTCCGGATTTCATTCCGTCTACCTTAACTGTATAGTTATTGTCCAAGAACGGTGTATTTTCAACGGGATAGCCGTAAGAATGAAAATAATCTTTTCTAGCACTCTCGCCAATGATAAGAACGTAATCGGTTGGGACACCTGTGCGTTCACTTTTTTGCCACGAGCTTTTGGCAGAATATTTATCAAGTTCGGCCAACTGTTCTTTTGTCACTTCACCGGCTGAATAAAGCTTTCTAACAAACAACGTCGGTTCCAAAACAATTACCAAGAACGCGCAGGAAAGCAAGACATAAGTCTTATTTTTCCAGGGTTTAATTTTTGCTTTAAAGGCGATTAGATGACATAGAAGAGCAAGCACTATGATGAGTAAAGATTTTCCATACTCTTTCATAGGTATAAGGCTCAGAAACTCAGTGGCTTCTGAAAAATTTGTTGCCAGTAAAGAAACGAAGGACTGATAATCAGGCGCACCGTAAACAGATGCAATTGGAGAGTAAAGAGCAGAGAGAAAAGCGATTGGAAAAACAATGAGATAAAAAGAGAACTTAGAGGAGACAAAAAAACTAAGAAAAATAGCAAAGGCAATAATTGATATTATTTTACCCCCCCCCTAAATTTTGATTCAGTCCGAAAACAGCCAAGTGATTAATGCTTCCGAACCCTTGCAAAACAAACTTCGACAGAAGAAATAAAAAAAGACCAAAGCAAACTACACTTGTGATCTTGCAAATTAGCGACCTGTATTCAAATTTCATAAATTCTTCTCCTTGTCCTACAACAACTCATCCCGAGTATTTTTCTCTTTTTGTTTGGCATTTTTCTCGTGTTCTACGACTTAGCCAACCCAACCTTTACTCATGTACAGGAGGTTACCAGCTCGTTACCGTAAATCGGTAGGACAAGAAGTAATGCAGATAGATAGAGCTATGGTTCTAACAAAACGCCTCGGAATTCCGCAGTCGTAAGCCTACGGTAGTTCACAACTCTAACGAATCTTTGTTTAGTAAGAAGTCAAAAATACTCATCGTTGTAATTCCCTGCTCGTCTCTATGGATTCTGCATTCGTTACCTACTACAACAATTTTTTTGAATGCGTCATCCACGTTTATAAAAGGCTCTATTTCTTGTCGTATCTTTTTTTCACTCGGCAATGCGTAGGCAGATTGAATGTAAAAACGCTTGCTTCCTTTATTACAAACAAAATCAATTTCTAATTGCGCTCGGGTTCGATTTCCTTCGTCATCCATTCTTCTAACGGGAACCACTCCCACGTCAACGTTGAAGCCTCTAATCAACAATTCATTGAAAACAACATTCTCCATCAAATGCGTTTTTTCAATTTGACGAAAATTCAACCATGCATTCCGTAATCCAAGATCTGAAAAGTAATACTTTAAAGGGTAATTGATATAGTTTTTACCTTTTATATCGAATCTTACTGCCTTCTCTATAAGAAAAGCATCTTCAAAATACGAAAGGTATTTTTGCACTGTGTCTCTTGTCAATTTGCCCTTGACGATACTATTGAAGCTATCAGCGAGTTTCTTAGGATTTGTAAGACACCTTATGTTTGATGCGAGCAAATCAAGCAACTCAGATAGCGATTCATTTTTTTGGACTTTGTACCTCTCTTCGATATCTCGGATATAAGTTTCTTCAAGAAGGTTCTTCAAAAATGCAGATTTTTCCTCTTCTGTTGAATAGTCAAATATTTGAGGCAGCCCTCCATATGTCTCGTAATCATCTAACGCAAGCGGTAAAGAACTCTTATTGACAGAAGTATATTCAGCAAAAGATAGAGGATACATTTTGATTTCATGTCCTCTTCCCCTGAACTCCGTGATTACGTCCTTTGATAAGAGCCGAGCATTACTGCCGGTAACGTAAATATCGACATTATCCTTACGGAGAAATTCATTTAACACATCAGCAAAATTTTCAACCAACTGAATTTCGTCAAGCATTATGTAATGCATGCCGTCGTTTTTTGTAAAAAGTAAGAGTAAACTTTAATAGGAGTTTCCTAATCTCTCTTTTTTATAGGAATATCAAATTTTAGAATCGTCGAATCTTGCTGATCTTGCAAGATAAATTAGTACTCAATAAATGCAAAGGATTGAACATGAAGAAACAACTTCTTGCTATGGCTCTTGGTCTCACGTTTGCAGTTGCTGCAAACGCCGCTGACGCACAGTATCGCCTTGTTATTCACGGTGGCGCCGGCAACATTACTGCTGACCGTTTTACCCCTGAACAACAAGCTGAATACCATGCAGGTCTCCAAAAGGCCCTTCTTGCTGGTAACAAAGTTTTAGCTAGCGGTGGTACGGCTATTGATGCAGTGAAGGCTGCTATCAACGAAATGGAACTCAATCCGATCTTTAATGCTGGTCGTGGTGCTGTGTTCACAAATGAAGGTAAGAACGAACTTGACTCTTCTATCATGGACGGTAAGACCCTTATGGCAGGTGCCGTTGCTGGTGTTACCAATATTAAGCACCCGATTAATTGTGCAGACATCGTTCGCACGAAGTCTCCTCACGTTATGATGGCGACGAAGGGCGCAGAAAAGTTCTGTGCTCAAAACGGTGCAGAAACGGTTGATCCGAAGTGGTTCTTCACGCAAAACCGTTATGACCAGCTCAAGAAAGCTCAAGAAAAAGAACAAGTTATTCTTGACCACGATGGCGCTACAAAGAAAAAGACTGCCAACGCAGAGCTCTACATTGATCCGTTAATGTATGACTATAAGTATGGTACGGTTGGTGCTGTTGCCTTAGATAAAGACGGTAACCTTGCAGCAGGTACCTCCACGGGTGGTATGACCAATAAGCGCTATGGTCGCATCGGTGACAGTCCTGTGATTGGTGCTGGTACCTATGCTAATAATAAGTCCGTAGCAGTATCTGCAACGGGTTCTGGCGAAATGTTCATCCGTACGTCTGCCGCTTACAATGTTCACTCCCGTTACACGCACTTAGGTGAAAATGTTCAAAAGGCTGGTGACGCAGTGATCAAAGAAATCGGTGACATCAAGGGCACGGGCGGTATGATTATTCTCGACGCTAAGGGTAACTTCGCCTTCCCGATGAACTCCGGTGGTATGCACCGCGGTATGATCGACTCTAAGGGCGTCCCGATGACCGCTATGTTCCGTGATGAGCAATTGCGTCATTTCAAAGCTAAGTAATCTATAGCCTATCGGATGGGGTGGCGATAAGCCACCCTTCCACACCACCGGGCATACGGGTCCGTACACGGCGGTTCCTCTAAACATCTAGCCCTACAAGTCCGTCAAGCAGAGCCATCCATGCTTGCGTAGTCGTTCATTAGTTAACGTTGTAGACAATATCCAACTGCGTGCAATCGCCCAATAGCCCTTTGATGTGTTGGCCCATTCCCAGGCTTTACACCTGTTGACTCCCAACTTCATCAAGGCTTCATACTTCGTCTTGATTTTCTTCCATCGCTTCCAGTACAGCATCCGGATTCGCCGTCTAGTGCACTCATCAAGAGTCTGTATCCTTGTCTTGCTTAGGCCGATCTTGAAGTAGTTGTACCACCCTCTTAACGTCGTAGTTAGTTCGGTTTGGTACCTTTCAAGACTGATCCCTCGACTTCTTCCAAGGATGGCCTTGATTTTCAACTTGAGCTTTTTGAGAGTTATCTTGTGAGGGCGAGGGTTGTATTTCCCCTCTCTTTTCGAGAAGCCAAGGCCCAAAAATTTCAAATCATCGGGAGAGGCAAGTTTCGATATTTTTGTCTTCTCTCTATTCTAGATTCCCCTATCTCTGATCACCTAGCAGTCACATGCCAGACAACCGTGTTATGAGATATAATCTCCCACGAGGTTAGAAATGTTGGTACCATCTCGTTCCTCATAAGAATTTTTAGATTCACCAAAGCCCGGGCCCGACCGGGCTTTGTCGTATCTGATCCCTTTCGGGGCCCTCTCAAAAAAACGCACCAATAGACCCAGTGCAGAAATTTTTTGGAAGTTGATAGTGCGGATAAAATACATACAAAGAAGTAAATCTGCAACGAGTGTGCAGATCAGGTTATGAAGTGCTTGAGGGTGCTAAGGAGCCTTGAAGCACGGAGCCTTCGGGAAGGGTTCGGTGACGTTACCTCAACTTAGCTAGGCTGAAAGCCGAAATAAAACACCATCAAGGCCCGCACTGTGCGGGTCTTATTTTTAGCGTGATTATGGACCCGCTTTGTCAAATTGCAAATAGTTTTCTGCGTCTGACTCGTTTTTCCTACAGATTTGTATTAGGAAAGAAGGGGTGCAAAGTGAACATAGATCTTCGCTTCGACTGTGGGCATTTTCACCATCTTGCCGGATTCCAGTACCTTCGGGATATTGACTTCATCAGAACAGCAGAAAGAGAGGCTGTGTTTCTTGCAGTTCTGGAAGAAAGAATAACAATGGCTTTGTTGGAAAAGAGTCCGAATTTTCAAAAGATCTTGCCTGACCGTTCTTAATAATTTGGAAAATTACTTGGATAGTGATCAATTGATATTTCGCTACCTTGAAGAAAAAAGCTTTTCAAAAATCAAAGCCGACTATCTTCTGGAGAATCATCTTAACGACTCCGTGTCTTACCTCTTTATTGCAAAAAATAACGAGTGGTTCGCAGCCGTCTCCCTATTTGAGAAAGGTACTCAGAACTATTCAAAAGGAATGCCCAAGTACGCTATCCTCAAAAAAGATAAAATCGAGCTGGAATATAGCGAGGATCAACGTTGTCTCATCGAATATTTTACTGCCCTCGATAGACATTAACGATCTGCTGTGGTCAAGTTGATCTCTTTAACTCTAAAGATCTTCTTTTCATTGTCAGCCCTAACCACTGTAGGGGTTGCTCTGATCTGAAACCGCTCTTTGAGCTCCGGTGTCAGAAGGTAAACCGGTTCCCGCCAACTATCATTCATGGATTTGATCTGCTCGTAAGCACCTGAAGATTTAAATTCCGTCACTAACAGAAGAACATTGCGGTTTTGAGACTGTTCTTCTTTGACAAGTTTGGCTACAGCCTCAACTTCTTTAGGCATTGAAGCATTGAAAACAATGACTGTTTTTGTAAACGGCATCCGATCAAAAGGATTGAATTTTTGCCTGGCCTTGAATACAACTGAACCGTCCGCTCCGTAAACATCACGATTCAGCACTATGCTCGGATCAACGATCCGTTCTGTCGATTCCTGAGCCAAAGGCAGACTCACGTAATGATCCTGCTGCCGTTCCCAGAAGCGATCTAATGCCTCTTCCTTTTTTCTTTCCCAGTCGATTCTTGCAACCCTCTCTTTAGCAATTTCCTGAATGTCTCGTTCCGAAATTTCAAAAACTTCGCCTTGAGTTTTTTGATTAAATTCGGCTCCTTCTTTAGCCTTTTCAATAGCCCATTCACGAGAGGTCACACCGGAAACGATAAGCGCAGGACACCTCGTTAAAGCCTTTTTAGCAACTACCTCCTGTGCAATTTGATCCGCGGCCGTCTTAGATTGATCTTCTGCCAACCCTAAGGCCGTACCAAGATTCTTGAGCGTTCTGGAAATCTTTCGCTCGTCTGCGCTTTGTTTTTCTACCGGAACTCCGTCCACTCGCTCAAGCAGCATTGTCGGCGCCACTGTAACGTCATAGCGCTGGAATAGCTCCGGGTCCAGAAGAATGTTCGGCTGAGGATTCATTCCGAGAATCAGATCCAGAAGCCACTTTAATCCGTCGTTAATGGTTCCTTTACCGTTAAAACCCTTCAAAACGAAACGTACTGTATTGTCACCCGCATAGGCGTCAATAAGAGCCTTAACCTTGTCCTTTCCCATTGACTCGGAAATGAAAAAAGTTGTCAGCCACTTCGTTTCTGTTTCAGGATTAGCTGCCGATTGCTCTTTTGATCCCGGAGCAAGAGACTGCTCATTTTCCAAATCTTTAAAAAGAGTTTGAGATTCCCTTACAGCAGAACCGGCATTTTGCATTGTTTCAGAGTTGGAAAGAATCGCATCTTTCTGAGCGTTAAGCTCTTTTCCTAATTTTTCTAAAGCATCCGAATCTTGATTTTCAGGCTTGTGCTTTGATTCCAGTTTTTTCGCTTGTTCCTTAAAAATAGCCAGACCTTCCGGAGAAAATTTGGCCCGGTTTTCCTGAATCGACGATTCCCCGGTTGCTGCATGGGCTGAATTTACGATACTGCCGAAAAAGGAAATCAAAACAGAACGGTATGCCTTAGGTTTATCGTTTCTTCCGAAAAGAACAACAGGTGAGTCAGATTCAGTTGCCAAAGATGCCAAGCGACTGCTTTTTCTCCAGTCACTCCAGCTTGTTTTCTTCCCGGGTGCGGGATCCTCAACAGTTAAAGGCTTTCCTGCGGATTTATCTTTGCTTTCGTAAATAACGCCCGGATCCCAAATCTCTCCGCGTTTGATCTCACTGGTCTCGGTTTTTCGGAAGACTTCTTTGACCTTTAAGGTCGCGTCTTCGTCCTTTGAGACCAATTCTCCTGGGGATACGTAAAGTTTATTTTCGGGATTAACGTTAGAACTGCCTTTTGCGTCACTACCGGTGTGTGTTACACCTGCTCTTTGCTTGCCATCGCTTCTTGAGTCTTTAACCTGCTTCTCCGGGGCTGATGACTTGTCGTTTTCTTCAAAGGTTCCGTCACTGTAAGGGGTAGCGTACTTCTTCTCTCTGAGCTTGGCTTTTTTCGCTTCACGTTCTGCAATCAATGCTTCGCGTTTTTGTCTGGCGGCTTCCCTTGCTGCGATCTGCTTTTGACGCTTGAGCAGACGTTCCCGTTCTCTCTGATTTTTGCGTTCAAGTTCGGCCTCCGCTCGTCTCTGAGCCATTATTTTCTGCTTACTCTTTTTCTTTTTTACTACTTTCTTTTTAACGCCGAAAATCTCTCCTACAGTCGTAAGTTCATAATCTTCGACCGCCTGGGAGGAATTTAGGTTTTCTACTTGAGCAAGTATCCTACGACCGTTTTCTCCCAGAATTACCGGAGAACCGCCGTTCCTCATATCAACTTTGACCGCCTTTCCCTGAACAGTAGATGTTCGGATTAGCTTTGAATAAAGCTCTCCCTGCTTATAAGGATCCGGTTCAAAAACGGCTGAAGCCCGGGCCATTGCTTCGTTGCGGCTGATTTTGCGTGAACTAACTGCACCTGCCTCAGGTTTAACGCCGTTTTTAGCAGCCCACGCCCTTACACGAGCATTGGCAGCTTCGCGCTTAATCTGCATTTGCTTGAGGCGATAGGCTGAGTAGTCTTGATCATTTTCTCCGGAAGGCATCGGAGGCAAAAAGTCTGTCGGCTCCAACCCTGCAGCTTCGGCTTTTGAACGGATTTCATGCACAAAGCCGCGCACCAGAGCTTCTTTCGCAGGGTCCATTTTTAAGGCTTCAATACGCGCAGAGTCCTCTTCCGTAACCTTCAAACCTTCGGCGTTTGCATAGGCCGTTGAAGCAGCGAGAAGTGCCAGCATCATTACAGGAGGTGAAATTTGAAAAAACAATCGCATAACGTTCACACTATTTTTAGAAAACTCCGCCGATCACTTTTCCTCTGAGCTGTGTAACTTTCACCGGGCCCCAATAGCGAGAGTCGTAAGAGGTTTCCGTATCACCCAGAAAGTAGAGTTCACCTTTTTTCAAGACTTGTCTGCGGCTGAAGTATTCAGGCTCTTTTCCTAATTTCGCAGCTAACGGGAGAGAATCTCTAACCACTGTTCCATTCACAAGAAACTTGCCGTCTTTGGTAATTTCAATCGTGTCTCCCTCCACCGCAGCCAGCCTTTTAGCCCACGTAAATTCTTGAGATCTTTTGTCTTTCCCAGCCAAAGGTCTTAATCGAATCACAAATGAATAAGCCTCACCTTTCACAGGCTTTGCTTCAACCCTCTTAAGATCAATGAAGTACACGTGATGTCCGAGACACGGGACTTTCTGATCATCTATACCTATCCGGAAACGAGCTGTAAAAAATGTGAAAAGAGACGAAAGAAGGGCTGCGAGGATCAGCGCTTTTACCCCAAAACTCACATAGCCCTTTTTCATCTTCATCGTAGAAAAAGTTCTCAAACATTCGGTTCAACGGCATCTTCAAGTGCAGGATACTTTTCCCCTTCAAGGCGAAAAGATTCCCAACTGCCCCAACTAATTGGAAAGTATTGTCGCGACATCATCGGGAAAAATGTGGTCCCGAACGTTTGAAGTCTGGTAATACGATTTTCGGCTGAGGCTTTGTGTTTTGGCGTCCAAATCCCACCCAAATTTCGGCAAAGAAATTCTTTTTCCAGTTCGACGGAAGTTATCCTTTTCAGGCTTGGGAGGACAAGGGGCTTACCCTCGAAGACAGTAGGTCGTCCTCCTCCTTTTCCCATACCCGAAAAGCCTTCCCAAAGCATGAAGTCATCGGTAAACAGATTTCCATACTCCTTCGGGATAGGATCTTTCGGAGAAATCGTGTAATCAACGATCACTTTGCTTCTTTCAATCTGATCCGGAGAACGTTCAAACTCCCTTGACTTCCTCCCCTCCATAAATGAAGAGGATTCCTACCGCTTCTCCGACAGCCGTAGCTTAATGTCGAAGTTGCTTCGGCGGGTTTCTGCTTCAGCGGGATTGCCCAAAGGAGTACAGCTTGGTTTTTGCACGTTCTCCAAAAGGAGTTTTACGTGCTTGGACACAACCGTATACTCCTTCAGGTCTCACATCTCTCCACAGACTTCACTTCGGGACAGCCCGCCCCTAGATCTGAAAAGATAGAGCCAGTTTAGCATAACCAGTCCTTCGGACTGGACCCTTATATCACCGTCATAAATGACAGTGTTTTACGGGCATAGCTGATAAAGAAGCTACCGAATAATTTAAAACGGGCTTACCTTCTTTTCTTATCAATATTCCTTTTGCTTTTCTATTACGGGGCAGTTTCAGACTACCCATGACATAGATTTTGTTCGGAAACGGTCTAAAAGTGGCAAGATCTTTAGCCTCAAGTTTTATCCCCAATTCCTTCGATTCAACAGAAACCAAGCGATATTTATTAAAGTAGCGAGCGAGATCATTTATAAGGGGTGTGATGTGATAGTAATTAACGTTTTCAGGCATATTTTGTCCTAGTGAATAATTAAGAATTACGAGCTTTACGCTCTTCCAGAACTTTATGAATAGCTTCTGTATTCGAGTAACCCTCATCAATCCAACGTTGGATTGCCGACAGCTCATCAGGAGAAGTGGAGTACAGAAGTTTTGAATAATCGTCCACAATGAGACGGTAAATTCCATAGCCTCTTTCGCTCTTGACGAAAATCTCGGAGAAGACACCGGCTTCTGTATGAACAGACTTCAAAAGATTTACGTAAGCAGGAGAAAGTTCGAACTGGCCTTTCTTTGTCACCGACTCAATGGCTTCCGGTTTCTGACCAAGAAGGCACATCGTGGCTGAGTTTTCTGCAATCGCTCTTCCAACCGGATTTTCATAGAGGTCACTGACGGACTGGGTGGCAATCAGAACGGCACCGTTGTATTTACGGAACTTACGATAAGCAGCTTCCATGAAGCTCGCCACCTCGCCTTCTTTCAAAAGGTCCCAAGCTTCATCCACAACAACGATCTTCTTGCGGGAACGGTCTCCCAAATAAACGTCGTGCTGAATTTGCAGGATTAACTGAAGAAGAATGACTTGACGAAGGTGCTTCTTCCCCTGAAGCTCGTCCAATTCCAACACTGTGAACTTGTTCTTGAAGCTGACGTTATTTCCCTTCTTAAAGTAGCGGCCATAGCCTCCTTCACTCGTGAAAGGATAAAGCTGAGTCCCGATGTCTTTTAATCTTCCGTCTTCAAAATTCAATAGCCTGGAAGCCACATCATCAATAGTTGCCTCCTTACCTTTCTCTTTCCAGAGATCGTGAAGAGCTTTCTTTAGCCCCGTGGTCTGAATGTCAGAGATGTTTCCGCTTTGGCTCGCCATATTCAGCAGCAAAGAAACCAACGTATCCTCTTCATCTTCATAATCCTCGATCAACTCAAAGGGATTCATTCGGATGTCAGTCTCTTCGTCAAACTGTAAAAAGTCTCCCTCAAAGTCTGCGCAAAGCTTTTTATAAGACTTACCCGCGTCAATGACCCAAATTTGTGCGCCTTCAGATAGGTACGAAACAATCAACTCGTTAATAAAGAAAGATTTACCCGAGCCTGACTGAGCCGCAACCACGCAGTTCTTGTTCGATCCTGTATCGTGCAGAGAGAAACTCATGATTTGACCGTTTCTCGAACTCATCAGAAGATGCCCGGTGCCTGTACCCTTCCATTCTCCGAAAATCGGAAGTAATACTGCTGCCTGATCGGTAGTAACGGTCTTTGTCCTGAACAGGAACCTGGACATTCCGTTGTTTGCGTTCATCGGCAAACACTGGGTAAAAACAGGCAACTGGACATATTTATCCAACATCAATGTGAACCACTTTTCTCGCCAGGATCCCATCAAAGCTCTGGCATTTGATTCACACTCAACCTTGGTTTTGCCAAATACCAAAACGGAACCTGAGATCTTCATGGCCTTTGCGCCGTCTCGCATACTGGCGTCCAAAATATCGAAACTTTGTTTCTTGTCCAATAGTTCGGGAGAATATTTAGCAATCGGTCCGAACGCCTGATTAACCGTAAATTGACGCTTTGTTCGAACCGAAGTTTTTAGTGCGTCTCGATCCGGGAAATAACAATTGATGCAGACCGCATAAGGAAACATCAGAGAATCTGTCGAGCCGTCAATATTCCCTGTGTATTTCGCCGCTTCTCCGAAGTAATACATCTCAGGAAATTGCTTTGCGGAACAGACGCGGCAATAAGCGTAGTCACCAAGTTTCAAATCCTCTGACGTAACTTCCAAGTTAGTATCCCAATCAAACACTTGTTTGGACAGCGGAGTGCTCGGTTCCCATAAACCGACGAAATTATTAGTCCATGCAGCATTCCGACTCCAATTAATCATCGGAGAAATGAATCTCAGGTAACGGTTCGCATCTACTTCAACCGGACATAGGCAGATCGTTGTAAGGGATGATTTCACAGCCACGCAGATGTTTTTCGCACGCTCTATGTCTTCAGAAGTCGGTAACTCGTTTTTGATGGGAATAATCACACTCACCATCAATTTCAAATCAACAATGATCCCGTTGCGGTAAAAGGCTCCGTTCGAAAGAGTTGTTTCGATCATCTCTCTCGTATGCGTCCGAAGAAAGTTTTCCCGGCTTTTAACACTGTCTCGCAAAATCGGATCCTGAATTACTGTGGGCCTCAGCTCGCGGTAATCCTTAAGTTCCATTTCAATGTCCGGGGACCGAAACAGGCAAAACTGCATGATCGTGTCGTGCGGGAACTCCATTTGCAGAAGTTCTTTGATTCGCTCCTGCAAGCCGTCGCTTGTGCCGTTTAACGGCAAACACTGAAATGCAAAGGCAAGCGCCTTGTCTTCCAAGATAAAGAGATTGTTTTCTTCATCGAAAGCCAAAGGACGCATAAAAGAGGATGTACGTTCATCAGACGGTATCCCGATCTTAGATTCGTCATCATCCTTCGATTTAAAGAAGTCAAAGAGGCCCACGAAACTTCCCTCCTTTATTTTTTGATTTCAGACGTTTCGGATTGATGAATTGAAGATCCTGTCTGCTTTGTGAGTTTTGCAGCCGCTTCTTTAATTGCCTGACGATAGATTTGAGCCTGACGCTCATTTTCTTTTTCGCCTAACTCCAACCAAGCCTTTAAGTCTCTCGGTTTCCCGGTTGTAAATCTTCCGTCTGGGGCAGCAATAAAAGGAACACTTTTGACGCCGACTGCCTCTGAAATTACAAGCCTCTTGTCCAACCCAGAAGTGTTGCAGTTGGGAACTTGTTCCAGAGACAATGTTTTATCGTGCATCATGGCATCCAATAAAACTTCGGGCTTGGTTTCCTTGGCACAATAAAGCCGTTTGGTTTTGATGAAAGAATCATTCCCAAGAGCAGGAACCGCCACAACTTTGAATTTGTATTCCTTGGTTAGAGCCTGATCATTTAAGGTCTCTTCAACCAGACGGTGACACCACATACAGTTGGGATCCGCAAAGATCACTACTTCTTTGTTGCCGTTTCCGAATTCAATGGCTTTAATCTCGTCGAAATTGACTCCAAGCGTTTTAAAGTCAATGTGATTGAAGGCGTAGCGCATATCATTGACGGTGCGCAGCTGCTTTTTGTTCCAGATATCAAACGCCACACCCCCCAAAACAAATCGACCTGAAGAACTAATAAATAAAATGCCTCCTCCTTGATTTTCGACGGCATGGAATGGTCCGTCAGGAATTTCCACCATGTCTTTGACATTGCCCAAATCCTTGAGAATCTCCATTCCTAATGTTGGAGACGGCGTTGTTTGAGAAAAGGCCAGAGAAGAAAAACCAAATGCGAGAATAGCCGCAAGAAGTTTGATTTTTGAGGTATTCATGTTCTAATAGCAGAGGTTAAGTATCTTCTCTTTTTATAAAGCCCTCCCCCGCTTTCCCCTGCGCGCAACTTGCCTGATTTTGTAGCTTTTACTGACTATAAAAAATCTTTTTCCCTTGAAAGTTGTTGATCAACAATTTTATAGGTATTAAACCTTAGCAAAAATACGGTATTTAATTTTACTCTTATCAAAAAAATCGGTCCCGCCTCCCATATCAGGAAGCAGGACCCAACCCCCAACTATTTTCTCTGCTATTGACCCTTCACTTTGTCTTTAAAGATTTTCCCGGGAACGAACTTAGGAAGTTCAGTGGCCGGAAGCTGAATTGTTTGTCCGTTTGCAGGGTTTCTTCCTGTGCGGGCGTTACGGTGAACCTTTGAGAACGCACCAAATCCCACTAATGAAACGGTATCACCTTTGGCTACAGTGTCCATCACAGTCTCGAGATACGCGTTAATGACCTTTTCGGTAAGCAATTTAGTTGTGCCGGCTTTTTCTGCCAATACTTCGATAAGCTCTGTTTTATTCACTTCTCTCTCCTTAAGAGTTAATCAAGATGTGTAGATTCTATCTGGACTCAAGGACAATAAGGGAAAAAAAGCCGACGGCAAAAAGAAGCACTACGGAATGAAGGAAAATTTTTAACTGGGTATAAATGAAAAAGGGCCGAAACAAGAATCAGGTTCTGGAATTTGTTTCGACCCTCAAGTCTTATGGAGACTTACAATTGCCAGCTTCTATTTTAATCATTTTTAGCTGCGAATTCTCCCCGCCCGAGTATGGGACTGTTTCACAGAAATTATGCAAAAATTGACAATATAATTTTTGAAATAGTATTATTATTTCAAAAATTTTCCTCTTTTTATTTCATCATGGATAAAACAACTAAAAAAGAAAACCGTGGCGGCGCTCGCGAAGGTGCAGGCCGCAAAGGTCTCGGCAGTACAAAACGGGTTTCTGTCTGCCTCACGGACAAATTGGTTCCGGTTTTCAAACAGTTAGGTGGCGCAAAATGGCTTCGCTGTGAACTTGAACGTGTCGCAGAACCTGCTCGTACCCTCGACACAGACCAGATCCTTGTTCCGGCCATGAATCCGACGCATCTAAGCATTCCGGTCTACGAATGCGGCGTTCAGGCCGGGTTCCCTTCCCCGGCAGAAAGCTATATAGACAGGTCACTGGACCTTAACGCATTCTTAGTCGCTAATCCTGCCTCAACATTCTTCGTCTACGTAACAGGCGACTCAATGGACTTAGCCGGTATGGACGAAGGCGACCTCTTGGTCGTCGACCGCTCGCCGGAACCCAAGAACGGAGACATCGTCATCATGAGCATTAACAACGAATTTACCGTTAAGCGCTATGTGAAAGACGATAAGGGACTGCGTCTGCTTCCGGAAAGCTCAAACCCCATCTACAAACCCATTCTTCCCAAAGACTACGACGAGTGGCGCTTTATCGGTGTTGTGAAGTACACGATTAAAAGTAACTAAGTATGCAAGTGTTCGCGCTGGTGGACGGAAACTCCTTCTTCGCCTCCTGCGAAAAAGTCTTTCGTCCGGACTTAACTGACCGTCCTGTTATAGTGCTTAGTAACAATGACGGATGCGTCGTCGCTCGATCAAAAGAAGCAAAAAAACTCGGCATCAAAATGTGCCAGCCGTACTTCCAGATCGAAGAATTCTGCATACGGGAAAACGTCGCCGTTTTCTCAAGTAACTACGAACTCTACGCCAATCTCTCCGGGCGCATGATGTCCACTATCGCCTCTCAAGTTGACTGCATTGATCTGTATAGCATAGATGAGTGCTTCGCCAACATGAGCGGCTACGAAGGTCTGGGTACTGACCTAACCCAGTTGGGCTTTCGGATCAAGGAAAAAGTATTTAGGGATGTCGGCATCCCAACGTGCGTCGGTATCGCACCGACAAAAACTTTAGCCAAATACTGCAACCATTTGGCCAAACACTACGCCGGGCTTAAAGGGGTGTGCAATTGGCTCGACTTAACGCCTCAAAGACAGGCAAAGGCGCTTGCCTGCGAACCTGTCTCTGAAATTTGGGGCGTCGGCAGACGCTATACCGAGCATCTCGGCAAGATAGGAATCCGTACCGCTCTGGATTTAGCCCGTGCAGATGCGGAAGCCATCCGTGATCGGTTCGGTATTACGCTTTCCATGACAGTTCGAGAACTTCAGGGAACTTCCTGTATCCCGCTGGAGCTTGTTAAACCAAAAAGACAGCAAATCCTGCGGAGCCGCAGCTTCAGTCATTTGGTCTGCGACAAAGACGATTTGCTGGGCGCAGTCACGTTCCATGCCCAGGAATGCGGAAGAACCTTGCGTCGCGAAGGTACGGTGGCGCACACCGTCGGTATTATTTTGAACACGAATCCTTTCCGCCTTCAGGATGTCCAGCAACACGCTTATCCGTGCGTTGGCCTTCCTTATCCTATTTCGGATACCAATACGATTATTCATTACGCTCGGCGATTGCTTAATCAAACTTACCGCAGAGACTGCCTCTATAAACGCGCCGGGGTCTATGTCGGAGAAGTCGTTCCGAAAGACGCTGTCACCAAGGATCTTTTTGAAGAGACGGAAACCGAACAACAGCAGATCATCTGTGAACTGATGGATTCCATCAACACCCGCTACGGTAAAAATACGCTCTGCTTTGCGGCTTCTAAATTAGGCAAAGACGCTTGGGAAATGTCCCGTGCGCGTTTGAGCCCGGGATATACAACCTGTTGGAAAGACCTGCCCCGCATCGGTCCGCTCTTAATGGAAACGGTGCCGTTCTGATTGTGCAAAAACTACTCCTCCTCAAAGATATTTAGCGTACTAATGTTATTTTTATAATTATTC
>ERZ833822.983-NODE-983-length-27396-cov-9.436963_pt1 | contig 27396 bp, 17 predicted proteins | sample MGYA00519913_ERZ833822 | MGnify/ENA primary metagenome ERZ833822 (study PRJEB31850, sample SAMEA3708746) | human gut metagenome | biome: human gut; feature: human-associated habitat; material: faeces | place: China | collected 2014 ... | reverse complement strand
TGCCCACCCCGGAACAGCGCCAGTATATGATCAAGCGCATCCGCTACCTGCGTTCGGAAGAGTGCGATATCCCGTTCTACCCGATGGACTTCCAGAACGATGGTGAGTTTGTGGGCGGCTGTATTGCCGGCGGACGCAACTACTTCCACATCAACTCGGCCGGTGACGCAGAGCCGTGCGTGTTCATCCACTACTCCAATGCCAATATCCACGACCAGAGCATTCTGGAAATTCTGCACAGCCCGCTGTTCATGGCTTATCACAACGGCCAGCCCTTCAACAAGAACCATCTGCGTCCCTGCCCGATGCTGGAAAACCCCGAACTGCTGCAGAAGATGGTGCACGAGACCGGTGCCCACAGCACCGACCTGCAGTCCCCGGAAAGCGTGGAGCACCTGTGCGAGAAGTGCAAGAACTATGCGGCCAACTGGCAGCCCACGGCGGACGAGATCTGGTCCCACACCAAGATCCGCGAGAGCCGCTACGAGAACTACAAGGACTGGAAGCCCTCGCAGCCCATTGAAAAGTAACGAAGGCAGACATCATAATGCAAACAAAGCCCAGGCGTTCCATTGAAGTGCGCTCCGTTAAGTAGGCAGAGAAATAATATCAGTTTTTGTTCGCCGTTTCCACAAGGAGACGGCGAATTTTTTTGTGCAAAAGTGATGGTTCTTTCCTGACATAAAAATACCCCCCAGAGTACGCAGAGTTTTTGTTTTACTCTGTCTACTCTAGGGGGAGCATATCACACTCAGAGAGGGTCTTGCTGTTTCATGAAAGAGTGGTTTTGAAAATTACCAGAACCAGTAGCGCTTTTTCAGCACAACATATGCAATGCCGATCAGAACCACTACAACACCACCGGCAATGAAGAAGGTCCAGTTGATATTGGCAAATTTCAGGTTCTGGTTGGTCAGCAGATAACGGCCTGCAGTATCGGCAGTGATGATGCCGTCGGTGTAGCTGTTCAGGTACTGCCACTTGTTGGAGACGGCGTTATACAGATACAGGCGGGTATAGGTGCTCACATCCAGATCGATGCGCACCGAGCAGGGGAGAGCCTTGCCCTTGTCCAGCTCGAACTCGATGCCCTGATCGGACTCAGTCAGGATGAGCATGGTGTCCAGCTCACTGGTGGTGCTCTTGACACCGCTGCCTGCGATCTGCATGGTGTAGCCATCGCCCACCACGCACAGGGTCTTGCCGGTGGTGCGCAGCGCATTGAGGATATCACCGGTCACGGTAGGCACCTCGGCCTGTGTGAAAACGATCTCGTTGTCCTCACTGTCCTGAATGGCCTGCACAACGGGATCGATCTCGATGGGAGTATCGTTATCCGGTTTGGTGGAGCTGCTGTCCGAAGAATTATCGGAAGAAGATGCAGCCGAACGGTTGACGATGACCGTGACCATGGCGGATGCAGTGCCGTTGGAAACGGTAATGGAAGTAGCGCCGGTGCCCACAGCCGTGATCACGCCGCTGGGGCTGACCGTGGCAATGTTGCTGTTGGCGGACTTATAGGTGAACTTCTGGGAAGCGGAAGAAGGCTTGACACTGGCGGTCAGGGTGCGGGTGGCACCGGGCTTGAGCACAACGTAGGAAGGATTCACCGTGACGACCTGACCGCTGTTGGAAGAACCAGTGCTGGCGGTGCCGGTGCCGGTGCCGGAGTTGGGAATACTCATGACCGTGACATTGGTGGTAGCAGTCACTGAACCGCAGGTAGCGGTAATGGTGGCGGTGCCGGGGGCAATGCCGGTAACACGGCCGAAATTGTTCACCGTGGCGACCTTCTCATTGGAAGAGGTCAGGGTGACGGTGGCATAGTTGGAAGCCGAAGTAGGCCGCACCTGCAGCTGTGCCGAGACCGAGTTGCCAACATAAATGGTGTTGGAGGAAAGGGAAAGGTCCATCTCAGTAACGATCATGGAAGAATCCATGGAGACAACGATGGTATAGGCACAGATCTGGTTGCCTGCGGCAGCGGTGATGCGGGTGGTGCCTACGCCCACAGCCTGCACGACACCGGAGTTGCTCACGGTCAGGATGGAAGTATCGTCCGAGATAAAGACAACCGAGTCGGTAGAGTTGCGCGGACGCACCACAGGAGACAGCTGCTGAGAGGAACCCAGCAGCATGTTGGCGGTATAGCTGCCGGCCTCAATGCTTTCGGCAGGCACGTCCTGATCCCACGGCATGGCAACGCCGCTCAGGGCAAGGCCGGAGACAGGGCTTGCTGCGGCCGCAGACACAGCTGTGCCGCAGGCCAGCAGGCAGAGCGCTGCCGCACAGACGGCCAGTTTTTTTGCGGTTGATTTCATAGTAAGTGTACCTCTTTGGGTGATATAACGGCGGCTGGCAGTCAGCACAGCTCCGGTTTAACGGAACAGAACGCCCAGGGCTTCCATTGCGTACTCGAAATAGGTGACCTGATCGTACTCCACGCGGGCAGTAACGCTCATGCCGTTGGAAAGATCCACCTTGTCGCCGCTGCGGCTCACCACATAAGTGGCATCGGGCTTAATGGTCATCTTATAGTAGGAAGCGTTGGAGCTGGCCGTCACGTCACTGTCAATGGCCGTTACAGTGCCGGTCAGGGTGCCATAGGAATACTCCGAAAGGCCGGTAATGGCGATCTTGCACGGGTCACCCACATGAAGCAGCGGGCGGTCATTCACGGTGACCATGGCAACGATCTCCAGATCGTCGTTCTCGCTGGCAACGGTGGCCAGCGGGGAGCCTGCGCTCAGCACCATGCCCTCTTTGTAAGGAGTATCCATGTGGATCACACCGGAGGTGGGGGCATAGATGTAGTAATCGTTGGCACCGGTGTTCAAGGCATCGAGCTGAGCCTGAATGTTGTCCACGTTGCTCTGTGCGCTGGTAATGCTCTGGGAGATGGACTGCATGGTGGAGTAGTACAGAGCTTCTACTTCGCTCTGGCTCTGCTCCATCATGGTCTTGATCTGAGCATCGGAGTAACCGGCAGCCTGATAGGCCGTGGCATCAAAGGTCTTCTGGGAGACCTGGCTCTTGTAGGTCTCGTACTGATAGTAGTAGGGCTGATCTTCGGGGTTTGTCTCGCTGAAGTAGTTGGTATCATCCTGCACGCACTGCAGCAGCTTGTTGTACTGGTCCAGCTGGGTCTGGTAGATCTTGAGCTGGCTTTCCAGGTTATCCTGCTGCATGTCGATATCCGTGCTCTTGATGTGGGCCACGAGGTCGCCCTCGTTCACATAACTGCCCTCCGAAATATACATCTCGGTAATGGAGCCGGAATAACTGGACATGATATAGGTTTTATTGCTGGCCTGCACGGTGCCTGCGTTCTGGCTGACATAAATGCGGTTGGTATGGGTGCTCCACACCACCAGAAACAGCATGAAGATGCCCACCAGAATGACAAAAGCGTAGCCATAAGGCGGCAGCTTTTTTTCCATCATGATGCGGCGGTCCTGCAGATCCGAAAGGTTCTGAACTTTAATCGTCATAATTACTTGGTCTCCATAAAGACATCGACCACGGCATCATCCTCGTCCTGATTGACATAGATGGTATAGGAGGTGCCGGTCAGTTTCTGCTCATTCTCAAAAGCGTGGACCTGCAGCTTGTAGGAAGCCAGCTGGCTTTCGGGCATGGGGCCGGTGTAGTGGGCATACAGGCAGTTCTTCACGCGCAGAATGGCATCCATATGGTAGTCCTGCTCCATCTGGCCGATGAACTGGGTAGCCTGCTGCATCATGTACAGGTGCATCTGACGGTCCTCACCAACCACCATGGCCTGCACGATGGGGCCAATGGGCTGTGCGTTGTTGCTCTTGATAAAGTTGTGCATCTGGGTCAGCACTACGGGCAGGCTGGCCATCTCTTCCGGATGGATCTCACGGGAGAGCACATTGGTGAGCTTCAGGGTCTTGTTCTCGGCTACTTTGATCTCTTTCATGTTGAATACCTCGGTTCCTTTTCAGATTTACCTCAGAAGAGGCAGTAATAGGCAATCGAGAAAGGGGAGAAAACCGCTGCAGAGAGTAGCTTCCTCTCCGCTCCCGATCGCCTACTACTTATAAAAGTAATAGGGATCTTGCGAATAAAATGTGCCCGGAGGCGTTTTGCCTCCGGGCACACCATAGTGAGGCATAGTCACCTGAGCAGGCAGGGCCTGTTCAGGATAACACCATCTACTTCTACTAAACAGAAAGTCTTTCTAGCTCTTTTTTATCTGACACAGCAAAACTATGTCAAACCAAACTATCCATCAAGAATTACTCCCTTTCATATGTAACCGGGTATGCACCCGGCTGCAACACATCAATAGGTGATCGACTCACCGTCGTCATCCTCTTCCACCACGGCCTGCATGACAGACTGCTTGGGCTCTGCCTTTTTGTTGCGGTAGATACCCTGCTGCATGTTCCACAGCTCGTAGTACTTGCCTTCCTTGGCAAGCAGCTCATCGTGCGTGCCGCGTTCCACGATCTTGCCGTGATCCATCACAAGGATCAGATCACAGTCACGAACGGTGGACAGGCGGTGCGCCACGATCAGCATGGAACGATCTGCAAGCTGATCGTAGATCATGTTGAAGATCAGATTTTCCGTAGCAAAGTCCAGATTACTGGTGGATTCATCCAGAATGTAGAGGTTGGAATCTTTCAGGAAAGCACGTGCCAGCGCAATGCGCTGCTTTTCACCGCCGGACAGGCCGTTGCCTGCTTCTTCCAGATAGGTGTTATACTGCAGGGGCAGATGACGGATAAAGTCGTGAGCATCTGCCTTCTTGGCAGCTTCCTTAACTTCGTCCATCGTAGCGTCCATACGGGAAACGCGGATGTTATCATAAATGGTCTTGCTGAACAGCTCAACGTTCTGCGGCACATAAGAAATTGCACGGCGGACAGAATCATTGGTGTATTCAGCCAGATTCACACCGTTCAAGTCGATCTCGCCATCTTCCGGCTCATAATACTTGAGCAGAAGCTTGGTGATCGTGGATTTGCCGCTGCCGCTGCTGCCCACCAGAGCGACCTTTTTACCGGCCGGAATGGTAAAGCTGATGTGATCCAGTGCAGGGGCACGGTTGCCATAACGGAAAGTGACATCCTTGAACTCGATATCGCCCTCCACCTTGTCCAGATCGGTGCGGTCTTCGTCGCCAGCCGTCTCGGAGGGATAATCCATGATCTCGCCCAGACGCTTCATGGAAATGCTGGCCTCCTGAATCTGCATCTGCAGACCGATCAGGTTGCTCAGCGGGGAAGTAAAGTAAGAGGACAGTGTGCTGAAGGCCATGAATCCGCCCAGTGTCATCTCACCCTTCAGAACCTGACTGATACCCACATAGGTGGTCAGCATGCTGAAACCGGTGGAAATGAAGGAGGAAATCAGGCCCTGCGTGGTACTGATCTTGCTGGAGCGCAGGCTGATCTTCAGGCTCTTGATGTACTCACGCTCGAGGTTCTCCATTTCGGTATCCTCGTTGGCGTTGCACTTGACCGTCTCAATGCCGCGCAGGCTTTCGATCATCTGGCTGTTCAGTGCAGCGGACTGCACCATGGTTTCTTCGTTGATCTTTTTGTAAGGCTGCTTGTAGATCAGCACCAGCAGAATGCTGACCAGAGCCATGAACAGCGAGATCGAGAAGAGCATCGCATTCATGCGGAACAGGATGATACCGGTGATAATGGCCATCGAGATATCCATGATCAGACTCAGCGCAATGCTGGTGAAGATGGATTTGATGGTGTTTGCATCCGAATAACGGGTGGTGATATCACCAGTCTTGCGGGTGGCAAAGAACTTCATGGGCAGATGGAAGATATGCCCGAAGTAACCCAGCATCAGCGGAATATCAATCTTGATGGATAGGTGGATCAGAACCCACTGCCGGACAAAGCCCACCAGCGTATTGGTGATGCTGACCATGCTGAACACAAGGATCAGTGTGACCAGCAGATTGTCCAAGCCATATGGCAAGACCTCGTCCATCAGGATCTTGTTGAACATGGAGGAGGCGATGCCCAGGATCGTAACGATCAGAGAACTCAGAATCGCATAGGCAAAGAGTTTTTTCTGGGGCAGCAACAGGTCGATGTAACGCTTGAACATGCCGCCCTTTTCGATCTTACCGCCCTTGAACTCCGAGGTGGGGTTCATCAGCAGCAGAACACCGGTAAAGTTCTTGTAGAACTCATCCAGAGAGATCTTTTTCAGCTCACTGCCGGGGTCGCCGATCACGACATAATCCTTGCACTTGTGTTTTTTGCCGTTCTTCTCATCTTCCTTGGCGGCTTCGGCTTCTTTCAGCATGTGCCGACGACGCTCACCGTCATCTTTGATGGTGGTCTTTTTAAAGACGACCACAAAGTGGGCCAGACCCTGATCGGTGATGACCTGCGCAATGCAGGGCAGCGAGAAATCGCTGAGGAAATTTTCACGGTCTACGCGAACCGCTGCAGTGGTGAAACCCAACTCATTAGCGGCTTTCTGCAAACCAACAAGGTTCGTGCCTTTCAGGTCGGTACCCATCATATCGCGCAGGCGGGTGATGGTAACTTCCTTTTTGTAATGGAGGCACACCATTGCGAGGCAGGCAGCCGCACAGTCAGTGGTGTCGTGCTGCCGGACATAGGTATAACGCATAGATGCTTCCTTTGATCATATACAAATTTATTCAAACAGCGGCAGGCGTTTTGAAGAAGCGGCCTGCCGCAGATCTGACAACGTGAAAAGAGCCGGAGCCTGAAACAACAGCACAGAGACCGGTGCTTTGTCCTGTCCTGCGGAGAACCATGACAAAACACCGGTCGGCTGCTATCAAAAGAAGGGAGCACCTACCCTTTGATCTGTGTGCCGGACTTTGGAAAAACAGATACAAATTCCCAAAGCTTATAAGTAGTATACCACAATGTGACATCTTCTTCAAGTAGTCAAATTTTAAGAAATCATTATGCTTGATGCTTTTTTCGCATGAATGCTGTGTTTTTGGGACAGAGAAGCCCAAAAACAGAGGAGAAACACGACTGCATGGCTGTACAGAAAAAGGGTGTAGTATGGGACAAACAAAAAAGGCAATGTTCTGTGGAACATTGCCTTTTCTTCTGGCGCCTCTTGCCTGACTCGAACAGGCGACACCCTGATTAACAGTCAGGTGCTCTAACCGACTGAGCTAAAGAGGCAGATCACATTTGTGACTGCAAGAGATATTATACCGCATAAGAATGCCTTTTGCAAGCCCTTTTTTAAAAAATGGATCATTTTTGGCAAAACAAAACCGTCCTGCGGTGTTTTGAAACGCTGCAGGACGGTAAAGTACATATTATAAAAGAAGGAAAGGCTTATTTCAGCTTGCTCTTGGCCTTCATGCGCTGCTCGTGGTTCAGGATCTGCTTGCGGATGCGCAGATTCTCGGGGGTGACCTCCAGCAGCTCGTCCTGTGCAAGGAATTCCAGGCAGCCTTCCAGACTGAGCTTGCTAATGGGGATCAGGCGCAGAGCATCATCGGAGCCGGATGCACGGGTATTGGTCAGGTGCTTGGTCTTGCAGACGTTGACATCCACGTCCTCGCCGGAAGCGGTGTAGCCAATGACCATGCCCTCGTAGACCTTTTCACCAGCGCCCACCAGAAGGGTGCCGCGCTGCTGAGCATTGAACAGACCGTAGGTGACAGCCTCGCCGGTCTCAAAGCTGACCAGAGAACCGGTGGAGCGGTTGGCAATCATGCCAGCCCAGACATCGTAACCGTCGAAGATCTGGTTGATGATGCCTTCGCCGTGGGTATCGGTCAGGAACTGGTTGCGGTAGCCGAACAGGCCACGGCTGGGCATACGGAACTCCAGACGCACACGGTCGGTGCCCAGAGATTCCATCTGCTGCAGGATAGCCTTGCGCTGGCCCAGACCGGTCATGACAGCGCCCTGATACTGGGTGGGCACATCGATGACGACATGCTCCATAGGCTCATAGGTCTTGCCGTCGATGACCTTAGTCAGAACGTGCGGGGGAGAGACCTGCAGCTCATAACCTTCACGGCGCATGGTCTCGATCAGGATGGACAGGTGCATCTCACCACGGCCCATAACGCGGAAGGAATCGGTGGTGGCGGAATCCTCCACCTTCAAAGCGACATCCTTCAGCAGTTCCTTCTGCAAACGGTCGCGGATCTGGCGGCTGGTGACGTACTTGCCCTCGCGGCCGGCCAGCGGGCTGTCGTTGACGGAGAAGGTCATTTCAACGGTAGGATCGTTGATTTTCACGAAGGGCAGCGGCTCCACATTGGAGGGGCTGCACAGGGTATTGCCGATGGTCACGTCGGGCAGGCCGGAGAATGCCACGATATCGCCGGCGGTAATGTTATCGCACGGCTGACGGCCATTGGCCTGAAAGTCGTACAGCTTGGTCAGACGGCCGCGCATCTTCAGATCCTGATTGTGCCAGTCACAGACGACAACTTCCTCGCCCACCTTGGCAACGCCGTTCTGGATGCGGCCAATGCCGATGCGGCCCACGAAGTCGTTGTAGTCCACAGAGGACACCAGCATCTGGAAGGGAGCCTCGGGGTCGCCCTCAGGCGGCTTGATGGTGCTCAGCAGAGTATCGAACAGAGGGATCAGGTCGGTGCCGGGCACATCCGGGTCCAGGCTTGCGGTGCCATCACGGCCACAGCAGAACAGCATGGGGCAGTCCAGCTGCTCATCGGTAGCGCCCAGATCCATCAGCAGGTACAGAACTTCGTCGATGACTTCCTTGATGCGGGCATCGGGACGGTCGATCTTGTTGATGGCTACCACCAGGCTCAGGTTCTGCTGCAGAGCCTTCTGCAGCACAAAACGGGTCTGGGGCATGCAGCCCTCGGCGGCATCCACCAGCAGCAGAACACCGTTGACCATCTTCAGCACGCGCTCCACCTCGCCGCCAAAGTCGGCATGGCCCGGAGTATCGACAATATTGATCTTGACACCCTTGTAGGTGCAGGAGCAGTTCTTGGCCAGAATGGTAATGCCGCGCTCACGCTCGATATCGCCGCTGTCCATGACGCGCTCAGCCACGACCTGATTATCGCGGAATGCGCCGCTCTGACGCAGCATTGCGTCCACCAGGGTGGTCTTGCCGTGGTCAACGTGAGCGATAATGGCAACGTTGCGCAAATCGTTACGAACCATAAAATTCAACCTCTCTATTATTAAACTCATAAAATACGAACGAACGTCATACAAGTTTAAGTTTATAACAGGAAGGGGTGGTTTGTCAAGATTGTATAAAAATTTTTTCAACCTTTCGGCAGAATGCCTGAGAAAAGCCATGCGATTTGTGCGGCGTGTACCTTTAAAATATGCTATACTAAGGGTACAGAAGAAATAAAGCCGGAGGTGTTTTTATGAAGATCACATTTCTGGGCGCGAACCATGAGGTCACCGGCAGCTGCACTTTGATCGAAGCGGCTGGGCAGCGCTTTTTGATCGACTGCGGCATGGAGCAGGGCAAGGACGTATACGAGAACCAGCCCATCCCGGTGGCACCCGGCGAGATCGACTGGGTGCTGGCCACCCATGCACACATCGACCATACCGGTATGCTGCCGCTGCTGGTGCGCAACGGCTTCCGCGGCAAGATCTATGCCACGAACCCCACGGTGGAGCTGTGCGGCATCATGCTGCGGGACTCGGCCCATATTCAGGAATTTGAAGCGGAGTGGAAAAACCGCAAGGGCCAGCGCTCCGGCGCAGAACCGGTGGAACCGATGTATACTGTGCAGGATGCTGAAGCAGCCATGAAGCTGTTTGTGGGCAAGGCCTATGAGCAGCGCTTCCAGCTTGCACCGGGCATTGAAGCCCGCTTTGTGGATGTGGGCCATCTGCTTGGCTCGGCCAGCATAGAGCTTTGGATCACCGAGGGTGAGACCACGACCAAGCTGGTATTCTCCGGTGATATCGGCAATCTGGATCAGCCCATCATCAAGGATCCTGCTTACATCAAAGAGGCGGACTACGCCTTTATGGAATCTACCTACGGCGACCGCAGCCACGGCCCGAAGCCGGACTATGTGAGCGAGCTGACGAAGATCCTGCAGCGCACCTTTGACCGGGGCGGCAATGTGGTCATTCCCAGCTTTGCGGTGGGCCGCACGCAGGAGATGCTCTACTTTATCCGTGAGATCAAGGAAAAGGGCCTTGTGAAGGGGCACGGCAACTTCCCGGTGTACATTGACAGCCCGCTTGCCATCGAGGCGACCCGCATCTTTAAAGATACCGACCCGGACTGCTTTGATGCAGACACCCGCGCTCTGCTGGAAAAAGGCATTGATCCGATCACCTTCCCGGGGCTGCGCGTCACGGTGACCAGCGATGAATCCCGCATGATCAATGCAGACCGCGTGCCAAAGGTCATCCTCTCGGCCAGCGGTATGTGCGAGGCAGGCCGCATCCGCCACCACCTCAAGCACAATCTGTGGCGGCCGGAGTGCACCATTCTGTTCGTGGGCTATCAGGCGGTGGGCACGCTGGGCCGCACCCTGCTGGAAGGTGCCACGACGGTAAAACTGTTCGGTGAACCCATTGAGGTGCAGGCAGAGCTGTGCCAGCTCACCGGCATGTCCGGCCATGCGGACAGAGAAGGTCTGCTGCGGTGGGTGAACTCCTTTGAGCAGAAACCAAAGCGTGTGTTCGTGATGCACGGCGAAGATGAGACCGAGGACCACTTTGTGGAGACCTTGACGGAACAGGGCTTCACTGCCTGCGCACCCTACAACGGCGCACAGTGGGCCATCGGAGCCGAAGGGGCCGTCTGCCTGCAGGAGGGCACGAGAGCCCGCATTGAGCACAAGGCGAATGAAGGCCAGAGCCGTGCCGCCAGTGTGTTCCAGCGGCTGGTCAGCGCCGGCAAGCGCCTGCTGCGGGTCATCGAGCACAACGAGGGCGGCGCAAACAAAGACCTTGCCAGGTTTGCCGACCAGATCAATGCCCTGTGCGATAAGTGGGACCGATAAAGCAAAACAAAAGCACCGTGACCCAAAAGGCCACGGCGCTTTTTTGCATGGAGCGGGCAATGGGAATCGAACCCACCTCCTCAGCTTGGAAGGCTGATATACTAGCCGATGTACGATGCCCGCATTTACGAACGATATTATAGCATGTTCCGGCACAAATGTCCAGCCCAATTTTTGTGTGTTCCTTAAAGCACCGGAAAAGAATGCCGGAACGGCCTTGCTTTTCCATACGGCTCTGCTACAATAGAAAAGAACGGAGGGAGAGAGGATGGAGCCGGAAGCAGAGATCATTCGTGCGCAGCTGTTTGCCTTGCAGGATGAAGCATACCGCACCTTTCACAGTGCGTTGATGCCCACCGTGCCGCCGGAAACGGTGATTGGCGTGCGCGTTCCGGCTCTGCGCAGGCTGGCAAAACAGCTCGCGGGCACAGCGCAGGCAGAGGTGTTTTTACAGGCCCTGCCGCATGGATACTACGAAGAGAACAACCTCCACGCGTTTCTGATCGAACTTATCCGGGACTACGACAGGGCGCTGGCTGAAACGGAAGCGTTCCTGCCCTACATCAACAACTGGGCCACCTGTGACTGCTTTTGCCCCAAAGTGTTTGCAAAGCACAAGAAGGAACTGCTGGTGCCCATTCGCCGCTGGCTGGATTCGGGCGAGGTGTACACCGTGCGCTATGGCATGGAGATGCTGATGCGCTATTATCTGGATGATGTATTCCGGCCGGAATATCTGGAATGGGTGGCCGATGTGCGCAGCACGGAATATTATATCAATATGATGCGGGCATGGTATTTTGCCACAGCACTGGCAAAGCAGCCGGATGCCGCGCTGCCGTGGCTCATAGAAAAGCGGCTGGATCTGTGGACCCACAACAAAGCCATCCAGAAAGCGGTGGAAAGCCGCCGCATTCCGCCCGGAATGAAGCAGCTGCTGCGCGGTCTGCGCAGCCGTTCATAAAAGCTTCCGGATTTCCGCGCAGATTCCCTGTTTACTTTATGGATGTTTTATTGTAAAATAAACTATAGTAAAAAATGTCAGGGTATGCCTATGCCCTGACGGAAGATAAAAACAGGTGGTGTTTGGATTATGGCATTGAAATATCAGCGTATCCTTCTGAAGATCAGCGGCGAAGCACTGGGCGGCGAAAAGGGCATGGGTTTTGACGAGCCCACCATGGACGCGATCTGCGGCGGCGTGAAGAAAGCACACGACCTCGGCGTGCAGATCGGCATTGTTGTGGGCGGCGGCAACTTCTGGCGCGGCCGTTCCAGCGGCAAGATGGAGCGCACACTGGCCGATAAGATCGGTATGCTGGCAACCGTGATGAACGCACTGGCTGTTTCCGATAAGCTGGAACAGCTGGGTGTCCCCACCGAGGTGTTCACCTCCATCACCATGCCGCAGGTGGCACAGCCCTTTACCCGCAAGGATGCTCTGCGCGCCATGGATGAGGGCAAGATCGCCGTGTTCGGCGGCGGCACCGGCAACCCGTTCTTCTCCACGGATACGGCAACCGCTCTGCGCGCTGTGGAAGTGAGCGCCGATGTGATGTTCAAGGCTACTATGGTGGATGGCGTTTACGATAAGGATCCCCACAAGTACGCCGACGCAAAGAAGTATGATACCCTCACCTTTACCAAGGTGCTGGAAGACCAGCTGGCTGTTATGGATGGCACTGCTGCCACTCTGTGCCGCGACAACAAGCTGCCCATCCTCGTGTTCGATCTGGCCGACCCGGACAACATTGCCCGTGCCGTGCAGGGCGAGAATGTGGGCACACTGGTTTACGAGGGCTGAAACGCCTGCAACCGACATACATTATAGGGCAGACGCATTGCAGCGCAGCCCCAAGATAAAAAGGAACAGGAGACTACCGCAATGAGCAGCAACACCAAGGTTTACGAAGACAAGATGAAGAGCTCGGTCGAACATCTGGGCCGCGAACTGGGCGCTGTGCGCGCAGGCCGCGCAAATCCCGCTGTGCTGGATAAGGTCAGCGTGGATTATTATGGTGCCCCCACTCCCATCCAGCAGGTGGCATCCGTGGCTGTGGCCGAAGCACGCACCCTGACCATTACCCCGTGGGACCGCACCCTGCTGCGCCCCATCAGCAAGGCGATCATGGCCAGCGATGTGGGTATCACTCCCATTGATGACGGCTCTACCATCCGCCTGAACTTCCCGGCTCCCACCGAGGAGCGCCGCAAGCAGCTGGCAAAGGAAGTTTCCAAGCTGGGCGAGGAGGCTAAGGTGGCAGTGCGCAACATCCGCCGCGAGGCTATGGATAAGGCCAAGGCCATGAAGAAGGCCGGTGAGCTGACCGAGGACAGCCAGAAGACCATGGAAGAGGATGTCCAGAAGCTGACCGACAAGTATATCAAGAACATCGATGCTGCGGTGGAAGAAAAGCAGAAGGAGATCATGTCTGTCTGATCTGCGCAGATGCAATAGACTGGAGGTGCCGTGCGCTGAAGAAGAGTGCGCGGCACTTTTGTTGAAGGTGGCATTGCTGCCGGGAGGAAATAATGGCGCATCCGAAAGAATTTGCCGAGGGCCTTTCCATCGGCATCATCATGGACGGCAACGGCCGTTGGGCAAAGAACCGCGGCCTGCCCCGCACTGCCGGGCACAAAAAAGGCGCAGAGGTGTTCAGCGATATTGCAGATTACTGCGATGAGCTGGGCGTTTCGTCGGTGTACTTCTATGCGTTTTCCACCGAGAACTGGAAGCGTCCGCTGGAAGAGGTCAACGCCATCATGCGGCTGTTCGGCGAATATCTGCTGAAGGGCTTTGACTACAAGAACCGCAATATCCGCATCAAGTTCATGGGTGACCGCACGGTGCTGGATAAAAAGCTGCAGCAGCTGATGAACAAGCTGGAAGTAGATTCTTCGGTCAAGACCGGCATGACCCTGAACATTGCCATCAACTACGGCGGCCGCCCGGAGATCGTGCGGGCGGCGCAGCAGCTTGCGGCAAAGGCGGCGGCAGGGGAGATAAAGCCCGAAGAGATCACGGAACAGCTGCTCAGCGATGCCATGTATACCGCTGGCCAGAAGGACCCGGATTTTATCCTGCGTCCCAGCGGAGAAAAGCGGCTGTCCAACTTCATGCTCTGGCAGGCAGCTTACTCGGAGCTGGTAGAAATGGACGTTCTGTGGCCGGATTTCACCCGCAGCGATCTGGACGCTGCCATTGAGGAGTTCAATCATCGTTCCCGCCGGTTTGGCGGACTGTAAAACCCAAGACCTCCTGCACACGGTGCAGGGACCGGACGGCCCGGCGGCTTTGCCGGAGCCAAACTTAATCCAGAGGGGCGCGGCACCCGACCGGTGAAAAGGAGATCCAATCTATGAAAACACGTGTTATTACTGCGATCGTGGGCATCATCGTACTGATCGGCGTGATGTTCACCTTCAACACTCTGATCTTTAATCTGGTCATCGCGGCCATTACGCTGATCGCCGTTCACGAGATCTACAGTGCCCTCGGCTTTGAAAAGAAGGACTGGCTGATGTATGCGATGCTGATACCATATACACTGCTGGTCATGACGAGCAACTATCAGATCATGCGGCGGCTGGTGATGCCGGTGTCCTTTCTGCTGGTCACATTTTATGCCATCTATCTGGTGGTGCGCAACGGCACCATCAGCTATCAGAAGGCCAGCGGCCTGCTGATGTTCTCCGGCATCGTGATCTTCTGCTTCTATTCCTTTATCCGGCTCAAGGAGCTGCTGCCGGTGGAGCAGTACGGCTACGATGCGGTGTTCTTTATCCTGCTCATCCTCTGCTTTGCCTGGGGCGGCGATACCTGTGCCTACTTTGCAGGCCGTGCCTTTGGCAAGCATAAGCTCTGCCCGGTGGTCAGCCCCAAAAAGACCGTGGAAGGTGCTGTTGGCGGTGTTCTGGGCACCATGGCGTTTGGTGTGATCATCACGCTGGTATACTCGGTGGCAGCAAACCGGATGGAAGCCTTCACCCGCTCCAACATTGGCGTTTCCATGTATGTGATCATTGCGCTGCTGGGCTGCGTGGCGGCGGTGCTGGGCATTTATGGCGATCTGTTTGCCAGCGTGGTCAAGCGCCAGTGCGGCATCAAGGATTACGGCACCATCTTCCCGGGGCACGGCGGCATTCTGGACCGCTTTGACAGTGTGATGTTCATTGCGCCCTTTGTGACCATGGTCATTACGGCGGTGTTCTACTATTAAGGGAGGAATATGTGATGTCGAAAAAAATCACTCTGCTGGGTTCTACCGGTTCCATTGGCACCCAGAGTCTGGATGTGATCCGTGCACAGGGCTATGAGGTGTTCGGTCTTTCTGCCCACAGCCATGTAGACAAGATCCTGCAGCAGATCGAAGAGTTTCATCCGCGCTATGTCTGCATGACCGACCCGGATGCGGCCCGCAGGCTGGATGCGGAGCTTTCCGGTCGTGCAGATGCGCCCCGGCTGCTGGTAGGGCCGGAGGGTCTTAAGCAGCTGGCTGCACTGGATGGCACCGATGTGGTGCTGAACAGCGTGGTGGGCATTGCAGGCCTTGGTGCCAGCCTGTGCGCGATCGAAAGCGGGCATGATCTGGCCCTTGCCAACAAGGAGAGTCTTGTCACTGGCGGCCATCTGGTCACACAGGCCGTGGCAAAGCATGGTGTAAAGCTGCTGCCGGTGGACAGTGAACACTCGGCCATCTTCCAGTGCCTGCAGGATAAGGAGAGTGCCCCCAGCCTGACCAAGATCCTGCTCACGGCATCCGGCGGCCCCTTCTTCGGGATGAAGACCGAGGAGCTGCGCGGTAAGACCAAGGCGGATGCCCTCAAGCACCCCAACTGGAACATGGGCGCAAAGATCACCATTGACTCTGCCACCTTGATGAACAAGGGTCTGGAGCTGATCGAGGCAGTGTGGCTGTTCGGCCTGCCGCCGGAGAAGATCCAGATCGTGGTGCAGCGCCAGAGCATCGTGCATTCGGCGGTGCAGTTCAGCGATCATTCGGTCATTGCTCAGCTGGGTGTGCCGGATATGCGCATTCCCATCCAGTATGCGCTCACCTACCCAAAGCGCGTACCCGGCGTTGTGCCGGAGCTGGACTTTGCCGCACTCAAGGTGCTCACCTTCGATGTGGCAGACGACGAGACCTTCCGCTGCCTTGCCGCCTGCAAAAAGGCCATCAAAAAGGGAGGTCTCGGCCCATGCGCCGCCAACGGTGCCAATGAGGAAGCTGTCAAGCTCTTCCTTGAGGACAAAATTGGCTTCCTCGATATTGGCCGTCTGGTGGAAGCAGTCGTGGACAGCGACAGCTTTGGCGGCGAGTATACCCTCAGCGATGTGTACGAGTGCGACCGCATGGCACGAGAGTTCGTGCGCGCACATCTTTGATCTTTAGGAGACGCAATGTCAATTTTTATCACCCTGATCGCCGCATTGATCGTGTTCAGCGCTGTGATCGCCATTCATGAATTCGGGCACTTTACCGTGGCAAAGCTCTGCGGCATTCAGGTCAACGAGTTTTCCATCGGCATGGGGCCGGCTTTGTGGAAGAAAATTTACAAGGGCACCCAGTACAGCCTGCGTGCATTGCCGGTAGGCGGCTATGTGGCGCTGGAGGGCGAGGAAAGCCCCGAGAGCCAGCAGGCCGAAGCGGCCCGCGACGAACGGGAAGCAGAGAACGAAAACCCTGTCCCGCCGGAGCAGCGCACCGGCATCCCTTTGAACGAGGCATCGGTATGGCAGCGTGTGCTTGTGATGGTGGCAGGTGCCTTCATGAATTTCGTGCTGGGCTTTGTGGTGCTGGTCATTCTTGTGGCAGCACAGGAAGGAGCCATCACCAGCAAGACCATCTATTCCATTGAGAACGATGCCCTCTGCGGCCAGACCGGCCTGCAGGCGGGGGACGAGATCGTTGCCGTGAACGGCAGGCGCTGCTTTGTGGCCAACGACATCCTTTATGAGCTGGTGCGCACCGAAGCCTATCGCGCCGATTTTACGGTCAAGCGGGACGGCCAGAAGGTGAAACTGTCGGACGTGCAGTTCAACACCTGGCAGGACGAGGACGGCCAGACCCATATGACCCTTGGCTTTACGGTGTACGGCATCAAAAAAACACCGCTCAATGTGTTAAAAGAAGCGTGGAACAGCACCCTGTACTACGGACGCATCGTGTTTACCTCGCTGGAAGACCTTGTGCGCGGACGCGAGAGCATCAACGATCTGTCCGGCCCGGTGGGTATCGTGACAGCGATCGGTCAGGCGGCAAGCTACGGCTGGCAGGATCTGCTGGAGCTGCTGGCCCTCATCACCATCAATCTGGGCGTGTTCAATCTGCTGCCCTTCCCGGCACTGGATGGCGGCAAGGTGGTATTTTTGATCATTGAGGGCGTTACCGGCCATGCAGTGCCGGAAAAGCTGCAGGGCACACTGACCATTGCGGCCTTTGCACTGCTGTTTGGCCTGATGCTCTTTGCAACCTATAATGATATCATCCGGCTTGTGACCGGTGCAATGTGAGCAAAAACAGAAAGGGGAGCTTTATGAGGCAGTTAAAACGGGAAGTGAAGATCGGCAATGTGACCATCGGCGGCAAGAATCCTATTGCGGTGCAGACGATGCTCAACGTGCCGGTGGAGGATATTGAGGGCAATGTGGCGCAGGCAAAGCGGTGCGAAGCTGCTGGCTGTCAGATCTTGCGCGTGACCTGCCCCAGCCCGGCGGATGCAAAGTGCATCGAAGCCGTCAAGAATGCGGTGAACATCCCCATTGTGGCAGACATCCATTTTGACTACAAGGCGGCTCTGGCCTGCGCAGATGTGGGCGTGGATAAGATCCGCATCAACCCCGGCAACATCGGCGACGATGACCGGGTGAAGGCTGTGGTGGATGCCTGTCAGCGCAAGAACATTCCCATCCGCATCGGCGTGAATGGCGGCAGTCTGGAAAAGCACATCCTTGCAAAATACGGCGCACCCACGCCGGAGGCCATGGTGGAGAGTGCACTGTACCATGTGCGCCTGCTGGAAAAATTCGATTTCAACAACATCGTCATTTCCATCAAGAACTCCAATGTGCCCCGCATGATGGAGGCCTACCGCCAGCTCAGCGCTGTCACGGATTACCCGCTCCATGTGGGTGTTACCGAGGCGGGTACCTACCAGATGGGTCTGCTGAAAAGCGGCATGGGCATCGGCGGAATGCTGCTGGAAGGCATTGGCGATACCATCCGCGTCTCGCTGGCCGCAGAGCCGGAAAAGGAAGTGGAAGCGGGCTACAACATCCTGCGCGCCGTGGGCTTCCCGGTAGCAGGCCCGGAGGTCATCACCTGCCCCACCTGCGGCCGTACCCAGTATCCCTGCACCGAGATCGCCAATGAGGTGGAAAAGCGGCTGCAGGGCTGCAAAAAATCCATCAAGGTGGCCGTGATGGGCTGCGTGGTCAACGGCCCCGGTGAAGCCCGCGAAGCAGACATCGGCATTGCCGGCGGCAAGGGCGAGGCGGTGCTGTTCATCCACGGCAAGCCCATCAAAAAGCTGACCGGAGACAACATCCTGGATCAGTTCATGGATGAGATCTATAAACTGTAATTTGGCTTTTTTCACAGCTGCCACACCTGCAAAAACGGGTGCGGCAGTTTGTGCTGTATAAAAAGGAGTACCATTTGTGACACCACTCGTATCCAACCTGTGGCCGCAGTTCATGGTGGACCCGGCATTTGCGGCCTGCTTCGGGCAGGTCATTGTGGAGCATGCGCAGATGCTGCGGCAGGAGCGGCAGGTCATCTTTACCCTGCGCAGCGGTGCGCCGCTGGACAAAAATCTCTGTGCCCGGCTGCTGGCATCCTTGCAGCCGGATTATGAGGGCTTTGAGCTGCGCATCCAGAACCTGTTTGGCTATGCCATGCTGGACGAAGCGGCCCTGCGCGATCTGATGGAAGAGATGAAGCGGGACGGCGTGCCCATCAACGGCTTTCTGGACCGGTGCAAGATCAACATCATCGGACAGAAGATCACCATCGGCGTATGCCATGGCACCAAGTTTTTGCAGGAGATGCACTTTGAAAAGCTGCTTGCAGAGCGCATTGCGGCCCACACCGGGGTAACGCCGCAGGTAACGCTGCAAAGCGCTGTAAGCGAAGCCGAGCAGCACCAGATGGAAGAAAAGCTGGAGCGCAAGATTGCGCCACCGGTGGTCAAGTTTGAGAAAAAGAACACAGCACCGTCCATTAAGGTGGATGGTCTGGACCTGACCGATAAGCCCGTCACCATTTTCCACGGCAAGATGTTCACCCCCAAGAACCTCACCCCGCTGAAAGACCTTGGCGGCGAGGGCGGCAAGTGCACGATCTGGGGCGATGTGTTCTTCTCGGAGGTCAAGGGAAACTTCCGCAAAATTTATACCGTATCCATCACCGACTATCAGGGCTCCATCAACCTGAAGATCCGCGCGCAGGAAGGTGAGGACTGCTCCAAGTGGGAGAGCCTTGGCAAAGGCACCACCCTCATCGTGCGCGGCGACTGCTCCTACGACAAGTACGAACACGATTATATCGTCTACCCCTACGATGTGCTCATCGTGGAGCGCAAAAAGCGGGAGGATACCGCACCGGTCAAGCGTGTGGAGCTGCATCTGCACACCAAGCTTTCCAGCATGGACGGCTTCTGTGACCCCGGCGGCATCGTCAAGCTGGCCCACCGCATGGGGCATCCGGCCGTTGCCATCACGGACCACGGTGTGTGTCAGGGTTACCCGGAAGCCATGCTGGCAGCGGACGATATCCATAAATCAGACCCGGACTTCAAGCTGATCTATGGATGCGAAGCCTACTTCGTGGACGACATGATCCCCTGTGTATACGGTGTGAAGGATCAGCCGCTAGACGGGGAGTTCTGCGTCTTTGATACCGAGACCACAGGCCTTGACCCCGGCGTGGAGTATATGACCGAGATCGGTGCCGTCATCGTGAAAAACGGCGAAGTGGTGGAGGAATTTGATACCTTTGTCAAGCCCGGCAAGCCCATCACCCCCAAGATCACCGAGCTGACCGGCATCACCAACGAAATGGTGGCGGATGCCCCCGGCGAAAAGGAAGCGCTGGAAGCCTTCCTCAAATTTGCGGGAGATCGCATCCTTGTGGGCCACAACGTCCACGCCTTTGATATGCGTTTCCTGCGCGCCGCCGCCAAGCGCAGCGGCATCAAGCTGGAGCCGACCTATATCGACACCCTAACCATGGCGCAGGCCATGTATCCCGGCCTGCACAATTACAAGCAGGGCACCATCAACAAGCATCTGGAGCTGCCTGCCTACGAAGCCCACCGTGCCTGTGAGGATTCTGCCGCGCTGGGCCGCATCTTCGGGGTCATGCTGAACGACCTGAAAGAAAAGCAGGTAGCAAAGGTCAGTGAGATCAACACCGGCCTTGGCGGCAACCGCGAGGTGCTGAAAAAGAAGTATTACCACCTCATCATTCTGGTCAAGAACCAGATGGGCCTGAAAAATCTGTACAAGATCGTCAGCGAAGCCCATGTGAACTACTTTTTCAAAAAGCCCCGGGTGCCCCGGAGCCTTTTGAACAAATACCGGGACGGCCTGCTGCTCACTTCCGCCTGCGAAGCCGGCGAGCTGTACCGAGCCATCGTGGATGGCACCAGCTATGAAGAACTGAAAAAGATCGCGTCCTACTACGATATTCTTGAGATCCAGCCGCTGGGCAACAACGCCTACATGGTGCGGGACGGCAAGGTGGACAGCGAAGAGGACATCAAAAACTTCAACCGCACGGTCATCAAGCTGGGCGAGGACCTGCACAAGCCGGTCATTGCCACCGGCGATGTGCACTTTACCGAGCCGGAGGACGCGGCTTACCGCGCTGTGCTGCAGGCGGGCAACGGCTTTAAAGATGCCGACAACCAGCCGCCGCTGTTCTTCCGCACCACGCAGGATATGCTGGCGCAGTTCTACTATCTGCCCAAGGAAAAAGCCTACGAGGTAGTGGTGAAGAACCCCCGCAGGATCGCGGCGATGATCGACAACAATGTTCGTGCCATCCCGCGCGGCACCTACCCGCCCAGCATCGAGGGCGCAGAGCAGCAGCTGCGCGATGCTACGTGGGAACACGCCAAGCGCGATTACGGTGACCCGCTGCCCGAAATTGTGGAAAAGCGGCTGCAGAAGGAGCTGGACTCCATCTGCGGCCATGGCTACGCGGTTCTGTACGTGATTGCAGTCAAACTGGTGGCCTATTCCAACGCGGGCGGCTATCAGGTGGGCAGCCGTGGTTCGGTCGGCTCATCGGCCGTGGCCCACTTCTCCGGCATCTCGGAGGTGAACAGCCTGCCGCCCCACTATCGCTGCCCCAAGTGCAAGCACAGCGAGTTCATCACCGACGGCAGCGTGGACGACGGCTTTGACCTGCCGGATAAAAACTGCCCCAACTGCGGCACCCGGATGCTGGTGGACGGCCACGATATTCCCTTCGAGACCTTCCTGGGCTTCTACGGCGATAAAGAGCCGGATATCGACCTGAACTTTTCCGGCGAATATCAGTCCAATGTGCACCGCTATACCGAGGAGCTGTTCGGCAAAGCCAATGTGTTCAAGGCGGGCACCGTGTCCGGTATTCAGGACAAGACCGCCTACGGCTATGTCAAAAAATATCTGGATGAGCGCGGCCGCACGGTGAACCATGCGGAGGAGAACCGCCTGACTCTGGGCTGCACCGGTGTCAAGCGCACCACCGGCCAGCACCCCGGCGGCATGGTCGTTGTGCCGGACACCTACGAGATCTACGATTTCTGTCCCATCCAGCACCCGGCGGATGATGTGGCAGGCGGCCTGCTGACCACCCACTTCGAGTTCAAGTACCTGCACGATACCCTGCTCAAGCTGGACGAACTGGGCCACGATATGCCCACCTTCTACAAGTATTTTGAGGAGTACACCGGAATCCCCATCGACAGCATCCCCATGAACGACCCCAAGGTGTACAGCCTGCTGACCAGCCCCGAAGCGCTGGGAGTGACCCCGGAACAGATCGACAGCCAGACCGGCACCTTCGGCATCCCGGAAATGGGCACCAACTTCGTGCGCGGTATGCTGGTGGAGGCACGGCCCAAGAACTTCTCCGAACTGATCCAGATCTCGGGCCTGTCCCATGGCACTGATGTGTGGACCGGCAACGCGGACGAGCTGATTCGCAGCGGCACCTGCACCATTGCGGAGGTCATTGGCTGCCGTGACAGCATCATGCTGTACCTGCTGCGCAAGGGTCTGGAACCCAAGATGGCCTTTGATATCATGGAGGCCGTGCGTAAGGGCAAGGTGGCCAAGGGCGGTTTCAAGGATGGCTGGGAGGAAGCCATGCGGGAGCACGAGGTGCCGGACTGGTACATCGAGAGCTGCCGCAAGATCAAGTATATGTTCCCCAAGGCCCATGCCGTGGCCTACCTGATGTCGGCCATTCGTCTGATGTGGTTCAAAATCTACCGTCCGCCGGAGTTCTATGCGGTATACTTTACCGTACGCGGCGACGACATCGACTACGAAGCCGCTGTGGGCGGTGCGGCAGTGGCCCGCGCCCACATGGAAGAAGTCAAGCGCCGCCTGAAGGAAGAGAAGAACGCCAAGGACGAAGATGTGCTGGTCAGCCTGCAGCTCGTCAACGAGATGCTGGTGCGCGGCTACGAGTTTTTGCCCATTGAGCTGGGCAAGAGCCGCGGCTCCAAGTATGTGGTGGAGGACGGCAAGGTACGCCTGCCTTTCTCTTCGCTGAAGGGCCTTGGCGGTGCTGCCGCCGATGCACTGGAAAAGGTGACCATCCACGGCGAAGAATATATCTCGGTGGAAGAGTTGCAGCAGGCTTCCGGTGTCGGCAGCAGCATTCTGGACCGTCTGCGTCAGGTGGGCGCTCTGGGTGACCTGCCGGAGAGCAGTCAGGTGAGCTTCTTCTGAGGATTCTGAAAGCAAAAGTGCCTGCACGGCTTTAGCTGTGCAGGCACTTTTGCTTAAAAAAGCACCTGCGGCAAAAACTGCAGGTGCTTAAAAATTCAGCAGAACGGGGGAGTGTTTACTCCACGCTGATCATATAATAGTAAACGGGCTGGCCGCCGCGGATGTGGCTGACCTCAACGTGGTTCGGGCACTTTGCCTTTACGATCTCGGTCACTTTCTCGGCATCCTCATCGCTCACGTCGCAGCCGGAAATGATGGTGACGAAGCTGGAATCCTTCTTGCACATGCCGCGTGCCAGACGGTAGGTAGCTTTGGTGATATCGTTGGAGGTGGAAACGATCTTGCCGTTCTCCAGAGCCATGATCTCACCCTTCCTGATGCGCTTGCCGTCGTACTCACTGTCGCGGGCAGCATAGGTGATCAGACCGGTGGACACCTTGTCGGCAGCAGCCATCATGTTGATGGTGTTGGTCTCGGCGTTCACAGAGGGATCAAAGTTCAGCATGGCGGTAATGCCCATGGGCACGGTGCGGGTGGGCAGAACGACCACCTGACGGTCGGCCAGCTTCTGGGCCTGCTCAGCAGCCATGATGATGTTCTTGTTGTTGGGCAGCACGAACACGGTCTTTGCGGGCACGCTCTGGATGGCGGCGAGGATATCCTCGGTGGCAGGGTTCATGGTCTGACCACCGGAGACCACTGCGTCTGCAGCCAGATCGGTGAACACGGACTTCAGGCCTTCACCGGCGGCAACGGCAACAAAGCCATAGTCACGGCTGGGGTCCACAGCAGCGTAGACGAACTCGCTGGACTGAGAAGGGGCCTTCTCAGCAGAAGCCTGCTTTTCCAGGCTCTTGCCCTGCTTCTGACGGGCCAGGAACTGCTCGTGCATGTTCTCGATCTTGAAGTTGGTCAGGTAGCCATACTTGATGGCTTCGCTCAGGATCTTGCCGGGGTCAGCGGTGTGCACATGCAGGTTGATCACATCGTCATCCTCGATGCACACCACGCTGTCGCCGTTGGATTCTGCAAAGGCACGCATCTTTGCGGCGCTTGCACCCTCATACTTGTTGATCAGGAACTGGGTGCAGTAGCCGTTCTTGATGTCCTCCACCTTCATCAGGTCGTCGGTGAAGACGCCCTTGCCCGCGTTGGCGGTGGAGAGCTTGGCCTTGTTGGGGACAGCCTCGCCGCCGGCCACGATGGCCTCACCGTGGAAGACCTTGCCCATGCCCTCAAAGATGATCATGATGCCCTGACCGCCGGCGTCCACGACGCCAGCCTTCTTCAGGACGGGCAGCAGGTTGGGGGTGTCCTCCAGAGCCTTCTGACCGGCGGTCATCACCACGTCCCACAGCTCGGCCACATCCTCTTTGCCGCAGGCAGCAGCTTCCTCGGAAGCGACGCGGGCAACGGTCAGGATGGTGCCTTCGGTGGGCTTCATGACAGCCTTGTAAGCGCCCTCGACGCCCTTCTTCAGCGCAGCCACGATGTCGGCGGCGTCAGCCTCCTTTTTGCCCTCCAGAGCTTTGGAGAAGCCGCGGAACAGCAGGCTGGTGATGACGCCGGAGTTGCCGCGGGCGCCGCGCAGCATGGCGGAGGCAGCGGTCTTTGCGGCCTCGCCCACGGTGCAGCTGTCGTCCATGGCCTGCAGCTCACGGACGGCTGCGCCGACGGTCATGCCCATGTTGGTGCCGGTGTCGCCGTCGGGGACGGGGAACACGTTCAGCTCGTCCACGCGGGAGCGCTGGTTGTTGAGGTTGTTTGCGCCGGAAATAATGGCGTCGCGCAGGATCTTACCAGAAATCATTGCTTTTTACTCCTTATATCTTCCCGGTACCCCCGGGCGGGCTTTGTCTCATCAGGCAACCACGTCATCGACCGATACGACCACGCGGGCGACTTTCAGGCCGGTGGCCTGCTCCACCTCGTCCTTCACGCGGTGCGAGATGGAACGCGCGGCGGTGGAGATGTTCAGCCCGTAGCTGACGGCAATGTGCAGCTCGATCACGAGACGGCCCTCTTCCTGTGTGACACGGACGCCCTTGGCCGAATCGTCCACGCCGCGCACGGCGCTGCGGACACGGTCGGTCAGATCACGGGGGGCCATTGCGGCCACGCCGTAGCATTGTTTGGTTGCTTCGCCCACGAGCGTGGAAAAATACTCGGCTGAGAAGCTGACATCTCCCAGCGGAAAACGGGAAGTGATCATAGTCGCTCTGCTCCTTTTATTCATTATGATACCCCGGTCCGCACGGCGGCGGGGCGGTGCGCGGGCCAAAGAAGGCGGCGTACCACTTTTATTATACAACTTTATGAGGAAGCTGTACAGCACATAATTGCTGACAGAAAGAAAAAAGTCAGGCGCGGCTTACCCGTCTCGGTCTGTTTCGACACCGCAAAGCCGGTATACTGAAAGACAGACAGAGCCGCAAAGGGCCGCGTTCCTGTTGTTAGTATAGCACAAAATCCTTCGCAGTGCATCCATTTCGTGAATATTTATCCGACAAAACAAAAGGTGATTGTGAATAAAATATAAAAGATGGCGCAGACGTCTTTATCTTACTATGAAAAAGTGCTAAAATCTAAGGTGGCAAGAGTAAGACTGTATCCGGCGCAGGATGCCGGGGCATTCGGCTGCCAAGGTGCTGAAGACAGGAATTTGCTGCGGCTGCACAGGAGCTGCGGCCCGGCGGCGGAAAAGTTCACAATAGGAGTTGTTTTCATGAATATTCTGTTTTTCCTTTCCCCCAAGCAGGACCTGATGTATGTGTACGATGACTTCACCCTTCGCCAGACGCTGGAAAAATGGGAGAACAACCGCTACGCATCTATCCCGGTGCTCAACCGCAAGGGAGAGTATGTGGGAACTCTGACGGAAGGAGACATCCTCTGGGGGCTGAAAAAGTTCCACGGCCTCGACCTTGAGGCGGCAGAGGACATCCCCATCCGGGACTTTGCCCACAAGCGGGACTACAAGGCCGTCACGGTCACCACGAGCATGGACCAGCTCATCGAGGCGGCCATGAACCAGAACTTCGTCCCCGTCGTGGATGACCGGGGAATGTTCATCGGCATCGTCCGCCGTCAGGCCATCATCCGCTATTGCTACGACCGCTCCCGCGCTGCCGCCGCAGAGCAGCGCAGAAAGCCCGAAAAGCAGGAAAAACGAGTCCCGGTCTCTGCCGGGGTGCAGTAAAACAGGAAAAGGCCCCGCCGCTCTGCATGAAATGTGCAGGGCAGCGGGGCCTTTCTATGCCTGTGGGAAGGGGAGAGTGGAGCTTCAGCCCACGGTGAGGCTGGAATCGGTGGACCGGTGGGTCAGGACAGCCTCGGCGTCCTCGCCGCCCATGGCCAGCAGCTCGTCCACCGAGAGGGTGGTGGAGCAGAGGATGGTCTGGAAGGTGATGGTCTCGATGCCCTCAGCCCGCAGCTGACGCAGGGCGGCCAGCGAGATGCGGAAGGAGGCTGTGAACCGTCCGACGCAGACGGTGAGGGTATTGCCGCTCTGGGTGCTGGTGTAGGAGATGCGCTGGCCGTCCTTGTCGGTGACAGTCAGGCCGAGGAGGGAAGAGGCGGGTGCGGACGGGGCGGAAGAGCCGCCGTCAGAAGAGGAAGAAGACTCCTCGGGGATAACAGGCTTTTCCGGCTCCACAGGGCGGGGGATGGAGACCTGATTGACCTTGCCGTCGGCATCGGTGACGGTGACTTTTGCGCCCGGGCCCAGCTTGTCCTTGATGGTGTCGAGCTCAAGCTCACTGCCGGCCCGCGAGAGGGCCTTGCCGTTGGGCCTACCGGCCTTGGCGGTCAGCTCGAGGCTGCCCGACAGATCGATGTCGTTGCTGATGATGCCGTAGCCGCCGTGTTTGCCGTTACCGCCGTCGCCGCCAGCGGCGTTGACCGTACCGCCGGAGATGGCGACACGGCCGGAGCCGATGATGCCGCTGCCGCCGTAGCCGCCGTTGCCGCCAGCGGCTTTGACCGTACCGCCGGAGATGGCGACGTCGAAGCTGCGGATGCCGTTGCCGCCGGAGGAGTTGTCGCTTCCGCCATTGGCCGTAACGGTACCGCCGGAGATGGTGGTACTGGTGCTGGAGATGCCGTTGCCGCCGGAGCCGTCTTTGCCGTTGCCGCCAGCGGCTTTGACCGTACCGCCGGAGATGGCGACGCCGTTGCTGCTGGAGATGCCGTTGCCGCCGTAGCCGTCTTTGCAGTCGCCGCCGTTGGCGTTGACCGTACCGCCGGAGATGGCGACATCGCTGCTGCTGATGCCGTAGCCGCCGTGGCCGTCTTTGCCGCTTCCGCCATTGGCCGTGACCGTACCGCCGGAGATGGTGACGTCGCCGCTGACGCTGTAGATGCCGCTGCCGCCGGAGATGGTGCCGCTTCCGCCGTTGGCAGTGACCGTACTACCGCCGGAGATGGTGACGTCGCCGCTGACGCTGTAGATGCCGCTGCCGCCGGA
>ERZ833822.946-NODE-946-length-28360-cov-4.216146_pt1 | contig 28360 bp, 19 predicted proteins | sample MGYA00519913_ERZ833822 | MGnify/ENA primary metagenome ERZ833822 (study PRJEB31850, sample SAMEA3708746) | human gut metagenome | biome: human gut; feature: human-associated habitat; material: faeces | place: China | collected 2014 ... | reverse complement strand
CATCCAGAAAACCGAAATCCAATCCGATATCAAGCATCTTATTCTTTTCCCATTTCAAGTCGGGAGTCGGACGGGTATCAGGTTCCAGACCCGGATAATTAATTTCACCGGATTCTGTTTTAAAGTTAGAATATGTACCATAAAGAGTTCCGGCTGTCGCATAAGCAGCAATTGCATAATTGCCTGTCAAACCATAACTTGCTCTCAGTTTCAGGTTAGTGATCCAATCGATCGGCTTAATGAAATCTTCCTCAGAAATTCTCCAGGCGAGGGCTCCTGACGGGAAAGTTGCCCATTTATGCCCTTCTGAAAGCTGGGAAGCCCCATCTCCTCTGACTGAAAATGTCAACATATAACGATCATTATAATCGTACTGTACACGTCCTATATAAGATACCATCTGGGAGCGGGTAAAACTTGAAGACAATGTTTTCGAATCGACCAGACGTCCCATGTTATACCACAAATAAGCAGGAGATTCCTGTTCTTTACCCGACATACTCGAGTTAACAGTTAAAAAAGTAACGTTGAGGGCAATTCTGTAATATATAATAACTTCCAAATAATCCACTAAAAAAGAATCCATTCCAACAATTTTTTCGCTCGTCGGGACACGTGCTCGCGCCCCTTGCCGCTAAGGCGTTCCCCGAGCGATGAATTATACAAGTTTATAAGTATATTGATACATAGTCTGATGGCGCACTAAGGCAAAACAGATGTGTATTAACTTATTACTTATATTATTCATTATCACTCTGTGAGATTTTCCTTTTTCTTTTTTTGAATTATAATATTCCGCGATATCTTTATTGAACCGTTTGGCACTCATTGCCGCCATTCCAAGAAGCGATTTTACCCTCATATTGGCTAAGCGACTGGTATGAGTACCTCCTTTTACACTTGTTCCCGAACTGTATTCGAAAGGGGCAACACCTGCATAACAAGCAAACTGTCTTGCTGTTTCAAAACGTGTAAAGTTGTGACTGTAAATAAGTAAAACAACTGCCGTTTTCCAGGAAATACCTTTAACAGAGGTTATCCGCTCATAATTGTCATATACTTCTTTATCGGATTTTAATACCTGCTGAATTTGTACTTCTACCTCTTTCAACTGAGACTCAATCTGCTCTACCAGTTCCATTGACTTTTCATAAACCAGCACTGCCGTATCACGAGTTTGCTCGTAAAGATTCAATTCTTTGGATGAATCGCCCAATAACTTCTTGGCTTTTATTAAACGGTGACGATACGCCTCTAAATCTTGTAAACGCTGAATCGTATCTTGTTTGGGCACAAAATCAACTCTGCGATCCCGAAAGCGATAAGAATACAAGGCTATTAGACCAGAATCTTTTTTATCACTTTTTCCTCGAACCAGCCCCATACTTCTTTTCATATGTAATGGATTTTCCAACCAAATACTGAATCCTTTAATGTATAAATAATGACTCATAGAATAACTATAAAGTCCAGAATCTTCACCACAGAACAGCCAATGCTTGGGAGATAAAGAGGTTAAAGTCCCTAACCAGGATAGCATTTGAATATACCCTGTTTCATCGTTCGAGAAATTTTGATGACCTAATAGGTGCAATTTCATTTTCTCTTCTTTTGATTTCTCTGAGCTTATATAAGCAGAGACATCAAAACTTTTCTTAGAATAATCAATTCCGATAAATAAGTTTTCCATATATTTGTTCAGCTTTAGAGAATTAACCAAAAGCTGGAATGGACTCAAGCTCTAATTGGATTTTTTCCATTAATATATATAGTCTTTTTCAGCTTGATCGGGAGAAGTCTATTACAAAAATTAGTTTAGAAGCTGATTGCAACTCTACATCTCGAGATAGTTTACTTCTACCGATCGGTTAATTCAATTATTCATACAACAAATATATTGAATTAATCTTGCTTTGGTGAACTATGCAAAGTTAGAGCATTTCAAGTACAAATTTGCTCCCGTCCGCATCTTCGCAAAGGAGATCGAAGATCACCGTGCGTTGTTCTATTACTTCCGGCTGGATTTCTTTATCAAGATAAGTCAGGTCTTTCACCTGACGCTCACCCAGGAGGGCGGCATTGATAAAGTCGATGGCTACTTACTTTACTCCGAAGACTGTTTTAAAGCCCTCATCAAGCATGATATTCACGTATCTTTCCATATGTTAATGGTTTTAATGGTCTGTTGCCCAATAGCGGGTAACGGGACAAAGATAGTATTTTTTATTTAACTATCCACTTCAGCCAGGCCGGAATATACGGAATACACGGATCCCAAGTAAAATTCCGTACAATAAGCTCACAAGAGAAGCTTATGCATAAAGCATTAAAAATCAAAATTAAAAAAACAGGATAATCTTTCTGCGAAAACACATACATGTTTTTGAAAAAAGTCGTACGTGTTTTCTGGAAAGGTCGTACGTGTTTTCCTGAATCCTTCCACCGAAAACAATAGCGCATGCTAAAATTTACAAGAAGCTCCACTTAAATGAGATGTTAAATGAAAAAGCCTTACTTTTTGTAGAGTCAACAGGCAAGTACAGTTTTTATACATTTCGTTTGTTCGTGTTCTCAGCTATTTTGTGTAACTTTGCGTATGCTTGAAGGCATATCAATTTGAAGCTGCCTATTCTTGCTTGCGTTACCTTGTCGTAATAATTGGCTCAAATAAAGAATAAGACTCTACAATGAGATGAATTGAACACATGAAAACTGAATATCAAAAATGTATGGATGAGGAGCCTTTCGACGGCTCATCGCCCGAAATAACGGAAATGACTGTCCGTAACAAAAGGCTACTACACCAACTCAGAGAAACGGATTATGCCGACAATGAGGCAAAGCAGCGCATCTATCGGCAGATGTTCGGAAGTATCGGCAAGGATGTTTACATCGACATAGACTTCCGATGCGAGTATGGGAAAAACATCTATTTCGGGAACAAGGTGATCGTGAACATGAACTGTACGTTCCTCGATAATAACAATATCATTATCGGTAACAACGTGATGATAGCCCCCGATGTGAAAATATATACCGCAACTCATTCCGTTCACCTTGCGGAAAGGATGCCGGAAAGGACACATCCCGGAGCGTCCATCTGCGACACAATTGCCCGACCTGTCCTTATAGAAGATGGTGTATGGATAGGAGGCGGCTCTACAATCCTTCCGGGTGTGACCATCGGTAAAAACTCTGTCATCGGAGCAGGCAGTGTTGTCGTGAAAGATATTCCTGCCAATTCCATAGCTGTCGGCAATCCTTGCCGTGTAATTAAAAATATCGAAGATAATGATTAAAAACCTCATTTTTGATTTTGGCAAGGTCCTCGTAAATCACGATTTGCAACCCTTGCTTGAACGACATTTCGGGGATGATGAAGTGTCACTAATCGGTTTTCACAAAATTCTATCAGATCCGAAATTTATAAACATGTGCGACCGTGGAATAATCCCGTTTGATAAAATGATTGACGGAGCGATAAAAAGGTATCCTGAATATAGTGATGCCTTCACGTTTTTCAAAGATAATTATCTAGAAGAGATAACAGGAGAGATTGAAGGTATGCGTGTACTTCTAAAAAAGTTAAAGCAATCTGGATTCAAACTATATGGGTTGACGAACTGGAGCGACACAATCTACCGGGTCATGGAGAAATTCGACATATTCCGGTTACTTGACGGTATGGTAATATCATGTGAGGAACACTTCATCAAGCCAGAAAAGGAAATTTATCTTCGCCTTCGTGACAAATATGGCCTTAAACCGTCGGAATGTTTGTTTACGGATGACAGAATGGTGAATGTGTTGGGTGCAAAGGCGATTGGAATGGAAGCTGTATTGTTCACAACACCCAAAGAATATATTTTTGAAATAGAGCGAATTTGCGGTATCAAAATTGAACAATGATGAATACCAGAAATTGCAACAGCCGGAGATGCGTTTAGAGAATAGCGAATATCGCACCATTGATTAACGACAAATAAAACAAAGAAGAATATGGGTATCGGAAAATGGATAGGCGGTGTCTTGGGGTTTATGGCATTCGGACCACTGGGCGCTTTAGCCGGTATTATATTAGGCTCTTTCTTTGAGGAAGAGGCAAACATGACGGGACAGCCCTTCGGTGGCAGAACCAATTACGATGATCAATATACACGAAGAGACCCATACGCCGGGGAGCGTAACAGTTTCCTTTTCTCCATGTTGGTAATGGCCTCCTATATCATCCGTGCCGATGGGAAAATCATGCACAGCGAGATGGAATATGTCCGTCAATTCCTCCGAAGGAACTTCGGCGAGATCGCCGTAGGCCAAGGTGAAGAGATATTGCTAAAGCTTTTCGACCAAGCCAAACGCATGGAGCAAGAGAATAGCATAGGATTCAAGAATACCATCCGGGAATGCGGAACCCAGATCGCATACAACCTAAGTTATGAGGAGCGGCTGCAACTGCTGGCGTTCCTCGCCGAGATCGCTAAGAGCGACGGTAATGTTTGCGCCACCGAGATCAACGCTTTAAAAGAGGTAGCCATAGCGATGGGAATGTCTGAAAAGGAAGTTGAATCCATGTTAAATCTTCAGGAAAACTCCCTAGATAACGCCTATAAAGTATTAGAGATAGAACCCACGGCTACGGACGATGAGGTGCGTGCCGCTTACCGCCGCATGGCTATCAAACATCATCCGGACAAAGTAGCCAACCTTGGTGAAGATATCCGCAAGGCCGCCAATGAGAAACTCCAAAAGATCAATGAGGCTAAGGAGCGTATCTATAAAGCGAGAGGCATGAAGTAAATAAGAAAATGGAAATATTTTCTCAATGTCTGTATTATTTAATTAAAAAGACCTACCTTTGCCCACGATTTTAGTAACCAAGCTATCACATAGTTTGGTGAGAGGGAATCCGGTGTGAATCCGGAGCTGTTCCTGCAGCTGTAATCCTCATTAAGTTGGTTAGAAGTTCAAAAGCCACTGTTCCAGAATTGGAATGGGAAGGTTTCTAACCAGAGGAGAGCCAGAATACCTGCTAAAGTCTTACAATAACATCAAGCTTCCAGGATAGAAGTATGTGTCATACAAAAAACGATTCAATTTATTTTTTGAGACATAACCAGATAGAGGCTTGTTGTTTTATTTCGTGTATAAATAAAACACTATATGAGGCTTTTAGCATTCGCTATTCTGGTGGCATGCGTACAATCCGTATGCGCCCAAAGCATATTGAAAGATCCGAAGGAACTTTCCGTGCTATTGAACGAGGTCGTGGTCACCGGTACGGGTACCGAACACTATCTGAAAGACGCCCCTGTGCAAACAGAGGTAATCACTGGCAAAGCCCTTGACAGTTACCAAGGACGCAGTATGCAAGATATTCTGGAAGGGCTGAACGCTTCCATCACCTTTAATCCGAGCGACATGGGTAGTGGCATCCAGATGAACGGATTAGGCAACGATTACATCTTGATCCTTATCAATGGCAAACGGATCAACGGAGATACCGGCGGACAAAACGACTTGAGTATTATCAACCCCGCCAATATCGAACGTATCGAGATCGTAAAAGGTGCCGCCTCTTCCCTGTATGGCTCGGACGCTATCGCCGGTGTTATCAATATTATCACGAAAAAGAACCGGGATAAAGTGAGCCTATCGAATACGACTCGTGTCGGATCATATGGAGATATATTGGAAAGCGTACAAATCGGCTTTGGGCATAAGAGAATGAATTCCAACACCTCACTTAGTACGACCCATACGGACGGCTGGCAAAATACGACCCAAGAATGGGACCATCACGAGGTAATGGATGGAACCGTGACACGAACCGTAAACCGATCCACGAACTTTACGCTAAGGGAGAACTTAACCTACAAAGTGAACGACCGGCTGAGCCTCTCGGCCGATGGCTCTTTTTACCAGAAATGGAATTATCGTCTGCACGGCGCATTCAAGTATTATACCTATGATCAATTCTACCGGAACTTCGATGTGGCCGGAGGAGCTAAATACACATTGGGAGGACTGAATTTTCTTTCGGTAGACCTAACTTATGGTAACTATAGTTATTTCTATAATTACCATCATAAAGATGTTACGAACTTCTTCGATCCGGAGACGGATTTACGTATCACTCGTTATCCCGGAGAACATATTCTGGAAACCTCTCAACAACGTTTCCTAGGACAAGCCAAAAGCGTATTCCACCTCGGGGAAAACAATATCCTAAGCGCCGGACTCGAATATCAATACGATCATTTGAAATCTCCCCGGCGTATCGAGAACGGGAAAGCCTCCGTATTTACGGCTTCCGCTTATGTACAAGACGAATGGAACCCGACGGATCGGTTGAATGTGACGGTAGGTGGGCGCTTCGTCGTGCACCAAGAGTTCGGGGCTACGTTTACCCCTAAAGTCTCCGCCCTGTACAAACTAGGCGACTTCAATATCCGAGCCACATACTCAAATGGATTTAAGGCTCCTACCTTAAAGGAGTTACACGATGATTATATCACGCAGATCGGCGGCGGCCCGTGGAAACATTATTATGGTAATAAGGATTTAAAACCGCAAAAGTCCAATTATTATTCGGCGAGCGTAGAATATCACGCATCGAACCTGCAGATCACGGTAACAGGATTCTACAACCGTATCAAGAACATGATCGCCCTGACCGAGGTCCCGACAAGCGCCGAAGACCGATTGGATGAGATCGAGGCCAGCATGCAACACAAAAACTTATCCAAAGCCCGCTCTTTCGGAGGAGATATATCGCTCACCTATCAAATCCTATCTTCCTTGGCTATTGGTGGAGGCTATAGCTATACGGATGCCAAAGCGCAATATACGGATGATCCGGCCGACCCGAATTATATGCTCTACACCCCGATCAACGGAACCTCATTCCATAATGCCAATTGGAAACTAGCATGGAACCATGCGTGGAAAAAGTATAAATTGGATGTCACCTTGTTCGGCCGGTACCAATCCACCCGCTTTTATATCACAGACGGTGATGGAAAAAGTTATCAGCTATGGCGATTGAATACCCGTCATAGCGTATTGAAAAAGAAAAAATGGAACCTAGATATCAATGTCGGTATCGATAATATCTTCGATTATGTGGATCGTACCCCGTTCGGACGCCATCGTGGAACTACGTCTCCCGGACGGACTTGGTACGCCTCCTTTATCGTGAAATTTCAGAATAAACATAAACTATAAACAATCTTAAAAGTTAAATGCGATGAACAAATTTAAGTACCTTTTGCTTGCGGCGAGTCTATTTGCCTCAAGCGCAGTTTTTACCTCCTGTGATGATGGAGACGACGACAATACCGCAAACCCGGCGGAAGAAGTCGTAAAGACAAGTAAGAAACATGACACGGCGATCTTGTTGTGTACATTCGGTAGCACATTCAAAGAGTCTATCAAGACTTACGACGCAACATTGGCCGATTTCCAGAACGCATTTCCCGATGCGGACATCTATTTGTCATTTACCTCCCGTACTTGCGTGAATCGTGTAGAGGCAGAGACCGGTATCGCACGTTACCAACCGGACCTTTGGTTACAAGCTCTAGGAAATGCCGGTTACAAGAAGGTAGCGGTACAGTCCTTACACATCATCCCGGGTGAGGAATACCTAAGCTTGATGAATACGGACGTGAAGAAGAAATTCATGATCGAGTCTTTCCCGAGTGTTCAAGTCGTAAAAAGCCCTTGTTTGGTATACGACGAGGATGATGTGGAAGCCGTAGCGAAAGTCCTATACAGCCACTACAGTGATAAATTGGCTGATAACAAGAACATCCTTTTATTAATGGGACATGGTAACCCGGATAAAAACTATAACGCAAATACGAAATACACGGAAACAGAAGAGGCTATGCAAGCCTTGGCCGCTAACAAAAATGTATTCGTAGGTACCGTTGATTACGGAGATATGTTGTTCTGGCCGGAAGAAGGCGAACCTAATGAGGAATGTGTCTATTCCAAACTTACCAAATACTGCGAGGATCATAACTTAAAACCGGAAGAGATCACGATCTCCTTAGCTCCGTTCATGTCTATTGCCGGAGACCATGCGCATAATGACCTTTGGGGTATCGAGGAGGGTGATGATTTCAGCGCTGCCGCTCCTAACGCCGACGCTTGCTGGAGACTAAAACTTTTGAAGATGGGCTTCAAGATTGACACGAAAGAAAGCCATAACGGAAGTTTAGAGAACTGTAAGATCATAGGCTTAGGCGATTACGACGCTGTTCGTCAGATCTGGGTGAACCATCTAAAAGCATTATATAATGATGCGGAGGCTTGGGAAACCGGAGAAGACTACCAGTAAATAATTGAGAATTGAGAATTGAAAATTGGTTCAGTAAGTACTCACTAATTTTCAATTCTCAATTTTCAATTGTTCAGTGTGTATATAATTTCTTTCGATCAAAAATCGTCGCCCGTTTATATTTCATGGCGAAACGGATGTGATCGATAAATAAAGACCGGATCGCCGGATTCTCACCTAGAGGCTTTAAATAAATATCCACATCGAAACCCTGTTGACGTAGCCCTTTCTGCCAGAAATCCGTAACCGTATTTTCCGTACCTCGAATCAGTACGAACATAAAAGGAATCAACTGCACACGCTTATGACCGGCTTGGCGCATTTGCTCACCTACATCCTCGATCGTAGGGAAACCCTCACGGGTTCCGGTATAATAATCTTTCATTCCTTTGGTCTGGAACATATACCCCAATTTCGCGTAAGCCGAGTTACTGGCATGATAAGTTCCGTGCGCCACCAATAACTTAGCCCCATTTTTAGTCACTCCAGAAGGTGAGGAAACCGCTTTCATCACCGCCTCATAATCGGTATCATCATATAACAAGGGATTACCTACACGCAAATCCTTAAACAAACCTTTTCGCTGTTCCGCCTCTTTGCGGATCGCTTCCATCTCCACACCCTCTATAATGATAGTCGGTTGGATAATTACATGGGTAAACCCTTGATCACGCAACTCCACCAAGGCGTCCGCCGGCAACTGAACCCAAACACCTTGCGCCCTCAACCGACTCACTACGCTACGGGCGCTATAAGCCTGCCGGACTTCCACGTCTGGGAAAGCCTCCTTGACACGCTTGTTCATCACATCGAGTACTTGGGTACGAGCTTCCGGGTAAGCACTCCCGAAATGTACCATCAAGATCGCTAACTTATCTCCCTTTTCCATGCTCTCCCAGATATCGGAAGCGTAAAACTCCCGCCCGGGTTTCGCCCATAATGAACAGGCGAGCCCAAGCAGGAGTGAACAAACAAACATGGATCGTAAAAATCCCCTATACATTATTATATTAGTTAATAGTTGACATGTGACAGTTTACTGCTTGAAACGGACCAGAAGGCTGACGTAATAGGTACGGCCCGGGGTCAATGTAGCGTAATTGTAATTAAAGGGACGATCATCTACATAATCAAAAAGGTTCTCGATACCTACTCCCGGTTCCAACAAGAAATCGCCGGCTCTAAACGTATGGCTCGTATTGAGATTCCACAAGGAATATTTCGGTGCGTATCCATAAGAAGTAGAATAACGTTCCCCTTGGATACGTCCGTTAAAATTCACGTTCAGCTTATACTTATTCCAAGTATGAGACCACATAGCCGCTACCGTACCACTATGCTTAACGGTCTTATCCAAAGGCTCATCCTCGTATACGTTCTTTCCATCCATGAAACTATAGCCACCATTCAAGGTAAAGCCCGCTCCCAGATAACTATTGAAGGTTACGTTAATACCTTTGATCTTCGCTTTATCGATATTCGCACGCATCTGTATCTCATCATAGTCCGTACCATGGGCAGTGTTATAAGCATCCCGTTCCGCCGTATCCAACATCTTATAGTTAATCATGCTACGTACGTTATTCATAAAAGCGGACACGGACAAAGAGAAATACCGCATCGTATATTCTGCGCTCAACGTGAAATTGTCGCTCTTCTCCGGGTCCAGATCCGGATTACCGATCGTAAGGCGAGTCGCTCCGGACGCTTTCTTCTCCGATTCCGTATACAGCTCTTTCAATTCAGGTGTACGGAAACCAGCCGCATACGATCCGCGGAAATTAAAACCGCCTACCTTATACAGCAAAGCCACGTTAGGAGTCGCATAACTCTTAAAATTCTCATGGTAAATATAGCGCAAACCCGCGTACGCTTGGAAATGCTCATTGATATTGATCTCGTCTTGAGCATAAAGCGCGGTCGTGTACATACTTTTACCCGCTATGTTATCCGTCTCGCTACTCAGTAACTCTTTAATGAACTCCGTACCAGCCGAAAGCTTATTATATTTGCCCAAACGAAAGATTCCCTTGACATTCAAGTTATGGTAATGAATCCGTTTCGTCATATCACTCTCTCCGCTTTTCTTTCCATCAAAGAAATCCTTATACGTACTATGATTGTCCGACAGATAATCAGCGTTCAAATAAGAGTTCTTATTAATCATGTACTGAGCGCCCGCCCCATAAGTGAACGTCTCTTTTCTCATATCATAGTTGGTCGTATTCACTTTATCCATTGGCATCGGACGATCGCTGGAACGTCCGAAGAAAGTACCACGCACATAAAAAGACAAACGATCCGTAGCGTCGTACGTGAAACGTTGGTTGATCACGTTCCGGTGAAATCCCTCGGAAGCTTGCTTATTGGTAGGAACCAACTCGCCTTTACTCTCCGTATAGGGATTTAATTGCCAACCATCGGCCCGTTGATATTGATAAGAAGTATATGAACCGAACTTCCCTACATTCACGTCCGCGTTGACCGACTGCAAGAATTGGTTCTTGCTACCATAACGGCTATTGCTCGTCACGTTCACCTTATTGCGGGAATCATCCGTGATGATATTGATAACGCCGGCGATCGCATCGCTACCATACAAAGCGGAAGCGGCCCCGTTCAAGATCTCTACCCGTTTTACGTTAGACATATCGATACGGGAATAGGTATCATCGCCGGCCAAACGCTTACCGTTTTCCAAGATAACCACGTATTTCTCTGTCAATCCGTTCATATTCATCGTAGCCCCCTGTCCGTTTTCCATAAATACGATACTCGGATTCAGCTTGGTCATCGCATCTTGGAAATTGGTTACGCTCGCCTCTTTCAAGTCTTTTCCGGTAAGCACTTTCACGGGAATAGGGGAATTACTCATACGGCGATGCGAACCGGTACCGGTTACCACCACTTGATCGATATTCACATACTTTTCTTTCAACTTAATAACGACATCTTTTTCCGAGTGATCCGTTTGATACACGCCCTGTTCATAGCCAAGGTAAGTCACACGAATACGATGGTTGCCATCCGGAAGGTTCAGCTCAAATTTTCCGCCCGCATCCGTAGTTGTACCATTTAATGATTCCGACACACGGATATTCGCACCCGGGATCGGCTCATTACTTTCATCCACGACTTTACCCTGTAAACGCACCTGCGCAAGTGATACGTTTATCACACAGCTTACAGCTAAAGCCGCGCACAAACACTTTCTTCTCATAAACGATTTGTTATTATGTATATTTCCGCTTTCCTGACCCCGAGAAAAACAGTAATAAAAACATTTGGCAGGTTTCCTGACTTACCTCTTAGAAAACGACCTTCCCGCCTTTCGCAGACAGTGGTATGAGAAATGTTTTCTACTTTACAAAAGCTTACAGTAGCGGGCACTGCTCCGGATTCACACCGGATTCCCTCTTTATGACGAAACCGGATGGTTTTACGTCATCACCAAAACGGGGGCAAAAGTATAAATTATTTTATATAAACAAAAATATATCCCGTCTTATGTTCTTTAAAAGCTTTACAAAGAGAAGCTTATAACACACAACATCGCCAAAAAGGAAAACAGAAATAATCGCACAAGACACAAAGTTTTCCAAAACTTTTTACAACAAACTATAAATTAACACCTTAACATAATTTAATCAGCAAAAAGTTTTCCAAAAAGAAAATCATATGGAGTAATAAGATACCTTTGCACGCATAATCAATCACAAATTAATCGACATCATGATACAGACAGTTGTTAAACGGGACGGGCGTATCGTTGGCTTCAACGAGGAGAAGATAGTAACCGCTATCCGTAAAGCCATGTTGCATACAGACAAGGGAGAAGATATGCAACTGATTCGCCAGATCACAGATCATATCTCATTCAAGGGAGAACCTCAAATGACCGTAGAGGCGATTCAAGATGCCGTGGAACTGGAATTGATGGCCAGTAGCCGGAAGGACGTAGCGCAGAAATATATCGCTTACCGAAATCAGCGAAGCGTAGCCCGCAAGGCGAAAACACGGGATATGTTCTTGGAGATTATCAATATCAAATCCAACGATATCACCCGTGAGAACGCGAATATGAACGCCGATACACCCGCCGGCATGATGATGAAATTCTCCAGCGAGACCACCAAGCCGTTTGTCGATGACTATTTATTGAGCGAGGAGGTCAAGGAAGCCGTATCAAACAACTATCTCCATATTCATGATAAAGATTATTATCCGACTAAAAGCTTGACCTGCGTACAACACCCGTTGGATCGCATCCTGAAATACGGGTTCTCCGCCGGTCATGGCGAATCACGTCCGGCTAAACGAGTCGAAACCGCAAGTATCCTTGGCTGTATCTCTCTAGAGACCGCCCAAAACGAGATGCATGGCGGACAGGCGATACCGGCGTTCGATTTCTACCTAGCACCTTACGTACGTAATAGCTTTATCGAGGAAGTAAAGACCTTAGAGGATTTATACGGGCAGGATTTCTCCCACTTATATAATAAGCCTATCGACGATTACCTGACACAGACCTTGGATGGATTAAGCGGTGATAGACGGGTTATACAACATGCCATCAACCGCACGGTAAGCCGTGTACACCAATCGATGGAGGCTTTTATCCATAATATGAACACAATCCATTCCCGTGGAGGCAACCAAGTGGTATTCAGCTCCATCAATTATGGAACCGACACCTCGGCGGAAGGTCGTTGCATCATCCGGGAGTTATTAAAAAGTACTTACAGAGGCGTAGGTAACGGCGAGACCGCTATCTTCCCGATCCAGATATGGAAAAAGAAACGAGGCGTAAGCTATCTGCCGGAAGACCGTAACTACGATCTTTACCAATTGGCCTGCAAGGTCACCGCCCGTCGTTTCTTCCCGAACTTCTTGAATCTCGACGCGACCTTCAACCAAAGCGAGGATTGGAAAGCGGACGATCCTCAGCGCTATATCCACGAGGTAGCGACCATGGGATGCCGTACCCGTGTATTCGAGAATCGTTTCGGACCGAAGACTTCTATCGGACGAGGTAATCTCTCTTTCTCGACGATCAATATCGTGCGATTGGCTATCGAGTGCATGCAGGTGGAGAACAAGGAAGAGCGTATCGCCCTATTTTTCGCTAAACTGGATCATATGCTGGAACTTACGGCTCGTCAGTTGCATGAGCGTATGGAGTTCCAGAAAACCGCTTACGCAAAGCAATTCCCGTTGTTGATGTCTTCCTTGTGGTTAGGCTCGGAGAAGTTGAAGCCCAACGATTCGATTGCCTCCGTTATCAACCAAGGCACCTTGGGTATCGGCTTTATCGGACTGGCCGAATGTCTGGTGGCCCTTACCGGTAAGCATCATGGCGAAGATGAGGATTCGCAAGCCTTAGGCATAAGGATCGTTACGTATATCCGGGATCGTGCCAACCAATTCTCTGAGCAATACCAACACAATTATAGCGTACTGGCAACTCCGGCAGAAGGCTTGTCCGGCAAGTTCACGGGAAAAGATCGTAAGCAGTTCGGATCGCTCCCCGGTATCACGGATCGGGATTATTATACGAACTCTAATCACGTCCCGGTATATTATAAGTGCAGTGCCCGTCATAAAGCCGAAGTGGAAGCTCCTTATCATGATTTGACTCGTGGTGGCCATATCTTTTACGTAGAGATGGATGGCGACGCTACCCATAACCCCGAAGCGATCATGCGTGTCGTGGATATGATGGATAAATACAATATCGGATACGGTTCCGTAAACCATAATCGTAACCGTTGTCTGGATTGTGGCTACGAGAACTCCACCCCGAATCTGGAAGCCTGCCCGAAATGCGGCAGCAAACACTTGGACAAACTTCAACGCATCACCGGTTACTTGGTAGGAACCACCGACCGTTGGAACAACGCCAAGCTATCCGAGCTGAACGACCGCATCACCCACAACTAATTTTCAATTGTCAATTTTCAATTTTCAATTACCATGTTGTCCATCATAGATATCATCGAAGATACCACCGTAGACGGTCCGGGATTCCGGACCGCCATCTATGCGGCGGGTTGCCCGAACAAATGCCCGGGTTGCCACAACCCCGAATCATGGGACATCCATAAAGGAAAGAAAGTAAGAACGGAAGAGATCGTGGAGAAAGTGCTGGCTGACGAGTTCGCCAACGTCACCTTCAGTGGTGGAGATCCCATGTTCCAGCCGGAAGGCTTCACCGAGGTAGCCAAGGCGATCAAGGAAAAAAGCCAAAAGACGATCTGGTGCTACACGGGATATAAATTCGAGGACCTGATAAAGAACCCGGCACAAGCCGCCTTATTATCCTATATCGACGTATTGGTAGATGGGCGCTACAAACAAACCCTTCGGGATGAGAGCCTTTTATTCCGGGGAAGCAGCAACCAACGGTTAATTGACGTACAAGCTTCTTTAAATAAAAAGGAAATCGTAAAATACAAGTACGATCCTTTTATTTAAGGCTTTTAAGGCACACACATGCATAAAATCTTGTACGGAATAAGAAATAAACATCCGTTCTCTTATATATAAAGAGAATTGCATCAGCATCTATTCCTCAATTTTCAACGTGGTCTGTACAAACCACGGCGTGGTTTATAAAATCCACGGCGTGATTTATACAGACCACGTCTTGATTTATAGAATAGAAGCGCATTCAACAAAGAATATATAAGTATCCGGATAATTATTCTTACTGAAGCGAGACGGATATTAGCATGATTTCATACCTTTGCATCCGAATTGGTTCCGTACGCTCGTTCGGGCATACGGATTAAAAGGGAATCCGGTGAGAATCCGGTACAGTCCCGCTGCTGTGAAACTCCTTTAACATTCTAATACTACTTTCGCCACTGGCCTAGTAAGCCGGGAAGGCATTAGAATGGGAGTCAGTCAGAAGACCTGCCATTCATTTAAGATTCATATCCTCGTGGGTTAGGGTATAGAGAACACATATATAAGAACAAAAAGAAGATGATGACAGACAAGGAAGTATTGTTATTACGGCGCAAATTGGATCTTTTGCTCCGTACGGGAAAATTGTTGATGGAAAGTGCCGCCGATACGAACCGTATCGAGCGCAACATGAAGCGGGTGGCCGCCTTTATGGGGATTCCCGAGGAGAAATTGCATATCGATATCCGATGGACCATGATTATGGTGAACGTAAGCGATGAGCGAAACTCATTCTCCAAATTCCAGAAATGCGAGAAACATGGTATTAACATGACAACGATATCACAGGTCAGCAAGCTCTCATGGCGGGCGATCGAACAAGATTATTCCTTGGATAAATATGAGGAAGAATTGGAAAAGATAGTTCGCCAACCTCGAAATTATACCCCTTATATCGTAGCGATCGGAGCAGGATTCGCTTGTGGAGGTTTCTGTAAGTTATTTGGAGGAGACTGGATCGCGTTCTTGTTAACCTCGATCTGTACTTTTATCGGTTTCAGGGTGCGTGCCCGTTGTGTAGAGGCTGGCCTTAACGCCTACATGGGGATCGCTCTTGCCGCCTTTATTTGTACTTGTCTAGCATATGCCTCATCTTTTCTGGGAATATCCGGTACTCCGTATCTCCCGTTACTGGCTTGTGCCCTATTCATCGTACCGGGCGTACCTTTGATTAATTTTGTAGACGATATGATCGATAATCACTTGCTGGTCGGTATTACCCGTGCCGCAAACACGGTGATGATGGTAGCGGCAATGACTTTCGGTATTGCATTTGCCTTACGCTTACTCGTAATGAATGACGTATCGATCGACCATAAATTCAGCGAATTAAGTATGGTCCCGCATGATCCGTATTACGTATATGCGATAGCGGCCGCCATATCCGCCGTTGGTTTCTCTATGATATTCAATATCCAACGCCGTTTATTATGGGTGGTTGCTTTAGGCGGTATTATCGCCGTATGCATCCGGAACTTCGTGAACTTCGAGCTGGGCTATGGTCCCGTGATCGGCTCGTTTATGGGAAGTTTCGTTGTCAGCCTGATCGCAGTGAAAGCGGTTCATTGGTTCCATGTACCGAACCATGTATTGACGATCCCTTCTGTTATCCCAATGATCCCGGGAGTATTGATGTATCGCTCGTTATTAGGTTTTATCAACCTTCACGGGGTGATCGGCGAGGTTACGAACGCCTTCTCCAATGGTATTAACTCCGCCCTCATCATCCTTTGTATCTCTTTAGGCGTAGCCGTCCCCAATATCTTCGCCCGTCGTTACATCGCCAAAGACCGCCAACGTTATCTGCAAGAGGAGTTGGAGAAACGCAGGCAAAGAGGTAAGTTTATTGAGTGGTGACTTTAGCTGATCATTCGTGGGTATTCGCGACCCTCAAAATACATATTTGTAGGTATTGCCGAGACTAATAAGATATCGGATATTTGTCTTCGTTATTAAACTATAAAAACAAATAGGAATGAAGACTATAGGAATATTCTACGGCTCGTCTACAGGAACGACGGAAGGGATCGCGAAACGTATCGCAGAGAAGCTGGGTGTGGAAGACAAAGATATTCATGACGTATCTAACGCTTCTCCCGCTGATGTAGCGCCTTATGAAATCTTGTTATTGGGCTGTTCCACTTGGGGCGCCGGAGATTTGCAAGATGATTGGGATAGTTATCTAGGGAAGCTGAAAAAGCTGGACTTAAGTGAGAAAACCGTCGCATTATTCGGTTGCGGAGACTCAGCCTCTTTTAGCGACACTTTCTGTGACGCCATCGGTACGATCTATTCCGACCTGCGAAATACAGGTTGCAAGTTCATCGGCGCTGTAGATGCCTCGGGATATTCATTTGACAGTTCCACCGCCTGCATAAACGGTATGTTCGTCGGACTTCCTCTGGATGAAATGAATGAAGACGATCAAACAGAAGGGCGGATCGACCAGTGGTTGGCATCTATAAGGAAAGAAGGAATTGAATAGACGCACACTTTTACATACATAACTGTTTAACCTTAATATTACAACGTTTGCGTATTCAACTTGATTGGTTTAGATTTATGAAGAGGTATGTGGGTCAAACATACCTCTTTCTTTTCATCTCAGTTTCCTGAATTGTTTCTTTATCCAAAAATAATAGCCGGTTATCGCGAAGATCGTCCCCAACAAGGAAACTAAGCAAGTCAATATACGGGTAGTCATTCCCCCCCACGAGCCGACGTGTACGGAATAAATCCATCCTCTTATCTTCCCCGATTTTGGGAGATCTTTATATAATTGAACTTCCGTAATCTCACCCGTAGCAGGATCAAAGGAGTAACGGTCGCTTCCTCTTGTATTCCCATAACGGGCCGTAGAAACCGTAGCGGAGCCATCTTGGATCGTGATTGAGTTAAAGTCCGGATAATGGCTTTTCAATGCCGATAACACCTCAGCCCATTGTGTGTAATCCGTCTTTTTCTTCGCGGGTTTCTTCGCACCGGAAGAAGCTGGAGCATGATGCGCTTGAGGCGGGTTTGCACTAATACCGAAGACACTATAAAAGGCATTTCGATACCAACCAAACGACCATGTTAATCCGGTCAACGCTAAGATAAGCAGGAGCAATGCCGCATAGAATCCCCCGGAGACATGTAAATCATAGAAGAAACGGAACCAACCAGCCTTGGTCTTTACTTTCAACCGGTTTCTCAATACTTTTTTATTACGGGGATACCAAATTACGATTCCACTTATAATAATAATCGCCAAGACCAAAGTCGCATAGCCAACTATTGATTTTCCCCAAGAAAAACTTCCATCCCGTTTATACTCATCAAGTAACCAACGATGAAGACGCATCATTTTCAGGAAAAAACCTTGTCCGTCATCCATCCCGGTCACCTCCCCGGTATAGGGATCAATAAAACCGGCGGCTTTTTTCCCCGGTAATACAAGTTGATAGGTTCGTCTCGGGTCAGACGATACCCGAATACCGTTTATTCGAACCGAATCGGGTAATTGTTGGCGCGCCGATTCTATCAAGGCGGCAGGTGAGAGAGGTTCCCCTTTTACTTCCTTTACAAAATAACGGGAAGGGTAGCCTAATTCTAATATCTCTGTCTCAAAGACGAGAATCGCCCCGGTCAGGCAGACAATCGCAATAATAATGCCAAAAGGTATCGATAGCCATAAATGTACTTTCGCAAAGAATTTTCTCATTTTCCGAATAATTGTTTAATCCCGTCATATATACCCGGAACCGCTACCGTTCCATGGTTCTCGTCGGGAAATGATTTACTAAAGAAACGCAGGTTCTCCGCTTGTGGCAAAACCTCCGAAAGAAGATAACTCACTTTGTCAAGATGAATGTCCACCCGGTCCGTCCTTTTTTTAGACGCGACACCGATATACAGGCTTTTCCCTTTAAAATCACGGCCTGCAACCAAAGCCTCCGCCTCCCGGACCAACCGCCCCTGATCCCACCACAAACTAGGGTCGACCGCTAGATAGGTATCAAATAATTCCGTATGACGAAGAAACGTATTCAAGGTGAAAAGCCCCGCATACGAATGACCGATAAGCATATTCCAGCCGTTCGTGCGATAGGCACTATCGATAGCAGGACGAAGTTCTTCCGTAAGAAACTTACTGAAAGCCTCACTTCCCCCTCCTTGCGGAATCGCATCTATGGAGATTTTACCATCCCGTCCGGCGGCTGAAGCGGTAGGCGTAAAATCACGTGTCCGATCCGTATTTAATACCCCGACAATAATACAGGGAGGTAGATATTTACCTCTACCGGATGCCAACGTTTTCCTTATGCCTACCAGCGAATGAAAGAAAGAATCTCCATCTAGCAGGTAAACAACCGGATAGCGTTGTTTCGTATCCATATTATAATGCTCCGGCAGGTTTATCCAATAACTCCGGTCTTCTTGCAATACGGTAGAGTACAAAACCAGTTCCTTTCCTATACAAATATCCTCCTGGCTCCGCAGGGTTAGCGGGAGCAGGAGGAATATTAAAAGAATGTGAGTCCGACTCATACTTGCTTATTACTCTTGAGCGGCAGTCAATTTACCTACACCACTGATTTGCTCTGCCTCAACGGTAAGACCTTTTGTTGCGGTAGCTGTCTTCGGATCGATACGATACACGGCAGGTTGACTTCCATCGGTAGTCGTAACCGCCATATAAGCGATACCATCCTCCGAGAACGGAGTATTGCCAAATCCGGAAATAACATCCGTGGAAGGCAGCCCCTTCACGTAAGTAAGACTCTTATCCTCTCCTTTATAAATAGCCAACTCTTTCGCGGCGAATCCGGATTCAGTCAACGGACGATCATACATCAACAACAAGAAATAATCTTCCGTGATATGCCAACAACGCAAGAATGCCTTACCACCCGTCTGTGCCTCCAAATTACAATAATAATCAGGATCAAACTCCTCCGCATTAGCCTTAATACGAACTACACCGGCCGGCAAAGTCGTTTTCTGTACCTCCGCGGTCATCGTCTTGGCATAGCTGGGCGAGAACACATACACATCGCCGTTGTCTGCCGTCCAAATGGTCTGGTAGTATTGAGAACGGTTACGTCCGCAAGCATAACTGATCTTATCCGTCTTTATCAGTTTCGGGTTCTCGAATTTCTCGTTCGCATAAATAGCGACCCAAGCCTCGTTCGGATATTGCGTCCATTGCAATTCCCCTTTTTCGTAAGCGCCACTACCGCTTCCTCCGGATTCTGTCTTTACCAGCTCCGGGTATTTAACATATTTACCTCCCTCCGCTTTCACGCCGTACTTACTCAATCCCATCGGGATAGCCGCGGAATAGATCCGGCCGTTCGCTTGGAGAATACCCGCTAACGTAACGAACTCGCCATTTCCCAAATAATTCTCCGACAAGATCGTATTCGTGTTTGTCGTAAACGTCTCTTTGGCCACATCCAGATAAGAGAGCAAGAAGCCTTTAGGCAGATAACCATTCTCGTCCGCATATTCCTCACCCAGATCACCGGTAGAAGATGTAATGATATAGTCGCCATAGATACCATAAGAAGTAAATCGCTTGATCTCGTAAGTATTATCACGCTCTTTAATCTTACCTTCCGCATTCAGTACGTATGAAGAAGTAACACCGGCATTTCCTTGATTGTAAACCAAACGATACAAATATTTATCCTTATAGAAGATCCATTGCGTACCGCTTTCCGTAGTGAGTCCGTTGTTTTTAGCGGAGATAGAGCCATCCCCCAGCGTATCGGCTGTCAACAAGTAATTTGCGTCACCGACAGAAGCGGCGACTACATAGCTCGAAACCGCCTCCGAGGTCGATCCTCCGCCATTTCCATTCCCGTTGCCTCCGTTATCCGGGTTTACAGGATCGTCGTCACTACAAGAAGTAAATACTCCCCCAACTAATAACGCGGCGGCAAGACCTGTCATTAAATAATTCTTCTTCATGTTGTTTTAATCTATTATGTTTTGAATTAATTATTGATAAATAAAAGATAGTCACACTTTAAATTAATTACCGAAATAAACCCTCACCTTACCATAGAAAGCCCTGCCAGCCTTCTGCAAGCTGAAGTTATCGTATAATTTCTCGTTCGTGAGATTCCTGCACTCGAAAGAGATATTGTAACGCCCGTTCTGTATACCATAAGAGAGTGTCAGATTATGCGAGAATTGAGTTGGTACCACAAATTCGGATTCACTGCCTACCGCCTCCGAATACAGCGGGAAACTATGCATATATAAATTATCGTAAGTGACACTTAGCGTATTGCCTTTCTTCCACAAATTGCGCCAGTAGAAGGTCACATCCGAGTTGGCAAACTGATAAGGAAGATTCGGCATACGTGCGCCATATGTCAAGCTCTCTTGGTTCGTCCCGCTGGTAACCGTCTTCACGTTATCCCTTACATTCATCTGCGTAAAGTTTCCTCCTACGCTTACCCAGTTAGCGAAACCGTAGCGAACCGAGATATTGTAACCCTTGGTCTCTACACGACCATGATTCACATAGGTAGCGCCATATTTACCGCCGCTCAAATCCGATATATTCCGTTGGATATAATCTTTCGTATTTCGGTAGATCAATCCGCCTTCCACATATACGGAATGCTTACCGAATGTCTCGTTGTAGCTTAAATTCAGATTCACGTTATCGCTGTTCTCCGGTCTCAAGGAAATATCGCCGGTCTCAAGGTCCTCATCGCCAAACATCTCCTCATTGGTCGGCAGGCGATAGGCTTTCTCATAGGACAATTTCGCTTGCAAGCTTTTCAAGATAAAGTAAGTTCCCGCGGCCCCATATCCCATCGCGCTTACCGAATTGGTCGTACGTATATAGTCATCTTGAGCCGAGGAAGTAGCGACAGGCCCCGCAATAAACTGGTTGTAATATTTACCGAACACAGACAAGTTCCAATGTTCCGTCGGCATCAAGCGATACGAAAGACCGCTGATATTTTTACGGGTTTCCTTCGGGATAGCGTTCGCTTCCGAGTCCTCGTTCAAAAGAGACTGATTCGAACGCCGGAACGCGTTGATCACGTGATTGAACGTGAACGTATGCGCCTTACCGATACGGTAGTTAGCTGTTAAGGTTCCGTTCCAGTTATTATTATCCGACCGGGTGTTCTGATAAGATTGCTCACCGGGCATCCGGAGCGGACGCATCTCGCCACGCCAATTATATTCATAGGAAGAGGTATCTACATTGTTCGTCATGTTCTTATTATAATTCGCCGTCAATACCACATCCAAGCCCCTAACGAAGAAATCACGCTTGCGATAGTCCAACGACGGCATGATCGAGTATCCCTTCCGATATTTGCCGCCAAACACCACTTCTTGGCGTACGCCCGTCTGTATATCTTTATACATATGTGAATAGGTAAACCCGAACATCAAACGATCCGCCCATTTCTTATCCACGAAACCGATTTTCCCGATAACGGCCTCGTTATGATACGTATCATGAAAACGCTTCACATGCTCGATCTTTTTCTTATTGATCGCTCCGGTCGTAAAGTCCTTCACCGGAGTATCCACATAGTAATTATTATCCGAATAATTCTGGAAAACGTTGATCTCATACGTGAGTCCGCTCCGGAAAGTCTGTCCGAAGTTCACATAAGATTTATGCGTATTGAAAGACCCGTATGAATAAGAAGCATCCAAAAACCATTTGTTCCGGTTCTTCTTGGTGATGATATTGATAACACCTCCGATAGCGTCTGTTCCGAAACCCACCGGTACCACACCCTTATAGACCTCTATACGCTCGGCATAATTCACCGGAATGTTATTCAGTCCGAAAGAACTGCCGACACCTTCTTGCGGAACCCCATCGATAAAGATCTTGATATGCTTGCCGGTAAATCCATCCATCATCAGTTGCATATCCGAGCCGACACCGCCAGACTCCCGGATCTTCATTCCGGGCGCTTGAGCCAAGGCTTCACTCAAGTTCTGGGTTGAATTTTGCAAGGCTTTCGTATCGAGGGCCACGGCATTGAACGCAGAACGCTTGAGCCGGGTCACGCCATTAGAAACGACAACCACCTCATCCAACTCCGTAGCTTGAGGGCTGATTACCACATTCATCTTCGTCCGTTCCCCACGCATCAGTTTCACGGGTTTCTCTACCGTCTTATATCCGATAGCCGATACTACTAATGTATATTCTCCCGCGGGAGCTTGAAGATGATAGATACCTTCCTCATTCGTAGTCCCGCCGTAATTCGTACCTTTTAGATAAACGGTAGCGAAATCCACGGTTGTTTTTTCCGTGGACAGGACTTTACCCGATATCATTGTTTTATGTTGAGAAAAAGCCGAGATGGAAATAAGCAACAGTAAAAAGGAGAGGAAAAGCCCTCTGATTTTCTTCATCATCATTTAATCAATTATGTTATTTAAAACGCTGCAAAGTTACGATCAGAGACTACCGTCCCACAATACCTAAGAATGGGTAAAATCACATTAAAAATCCACGGAGGTATACCAAACAATCCCCTTATTCAGGTAATTGGATGTATGGAGTAAGTTCGTAAAATTGAGTTATGTCAAATTTTAAATCTATTTAAACCCAATCGCAAGTTTTTGAGAGACATTTTCTTAATAAACTTCAAAAAGGTTAACTATATTTGCGAGAAACAGATGTTTAATTTTAATTCTTTATCACCATGACAGACAGAAGAACATTTTTGAGAAACATTTCATTACTTACTTTAGGGGGCATAGCCAGCCAAAAAGTAATGGCTTCAAATCCCACCAGATCCATACCCGCCACGGATGCGATATCCTCGGCAACCGCCGGGAAAAAGATGGGATTGCAAACCTATTCGCTCGGACAGGAGTTACTGCAAGATATGCCTAACGGATTGAACCGATTGGCAAAAGCGGGATATACCGATCTGGAGATTTTCGGATATAGGGAAGACACTGGTAAATTCGGTGATTATAATCCTAAAAATACGACATTCATCGCCTCCAAGGATTATAAGAAAATGGTGGATGATGCCGGTTTGAGAATCAGTAGCTCACACCTGACCCCTTCTCTTCGTGAGTACACGAAAGAGAATATGCCCAAATTCGACGAGTTCTGGAAAAAGGCAACCGATATCCATGCCGAGCTAGGTGTTAGTTGTATGGTACAACCGAGTTTACCCCGTATCGAAAACGAGGATGACGCCAAAGTAGTATCGGAGATCTTCAACCGTGCCGGAGAGATCACGAAGAAAGCCGGAATCCTATGGGGTTACCATAATCATAGCAATGAGTTCAAACGGGTATTGAAAGCCGGCGAGAAACCGGAACAGAACCCGAATCCGTGGGCACCTCCTAAAGGTACTTATATCGAGGAGTTATTCCTAAAAAATACCGATCCGGATAAGGTTATGTTCGAGTTGGATGTATATTGGGCCGTTATGGGGCAGCAAGATCCCGTGGAATGGATGGAGAATTATCCGAATCGTTTTAAGTTATTGCACATCAAGGATCGTTGGATCATCGGTGATTCCGGTATGATGAATTTCCCGAATATATTCAAAAAAGCGTACGAGATCGGTATCCTCGGCTACTACGTGGAACTGGAAGGTGACAAAAAAGGCCGTACCCAGTTCGAGGGCGTAGAGAAGAGCGCCGCCTATTTGCAAGCCGCTCCGTTCGTTAAATAAAACATCCCGATTTATCCCATAAAAAAGACAGTGTTTCCGTAGAGCGATCATATGCTTGGGAACACTGTCTTTTTGTTTATTTTGCCTTCAAAAAAACACGTACGTCTTTTTTCGGAAACACGTACATGTTTTTCACGAAACACGTACATGTTTTTTCAAAGGGCATTACATGATTAAAAACTCATCTTTACACCGGCAAAATAACTTCTCGGACTAGCCGGGCCATAGATATAGGAGGAATCCCGGTTCTTACCTTGGTCAAAGTCGGATTGGTAAGCGTTAAACAGATTCTGCGCGCCTCCATTTACTTCTAGTTTCAGCTCTTTGTAAAGCGGGAACTCATACGCAAGCTTGATATTCATATCAAAGAAATCCGGAGTCTCCACCGCCTTATCCAAAGGTATATATCCCGCCAAATGCTGCACCAACATACTTCCCGTATAGGTTCCCGACAGGGAAGCCGTGAAACGTTTGAAAGGCGTAAGGGTAGCCGTAAAATAACCATAGATATCCGGCGTACGGAACATCTTTGTCTCGGCTGGCACATTCTCGTCATCGCTCCATTTCTCGGCCTCTTTATAACGGCTTCGCTGGAAAGTAGCGCCCGCTTGCAAAGATAGCCATGAAGTTAACACCGACTTTCCTTCCAAGGTTAATCCCATCACTTTCGCCCCGGAACCGTTACGACGTTCCTTAATCAGATTGCCTTGCTCATCTTTCCCAATATCTTCCAAGACAAACACATCACTTAAGCTGGAGTAAAAACCTTCCACCAAGAAGTTCAACTGGATACCATTCTTAAAACGATGGTAAAAATCGACCGAAGCACTCAAGCTCTGCGATTTCTCCTCGGATAAATCTTTCGCACGCTGGATCATAGCGACCTCTCCGCCGACCGCCGAGATATGCATATCCTCATCGAACGCTTGCGGGGCACGGAAACCACTGGAATAACTAGCCCGGATATTGATATCTTCCGTCGGGTTAAAACGGATATTCGCACGAGGGCTGAATATTACATGATCCATCATATTATGTTTATCCAAACGACCGCCAATCAAGAAGCTCCATCGCTTATTTTTCCACTCATTCTGCAAAAACGCACTCTCGATATGCACCTTCTGATTCGTAAAGCGATTATACCCGATCATCTCGTCTTTCAAATGATCGAAACTATACTCCAAACCGGCAGTCAAATCCGATGGCATAAACAAGAATTTATCAAAACTATAAGCATATTGCGTACCGGCCATAACCGTCAGGTCCGTAGTCTTGCCGTAAGCGTTCGGATCTTGGTTCGTCCCGTAATAACTATCCCGGTCTGTATTCTGGGCAGAAGTGAAAACACTCCATTTATGTTTGTAATCCTTGGAGAAAAGATCGAATTTCAGACCTCCTCCATCAATCGAATGCTCCAACTGTTCGGCGATATCCGCTTCATGAGGCGGACGATCCAACAGATTTCCTCCCCTGCGGTATTCATTCATATGATGATACTCGAATGTCAATTTACTATAAGTACTCGTTTTCAGGTACGAACGGAAACCAACCGTTTGATTCTTCAATTTAGGCAACTCCGTAAAACCATCTCCATCCTGATCAAAACCGGAACGATGACGGTTCTGGCCAAAAAGATATAAGCCCGCTTTCCCATTTTCCGATACCAAAGAGGCATTTAGGGTCGTATTATTATCGAAAGCAGATGTCCCGCCAATCGAGGTTAACGTATGCGACAATTCCCCGGAATTTCTCAAGGGCTCCTTCGTGATGATATTAATTGTCCCGGCGATAGCGGACGAGCCGAACAGTGCCGATCCCCCTCCTCGCATCACCTCTACCCGCTCGATCATATTCGCCGGTATTTGCTCAAGCCCATATACGCCGGATAAAGCACTGAATATGGGACGTGAATCAATCAGTATTTGGGTATAAGGTCCGTCTAATCCATTGATCCGGACTTGCTGGAAACCGCAATTCTGGCAATTCGTCTCCACCCGTACCCGGTTGGAAATTTAGTCCCTGTGCCAAATTCACCGCATTGGTCGTAGTAAAAACCTTCGCATCCAATACATTCACTAATGTGGGAGCCAACCGGCGGGAAGTTTCCGCACGATTCGCAGATACCACCACGCCATCCAAGGCGATCTGGTCTTCTTCCAGTTCTACATTAATCTCTAAGGTTTTTCCTTTCTTTAGGCTCACTTCTTTAGAGACAGTCTTATACCCGAGCGCTTTATATTCCAGCGTAAATTTACCTTCCGGCAGATTCTTCAGGAAATAATGTCCCGAGTTATCGGTGGTCGTACCGATCGTGGTACCTTTTAACAATACGTTGATAAAGGGAAGATGTTCCCCTGTTTTCTTATCCAAGACATGTCCGAAAACATTTGCGTCTGAGTCGTTTAGACGGTCCTCTCCCGTGGCCTGAGCTACCGTTAGGGCACAGCACAGGCATAGTATAAAGATGAAAAATTTATTCATTTTAATTTATTCTGATAAGTAATACAATGTTATTAATCTCACAATATCAGAATATGGGAGGAGCCCGAAGCGTACGTCTTCCCCGGAAGGGAACGATATAGTCCGGATAGACCGGAGCGAAAGATAAGTTACGGATAAAGGAATAAAAAGCCGCCAGCAGAATAGCGACGAAAGCCGCACCTGTTATCTGCAAGACAGATAACTGATGAAGCAACTGAAACTCGGCGTAGCCATGTTCATGGTCCGGACGACCATCGTCCGTTTTATGATACGGGTGAGAATGGACGATTGTTACCCCGTTGACAATATGAACGTGGGTAAACGCAATAATACATCCCAAATAGGCTATGAACAGCGCAGGGAGTAATATCCTCAGATATTTTCTTAATCTATCCATCTCTTTTCTCTCGATCGCAAATATAGTAATATAACCGATAAAAGAGATACGCTGTTCAAAAATTACCTATTTGTAGGTATTTCATCAACCGAGTACACCACGTACCCGATCTTCAAAGGCCGAAAGGGCCGCTTTGGCGCCTTCTCCCATAGAAATAATGATTTGCTTAAAGGGTACGGTGGAAACGTCGCCCGCTGCATAAATACCCGGGACATTCGTCCGGCAATGTGCGTCAATCACGATCTCACCGGGACGATTTGTTTCGACAATCTCCTTAAAGACACCACTATTAGCGGCTAAGCCGATTTGAACAAAAATACCGTCTAAATGAATAACACGCTCTTCCCCTGTCTTACGATCCTTTGTACGGATACCGGTTACCTTGTCGCCATTTCCAACCACCTCGGTTGTTTGTGAACTAACAAAGATCTCGACATTCGGCAAACTCTTCGCTTTCTCTTGCAAGACTTGATCCGCTTTTAACTCATCCATAAACTCCAAAACGGTTACTTTCGAACAGATCCCCGCCAAATCAATAGCCGCCTCGATACCGGAATTTCCACCGCCAACCACGGCAACATGTTTTCCCTTATAAAACGGACCGTCGCAATGAGGACAAAAAGCCACTCCACGCCCTATATACTCTGCCTCACCCGGTACATTCAATTTACGCCAGCTAGCGCCCGTAGCGACAATAACCGCCGGAGCCTTGAATATCTCACCTCCAGCCGTAGATAAAACCTTCTCGTTTCCTTCTATCGTTACCTTCTCTATACGACGATGCTCCAGCAGGTCAATCGGATATTGCCGCATATGCAAGCGCAGATTGTCAGCCAACTGGGTACCTGTTGTCTCCGGAACTGAAATCAGATTCTCAATTCCTACCGTCTCCTTCACCTGCCCGCCGATACGCTCCGCCACGACAGCGACACTCAGCCCCTTTCGTGCGGAATAAATAGCGGCAGAAGCACCAGCCGGACCCCCCCCGAC
>ERZ833822.925-NODE-925-length-29299-cov-17.686705_pt1 | contig 29299 bp, 30 predicted proteins | sample MGYA00519913_ERZ833822 | MGnify/ENA primary metagenome ERZ833822 (study PRJEB31850, sample SAMEA3708746) | human gut metagenome | biome: human gut; feature: human-associated habitat; material: faeces | place: China | collected 2014 ... | reverse complement strand
AGTTTGGACTCGGGGATCTTTGGTTTTAGGGAATGGGGGATTATTGGGCGGGTACTTTTCATCGGTTAGTTTTTCGCTCCACAGCGACGAACGGCACTGTGGGGCTTTTCCGTTTGCCAGACGATCAAGCTGAGGTCTGCTCAGTGATACCGTGACGGAGTTTATACTCACGCACACGGCGGTAGAAAGTATTTGCCGACATTTCCATTCTCCGCATAAATTCTCGCCCTGTGATATGCTTGGCTTTCCATTCCCCATAGAGCTGCCCGAACCTCGACCAGTCGGTTGGGATAGGCTTTTGCCCAGTGTACTTGCCCTGTGCTTTGGCGAGCTCGATGCCTTCACGCTGTCGCTGTTTGAGTTGTTCTCTTTCAAGCTGAGAGAGTGCGGCGAACACGGTGAGCATAAATTCCCCCGTATGAGTATCCGTGTCGATCTTCTCCTTGTGGCTGATGAGGGCAACGCCTTTGGCCATTGCTCACAGACTTTCCACCCTCAGCAACGCCGACAGGCTTATCGTCCTTGACAAGGGCAGACTTGCAGAGTTTGGCACTCACGCTGAACTTATGCAGAAAAAAGGCGTATACTACAAGCTTGTTATGGCTCAGCGCCAGACCACAAAAATGAAAAAAGCCCAACCACAGACCTGCTAAGGTCTTGACATTATCACGGCAATGTGGTAAAATACAATAGTAAAATCTCATATCGGGGAATGATGTTCTCCCCTGGGAAACCTAAACCGCTTACTAAGCTGATGACTTCTGTTTTTTACGCAGGAGTTGTCAGCTTTTTTGATTTTTGGGAGGTATAATTATGTTATTTTCACTGGCTGTGATCTTTCTTGTGGGGCTGTCAGCCGCCGCCATTTTTCAGGCTATCGGTCTGCCGAGGATAATCGGTATGCTCGCAACGGGCATTCTCACAGGCACTTACGTTCTTGATCTGCTGGATCCTAAGATACTTGGCATATCCTCAGAGCTTCGGCAGATAGCCCTTATCATTATCCTTATCAAAGCAGGACTATCCCTGAACTTGTCTGACCTTAAAAAGGTGGGCAGACCTGCGGTAATGATGTCATTTCTGCCTGCAAGCTTTGAGATACTGGGATATTTTATCCTTGCTCCGCTGCTTCTCGGGATAAACCACACGGAAGCCGCTGTTATGGGTGCGGTGCTTGGTGCGGTATCCCCTGCGGTGGTAGTGCCGAGAATGGTGAAGCTTATGGAAGAAAAATACGGCACTGAAAAAAGCATACCGCAAATGATACTTGCAGGAGCTTCATGCGATGATATTTTCGTTATCGTGCTGTTCTCCACATTCGTAACAATGGCGCAGGGCGGCTCTGCAAAGGCGACGGATTTTCTCAATATCCCTGTGTCGATAATTCTCGGAGTGCTTCTCGGCTCGCTGTCAGGGTTTGTGCTTTTCTATATTTTTGAGATATCCTACCGCAAAGGTAACAAAATAAGAAACAGCACAAAGGTCATCGCTATCTTGGGCCTGGCGTTCCTGCTCATGTCAGTGGAAACATTTTTGAAGCCTTATGTGGCTGTATCGGGACTTCTTGCAGTTGTGGCAATGGCTTGCGTGATAAAAATAAAGGCTGACAAAAGCGTGTCTGCAAGGCTTTCAGAAAAGTTCGGCAAGCTTTGGATAGCCGCTGAGGCTGTGCTTTTTGTCCTTGTTGGTGCGGCAGTGGACATACGCTACACCCTTACAGCAGGTGCGGCGGCTGTGCTTCTTATTTTCGGAGCGCTTATTTTCAGAGCCGTGGGCGTATGGATATGTCTTATCGGCACGAAGCTGACTCTTAAAGAAAAGCTTTTCTGTGTAACGGCATATATGCCAAAGGCGACAGTTCAGGCGGCTATCGGCTCAGTGCCGATGTCACTTGGTCTTCCCTGCGGAAAGATAGTACTTTCTGTGGCTGTGCTTGCGATCCTTATCACAGCACCCCTTGGTGCAATAGGCATTGACCGCAGCTATAAAAGGCTTCTTGCACATGAGGAGTAAAGTGGCGTAAAATAGGCGATTACGGCACTCTCTGCACATTTTATGAGTGAATAATTTTTGATTTCACACATTTTATGAGGGAATAATTTGAGCATTTGCACATTTTACGAAATATTCTGATCACATTGCATAAAAAAATCGGCACGACCAAATCAAGGTCATGCCGATTTTCATTTCCCTACCCTATCTACAGTTGATGCAAGGTGGTAATAAAAATTTGTTACGATACGCATGTTACGTTGCTGGCAATGCGTTGTCAAATGAGGACTTGAACCTCTGAAACCTGCCCGAAGTTTCTGTCCATAATCAGCACATTCTCTGCTGATAGAGATACATCCACCCTGTAGATATCCCACCCATTTCATCACACCAGTTCTGTTGTCCAGTTCAGCTCCTGAATTTTCTCGTCCACATTTCTCAGTTCCTTTGAAAGACCGTCAACCGTTTTTTGTATCTCTGTCACAGGCACAGTGCTGACTATTTTTATCTCTGTTCTTGTCATTCTTGTGACACGGCTGCTTGCGGTATCCAGAAAATTCCGCAATACCCTTACCTTCTTTTTCAGGCAATCCCTATGTGCAAGAAGCTCTGTGATAGTCTTGCCCTCGTATACTGTTCCGCTGTTGGTAAGATTTATCCGTGCCACCAGATCTTCAAGACGGACTATCAGTCTGTCAAGCTCCTCCATAAGAGCCTTTGGGTCTTCCGCAGGAACATCGCCCTCCTGCACCTTTGCGTTATTGTCAAGTCTTACTGAGATCGTGTTAATTCTGTTCTGGATATCAGAACGTTCAGCCAATGCAGTTGCAAGTTTCATATAAATTACCTCCTATCCTTTGACAACGCCCACTGTGAAAAGCTTCTTTATAGGGGTGGTCAGGTCACTTTGATTTTTCATAACAACATCTATATCCTTGTAAGCAAAGCGGCACTCCTCAGCCACGTCTTTCTTACTGGTCTTTCCAAGCACCACGTTTCTTTGCCTCAGGTCTACCATAACAGACTCAACGGAGAATTTCTCCTTTGCGCCTGTGCGTGAATAGTTTCTGCCTGCGCCATGAGATGAAGTCAAAAAGCTTTCAGCCTTGCCCATGCCCCTGACTATATAGCTGTTTGAGCCCATAGAGCCTGGGATTATAGCGACTTCCCCCTCAGCCGCATGGATAGCGCCTTTACGGTGTACCCACACGTTCTCTCCGTAGTGATTTTCCAGTGCGGCATAGTTATGGTGACAGTTTATCTCGTCACTATAGTTAGGTGTGATACCCGTATACTTCTCAACCTGCTCTGTGAAAATGTGCTTTACCTTTTCAAGCATTACCTCTCTGTTTTCAAAAGCAAAGTCCATTGCAAGCTTCATCCAGTTGAGATATCTCTGACCCTCGTCTGTATCCACAGGGAGAAACGGCAAATTATACTCTGAGGGAACAGTTGAAAAATACTTGTCATTCATCTCATGGGCTATCTTGTTGAAATACTGCCCTATCATGTTGCCGAACATTCGGCTTCCCGAATGGAGCATTATACAAGCCATGCCATTTTCGTCTTCCTGTATCTCAATAAAATGGTTTCCTCCGCCAAGCGAGCCTACAGAATAATATCCCTGCTCGATAAATTTCAGCAATTCGCTGTCAGCATTGTATCTTTCTATCTCGCTTTGCGCCTTATCAAGCACGGCAGAAGCCTGCGGCTTGCCGTAGTGACTAAAACCCACAGGGATAGTACGGAGTATATTTCCTACTATCACCTTTATAAGCTCGCCGCTCCCTGTTACAGTGTCACGAAGAATGTTCACAGGGATATCTGTCTGCACGAATGCCATTCCACAGCCGATGTCAACGCCAACTGCATTTGGGATTACCGTATTTTTGCAGGCTATCACACCGCCTATAGGCATTCCCTTTCCTGTATGAGTATCAGGCATCAATGCGATATGGTCATGGGCAAATGGAAGATTTGCAAGGTTTATCGCCTGCTTAAGACAGCTTTCCTCGATATCGTCTATAGACTCTGTCCATATCTTGATCGGTACTAGCATTTTATCTTTATCATAATATTCAAACATTTTGTGCGCCTCCTACTTTTGCTGTTGTATGTATTATAGCAGATAGATACAAAATAATCATATAAAAAAAGGTGCGAGGTTTTGTTATGTATTGCAATGGGAGTATAGATTTGGTATAATGTTATCAAAGGAGGTGTTCTGAATGGCGGTATATTCTGAACTTATAAAAAATTTTGAGAAGATAAGAGAATATGTGCGTGATTTCTATATCTTTGGATTTCACACAAGAGAAAGCTTTGACGCAAAAAGCAAGCGCACCTATGACAACGAAAAGCGCAGGATAGAAAGCTGGCTTTCAGACCACGTTCACACCTCTTTGGAGGGTCACAAAAAGAAGGTATCTGTGCAGGTGGATTCGGGCAACATTTTTCAAAACCCACTGTATCAGTGCTATCGTTCAAAGACCTTTACGGACAATGATATCCGTCTGCACTTTATTTTAATGGACGCTCTTGAAGATAACGCCATGTCAGTGTCGGAGATAGCAGACTATATTTCTGCAAACTACGGCATAACAATAGACGTGCAGATAATCCGTATCAAGCTAAAGGAATATGTAAAAGAGGGCTTGGTGTCGGAGGTCAAAAGCGGAAGAAATATCCTATACACCAAAACCGGTTGTTATGCAGATGATATCGTAAGTCAGTATAAGGGCTTGGGGGATATGATAAAATTCTTCTCTGAGGAAAACCCTTTCGGCGTGGTAGGCAGCTTTATCATGGATAAGCTGAATGCGAAAAATAATATTTTTGTGCGAAAGCACGCTTACATGGTGCATACGCTTGATGATGAGATACTCATTGATATCATGGGGGCAATGGAGCAGAAAAAGGCTGTTCTGCTATCCTGCGTAAGCCGAAAGAACGACAAAAAGCATGAAATAACAGCCGTTGTGCTGAAGATACATTGCTCGGTGCAGACAGGAAGAAATTATCTTATCATGTATTTCACAAAGCAGAAACGTTTGATGTCTTTAAGGGTGGATTCCATAGTGAAAGCGACTCCCCTTGATGTGGTAGCTGACTATGATACATATTACAGATATTATGAGGACAACCGCAGATATTTATGGGGAACGAGCTTTGGAAAATCACGCAGATACGGACAAAAAGAGCATATCCACATGGAAATAGCGGTAGACGAAGCAAAAGAAATGTATGTTGTGAAGCGTTTGGAACGTGAAAAAAGAAGCGGTACTGTCGCAAAGATATCAAATGGGATTTATGCCTTTGACATTGACCTTTTTGACGCAAACGAAGCTTTCCCATGGATAAAAACGTTCATCGGCAGGATAGCGGCATTTGAAACAACAAATGAGGAATTACAGGATAAATTTGATTCGGATATTGCAAGGCTTTATGAGATATACGGAGGTGCTGACAAATGAAATTGTTTTCGGAAATATACAGCACCTATTACAGCATAACGGAGAAAATTCTGAAAAAGCGCACTGTCACAAAGGCTGAGATAACAGATATCATCAGACAAAACGGCTTTTCTGAAAGCGTTCTTTTTCTCGAACCTAAGCTCACAAGCGAGGACGGATATGGTCTGCTGAAAAAAGAGAACAGCATATACAGATCTATCCTGAAAAAAGAGCCTCATATCCCGCTGACGGCACTTGAAAAAGCGTGGCTTTGTGCGGTGCTAAGCGACCCGAGAAGCGGTCTGTTTCTTGACACTGAGCAAAAGTCACAGTTGGCGAAACTGCTTGGTGCGAAAAAGCTATATCAGAGAAACTTTTTGACCTGCTTTGACCAATATTCTGACGGTGATGATTTTCATGACCCACAATACATACAGCATTTTCGGGATATACTCTCGGCAATCCATGGCAAAAAGCTAATAAAAATAAGCTTCCAGACAAGAAAAGACAACCGCATCACGCACTATTTTCTGCCCACAAAAATCGAATACTCTGCCAAAAACAACAAGTTCAGGGTATATGTGAACCGATACCAAAAGCGCAGAATGGTGGACAGCGGTATTATAAATCTGTCGCAGGTCACGCTAACTAAGTTGACAGATATAACGCCTGATAGCTTTTTAGCTGTCACAGACAAGAAAAAGCAGGCAAAAATAAAGATACTTAACGAACGAAATGCGGTAAATCGTTTTATGCTTGAATTTGCAGAGCTTGAAAAAGAGTCGGTCTTTGATGAGGACAGCGGTGAATGTATGGTTTCTATTAAATATGATGAGCAGAATGAAAATGAGATAATAATACGTTTGTTGGCATTCGGACCTGTGGTGGAGGTGCTTTCGCCATATGATTTTCGCAGGAAAATCAAGGAGAGGGTGGACAGGCAGTTGGCTTTGATGAAAAAATAAAACAAAGGCTCTCCGCTGTTTATATGGCAGAGAGCCTTGCTTTTTATCGTTTAAAAGATTTGCCCGTCAAGCAGCATCACGAAGTCAAGCTTCGGCACAAAATCAGCGTCATTTCTAAGCTGACTAAGCACATAATGTTCAAGACAGCCGGGACGGTAAACATTCCAAAAACTCTCCCTTACAAGGTTTTCGACTTCATAGTATTCTTCTTTTTTCTCTAAACGAATCACAATATTTTTATTCATTGTTTTACCTCCTGAATGTTGTAACTGTCAACTGCTTCTCAGCGGGAGGTTTTAAAGATCGCCGTAAACCTCCCGTTTACGCTGCAATCTCCATTGTGTTGTACTTGTTCAAAAAGCACTCTCCTATTTTTATTATTTATAACAAAGCCATACGGCTCAGTTATCATTTATATATGCTGTTGTTCTTTGTTATTATGCCTTTGCTAGAAATTCCTTTCCTGCCTTATCGGTATCAAGTATCGCCTTAATAAACTTTTCTTCCGAAGGCTCACCAGGAACATAAGTCCACTCAACAACGCTTTCCGCCTTATGTGCAATGGCTGGGACATCTTCTTCTGTCAGAGCTATCTCTCCTAATGTGCATGGCAGACCTATACTGCGGTTGAACTCGAAAATGCGCTTACGTTCTTCAAACTGCTCGTCATATGTAAGCAGGCAAAGCACGCCGAATGAAACTATCTCTCCGTGGAGGTGATCATGCTCGCACTTTGGAAACAGCGAAGCGCCATAGTAAACGCAATGGGCAAGAGATGAATTATAATAGTAATCGTCCTTTGGATCGGGGTTGTTCTGATGAACAGTAAAATTTGAAACAAGACCTGTTGTAATGATGATATCAAGAGCTATCTGCTCGATATTCTTTGAAGAAACGTTATTTCTGCAATCCTCAAGTGCTTTTTTTCCGTAGGATACAAGCGGTTTTGTGCATGCCTCTGCAAGAACTCTACCCAGCAAAGGCGTATGGGTCATATCCTTATCACGGCAGGCAAAGACCACCTCGTACTCTTTGCTGAGAGCGTCACCGATACCAGCCCAGAAAAGCTTTTCAGGTGATTCTGCGATTATTTTTGTGTTGATGAAAGTATGAAGTGCAGGTGCTTTGAGGTAAGCGTATTCCTTGAAAGTGCCGTCAGCGTTGTAGATAACAGATATTGCCGTGCAGGAAGCGCAGTTTGAAGCAAGGGTCGGGAAAGTGAAAAACGGCTTGTCAATTCTGTCGCAAAGGGTCTTTACAGTATCAACGGCACGTCCGCCGCCAACGCCAAAGACCATATCTGCATTTTGCACTTCCGGCATAGCTTTAAGCATTTCAATGTTCTCATAATTTGAGTCGCCGCCATACCATATGAAGTCGGTTATCTCAAGGTCAGAGCCGTCGAGAGCCGCAAGCAGTTCAGGCTTAGCCTTTTCCATAGCGGTCTTTCCACCGATAACAACAGCGGTTTTTCCATAACGTCGGGTAACATAAGGTATTTCTTTGTAGCAATCGTCGCCAATAGAGTAGCTTGGTAAAAATTCGTTGTAAGACATATTCTTTCCTCCGTTATTTTTGACGGAATTTTCTTCCGTCATAATTATATGATTTAATAATACAACTATTTATAGAGTAATTTTGTGACATTTTGTTAATAATTATTAAAAATATATCAAAAAGCGGCACTCCCACACTGAGAGTACCGCTATATATTATTCTTCCTCACGGATAGTCTTAACGCCAAAAACAAAATATACCACATGGCACACCCAAACCACTGCCACTGTTCTGCCTGCGCCTTCGTCACGGAGCACTTTGAGTATCACCGCTTCGTTAAGGCTGTCATGATTGCCTGTTGGCTCGTCAAGTATAGCGAACATCTTGTCCCTTGCCGCCATGCCGTTCATTGCAACGTGAAAAAGAAAGCTGCCTAACCTTCTCATTTGTATGAAAAAAATCAGCCGAGAGCATCAAATTACACAGAGTGTCATTGCCCTTAAATTATTACCTGAAAATTATATCATATTTTTGCAGTTTGTCAACTGTTGTGGAGTTTAAGCTATTTCAACTTTGCTTGTGATAAATTAAAATCTTTGCTTAAGAAAAGACTTAACGAGAAAAGAACAAGAATATGGGAAGGTATAGCCATCACTGTCATGCCCAATATTTCCATGCTTTAACTTTATACCAAAACTTATATCATCATATTTATCGGAGGATATAAGTGCTTTCATTGATTTCATTTTTCCATTTTTAGATTTCACTTCAACGGGGACAAGATTATTTGCAGTGCGCAGGAAAAAGTCTTGTTCTGATTAGCAATTATCTTTTCCGTCATTTCATCAAGTGAACTGAACGGCCTGTGATCAAAACCTATTATGTTCTTGTGTCCGATATGCAGGTCTGACGTATAATTTTTTTGGTGCTAAAATATTCAACGATTCTGACAAAATATCCACCTGCTTTTGGTCATTATACTGCTCCATTTTCTTCGTGTTCAGCGAAATAAGTATTTATACACTTTCTGAACGTCCCTCAGGTCAATTTCCAAATCACTGGTATATGTACGACATCATCCTTAAATGTAACACTGCCGGGCAAGACCACATAGTCCACCGCCGGGTATCTGTCGTCAGATAGTGCAGCCGACACTCTGCATCTCCTAACAGGTTCATTTTCACACGTTATCTCTACTATACAATTAATGTCAAAGCAGTCTAAAAATTCTTCTAATCGCATTTTATATTTCCTTTTTTCTTTTCAGCCGTTAGATTTTTTATTGCGTTTATTATTTTTTTCAGTTCTTTTATACAAATTTACAAGCTCATTCTTTTCTATAAGATCTCTTATGATCGGCTCGACCACAGGATAATAATCTTTACGTATACATATGTGGTTTCCAAAGCCTTCATATAGGTGCATATAATTTTTCGGAGGCTTTGTGTGCTTGAAGTTCCTTTCGTCCTTGCTGAAGTAGAACACGAACTCAGTTCTGCAGGATTCATCTGATTAAGGACCATTCCAATAGCAATCATCTAATGCAGGAAAATACCCCTTAACCTTTGAATATGGCATTTCTTCAGAAAAGAAAAGTGAGAACTCCTTTCCTTCCGCTGTAATAAATTCCATAAGGTTGCCCATCCCCATAGCACCAGGTTCGGCAAGCGTAAAGATCGCTATGTCTTTGAACATTTTCTTTGTATATTCTTGATTTTTTACGTTTGCCAATTTCATATCCACCTTTCATATCACTATTCATAATCATATGGTTCTAATGGTATTTGCCGGTTTTTAGATAGAGTGCCTCCTCATCATTAAAAGCTTTGATAGTATTCTGTATCTGTTTCTCAGAAAAGCCAAAATACGTCATCTCATATAAAACCAACGCTGTGAATTTAACATCACCATACTTTGCAATGCTTGCTTTATCAACTGTATACCCTAAAACATCAGCCCAAGGAACCGCCTCTATGCTGTAAGTTTCGTTATTCGATCTATCGAGCAGATAAACATTATAAAAATTTTCGCCCTCTTCCTGTGCTTCTTTAAGCTCCTCAATATATAAAACTTCATTGTCCGATTTGTTGGGAGTTATCTGAGGCAAAGCCTTTATAGTCTCTCTTATCCTCTGATTGGCAGAGCATTTTTCAGAGCTTTTGATCATCGCTAAAAATTCGCTGACAACCTTAAATTCATCGCAGCTTTGGAGCACTTGATAAAAGTACATCATATCTCCCCCATTATCAGTCTGAATCATTCATGTCAATAACATAATCATTTATCGAAAGCCACGCCACTATATTTTCTTTCCCCATATAGAAACACCCCTGTTTGAAATACCCTGGCTCATCATCTGGGTTGTAGGCATGCGAATGCCAAGTTGCTACGTCTAACCCGCCATTCTTATATAGCACGACACAGCCTGTCATATCCTCTGGTTTTTTCTCCTTTAAATTTATAAACTCCGACAATGGAATATTCAACTTCTTCTTTGACATTAAAATAACCTCTCCTCTTATAATCACATATCCTACAACTCATTCATATAGTTTTGTGTGTATTTACCCCAACAGCTTAGCATTTCATCATCTGAAAACTTCCCGTCATATAGATAGTCCTTCAGCTTCCTTTCCGCCTTTACAATCTCATCCAGGTTCGTTATATTCTTTGGGTCGCTCTTTATTACTTCAAATATTCTTTTCAAAGCGTGTGTGTAGCCCTTTTGACCATAGGCTTTCCTACCTTCTGCCCTTATCTTTGGTTGTAAATTATGTGTAACTATGTGTGAGACAGTTTCATCTATCCAGGACATCTGGTGATTAAAAGACATTCCCAAAAAGCTACCCTGAACACGATCACTTTCCATATTGCCCACTCCTTTCATACTCATCTTCTCTATATTTATAGTATAACACGCTTTCACCGTTACGTCTAGTACGTTATTTGTCACATGCCAAACTATTTATAATTCAACAAACGGCACTTATAGTGCCGTAATAATGATCACGGTATAATCAAAACGAGCGTATACCAAATCGGTATACGCTCGTTTTGTCAAAAAGCTATTACTCTGAAATATATTTTTCAGCCTTTTCCTTGAATCTCTCGTGAATTTCTTGATTTCTTTCTTCGACAACTTCGTCAATAAGCTGTGAAAATGTATTATTGATATTTACCTTGAGAAGTTCCTGCGTCTTTGTTGACAGAAAATAATCAAAGCATATCTCGGAAATGCATTTGAAAATATGTTCGTATTTTTCCTCAGGCTTCATACTATCCCAGCCTTTTTCCGCACATTGCGAAATCATAGCTCATATCGTCCCTGTCAGGAGAACTGTAGCCAAGCTCCTCCGGAACATCAGGCACGCCCTGCTGTGCTTCGCTTTCAAAAGGGGGTGGAACAAACTCTGCTTTGGGCTTTGTCTGCGGTCTGCAAAGTGCATATATCATAACAAGCAGCGTCACCGCAAAGCAAACCGCCAGCACAGATACTATCAATTTGCCGTCATCTTTTTTTGCTTATTCATCATGAGACCCCTGAATCGTCAAAACTTATTATCTTCTCTGCGATTTTTCCGCAACTATCCAGTTTTCACCGCTCTGAGTTATAGTAAACTTCTCGCTGTCAACAAAGTCGGTCGGGTCAAAATTATACGTGCCTGCAAGAACGTGAGGCAGATATTTGCTGTTTGGATTTTTGTAGATCGTACTTGAAATATTTGTAGTACCGCTGATATTTACTGTACCTGTATTATTGATAACTACGCTTTTATTCGCATCTTCATTTGTAAGAGTGCAGTCAGTTATATTTGCAGTACCCCTCGAAACATAAACAGGAGTATATTTTGTGAATATCTTACAGCCTATAAGATTTGTTGTGCCGCCCTGCACCATTATCGGACCTTCGTCGCCGTTAAGAGTGCCGTTTTTGATAGTACAATCTGCGCCATTGTTCATTATCTGTCCTGTGATAGTGTGACCGTTAAGGTCGAGTTCGATAACAATGTTCTTTTTGCAGTTTATGCGGCTTTTCAGTGTGATATCGTCATCAAGCTTTATCTTTCCGCCTGCTGCCACAGCGCTAACAAGGTCGTTATATGATGAAACTGTTTTTACATCTGTATCTGCATTTTCCGAAGCTTCTGCAATATTTACCGCTACGTTTCCTACTTTTGTAAGAGCGGTAACATTTGATGAAAGCTCGCCGCTTAGGGTAAGAGCCGTGCTTACTGTAAGGCTTTCATCATTAACAGCCTTGCCCTCGGCTGTGGGTATGGTAAATTCGTCATTTGTGAATGTGCCTTTTACAACGCTGTATTCATCAAGAGGCTGGTATGTAAAATCAACGTCGATTGCCGCATTGGAATGGTTTGTAACGCTTATATCATTGCCCTTTGCAGACCATTCGCACTTGGTATCAATGTCATATTCGTGGGTTTTAGCGTTCCAAGTCTTTGTTCCGTTCACGCTGTATGTGAACTCCATTTCGCCCCACACAACGTCGGCACTGATAGTTTTTGAAGTCTTGATATCCTCAACATACTTTGCATTTACGCCGATATCCTTTTTGATGTCAGCGTCATCAGCCGCCGCTGCAAACGCCGCCGTGCTGAGTGTTGCCACAAGTGCAAATGCCATTGTGATAGAAATTGTCTTTTTCATAAGTGAGTTCTCCTTTTTTATAATTGATTTTTTTACTTACATATTTGGTGTTTCGCCGTATCCGTCCCACCTGCCGTCCGAGCCAAGGTGCTTCCCGTCCATAGTGGTGTCTGTTGCCATTACGCCGTCGCTGTGAAAATAGTACCAATAGTCGCCTATATTCGCCCAGCCTGTTACCATTGTGCCACGCTCGCTGAAATAGAACGTCTGTCCCTCTGACCCAGGAGGGTCGGTAAGCCAGCCCATGTGCATTGCACCTGTTTCATCATAATAGTAGGTCTTGCCCTCCTCGTATCCCAATGGGCTTACAAGCCATGCGGAAAGCATTGTGCCGTCAGCTCCCAAATAAAACCGATTATTGCCGTCTACATACCAACCTGTTTGCATTACGCCCATAGGGTCAAAATAGAACATCTTTCCCTTTGCACCCAAGGGGCTTATGAGCCAGCCTATGTGCATTTTTCCGTCATCATCAAAATAAAAAGTTTGTTCATTAAACCCGTCAGGGCTTATGAGCCAGCCTGTGTGCAATTTTCCGTCATTATCAGAATAATACCAATCGTCTCCGCCGTCATTGAACCAACCTCTGACAAGCTTGCCGTCTTTGTCTGCATAGTACCAATCGTCTCCGCCGTCTTTAAACCAACCTCTGACAAGCTTGCCGTCTTCATCGGCATAATACCATTCACTTCCGCCGTCCTTAAACCAACCTGTGACCAATTTGCCGTTCTTATCATAATAGTACCAATCGCCGGTTTCCTCATCCTTATACCAGCCTGTTATCGTACTGTCGCCTGCATCTCCCGAATCATCAGTGGTAACATTCACTGTAACCGTGCCGACCGTCATGCTTTCAAAATGCGCTGTCGGTTTACCCGACAAAGTAAGTTTGCTGTTTCGGCTTTTTGAAATAGGCACTATTAGCTCACTGCTTGAAAAATAGCCTTTTATCTCGTCCATGCCCTCTGCTTGTTTGTATGAAAAATCCGCCATAACACCCACATTCCCTGTGTTTGTCAAAGTAAAATTTCCGCCGCTGTCAGACCAACCGCCGCCTTTATATGAGTGGGTAACAGGATCCCACTGTCCGTCTGTATAGGTAAACTCCAAAGAGTCCCAAGTGATGTCGATGCTCACCTGCACTTTTGAGTCAGAATTATCCGCAGATGCAGGAACAGACACTAACAACGCCGTGGCAATTCCCATAGCTGCAAAAAAAGCTTTTACCTTTTTATCCATATTTCACCTCTCTTCATCTGACATTATGACAGCCGCCATAGTGTCCACCATTGCTCACTCAACTGTTTCAGTATCATAGCTCATCGTCTGCACAAGCACTTTCGCTGAGTTTTCTATTATTCTCATTTTCATTGTTTAATAAGCATCTCTAATTAACAGCATAAATATTTATAATAATTATCTATGATTTTTAACAAAAAGTCAATAATATTTGCACAAACGGCAAAAAAGTTGCACAAGCGGTAGGTGATTTGGTGTACGGAAAGCAAAGCATGTCAGCTGTTTTGTTAAAATAAAAAAATATTGCAAAAAGCCCGAATACTAAGCAGCCAGCTTAGGACAAATGAAAACTAAAGTGCTATAATAAGTGTATACCATATTCTAAGGGAGGAGTATAAATGAAGTTTAAAGCACTGATAACGCTGCTTACAGCAGTGGCAGTATGTTTATCGTTTTCAGGCTGTAAAAAGACAGACAAGAGTATCCAAACAGTGACAGGGCAAAGCTATGACTTTTCCGCAAGCACGCTTGCAATAAACCGCCCCACTAGAGAGAGTAACTCACCAATGGGCGAAGAAGGCACATGGACTGTATTTGTGTATATGTGCGGCTCAGATTTGGAATCTACTATTGGCGCAGCGTCAAAGGATATTGCAGAAATGCTCAGCGCCTCGTCAAGTGACAAAGTGAAATTCGTAATCGAAACAGGCGGCGCTTCACAATGGGTAAGCGGCATTTCAAGTGACTATATACAGCGCTATGAAATAAGCGGTGGCAAGCTAAATCTTATAGGCCAACTGCCGAAGGCTAACATGGGCGAAAGCAGTACGCTTTCTGATTTTCTCGATTGGGGCATATCAAATTACCCCGCAGGCAACATGGGTCTTATTCTATGGGACCACGGCAGTGGAAGTATAAATGGCGTTTGCAATGATGAAAATTACTATTTTGACTCTCTCTACATAAAAGAGCTTGACAACGCACTATATGGCGTTTATGACAAAATGACAGAGCCGTTTGAATTTATCGGCTTTGACGCATGCCTTATGGCAACCAGCGAAACAGCTGCGATTTTGTCAACTCATGCAAAATACATGGTCGCTTCACAGGAAACTGAGCCTGGAACAGGCTGGGACTACAAGGCGATAGGCGACTATCTCGCAAGCACTCCAAAAGCCAACGGCGCAGAGCTTGGAAAAGAGATATGCGACAGTTTTTATAATTCTTGCAGTCTATCTTCCGCACCTAGTGCCACCATTTCAGTTATTGACCTTTCAAAAATGGACACATTCCTTAAAGGCTTTGATATTTTTTCAAAAGACATTGAGCAGGTAACAAGCGACCAAGCTGCTTACTATAATTTTTATCTAAACTCTTGGTTTGGCAATAGGTTTGGTACATACGAAGCCAAAAGAGGAATTTATACCAATTCTATCGACGTTGGAGGACTTGTAAAAGCAAATAAAGACCTATCCTCTGTATCAAATGACGTTTTAAGCGCCTTATCTGATTGTGTGGTCTACAAAAAGAACGGCTTTCAACACTCAGACGCAAGCGGACTTTCTATCTATTTCCCTGTTGGAATTAATATTTATAATTACGATCAGGAGTTTCGCATTTTAAGTGATGTTTGCATAAGTGATAACTATTTCACTTTGGTTTACAACGTAGTCGATACTATGCTTCACGCCAGACTTTCAACTACATCAGTATCTAACCGAAAAACGAATACTTGGAGCAAACCGGAAAATCTGACAAACTATACTCCGTCAGACATAGATCTTAACTTCCCGAGCGATTACAGCATAAGCGGACACAGCAGTGTTGTCACATTTTCCTCAGAGCCTGCGCTTGATTCGTCAGGCAACTACACTTTCACTTTAAGTCCTGACGCACTCGGCAATGTTATGTATGTTGAAGCTTCCGTTTACTATTGGCTTGACGATCACAAGAACATTTTTGAGCTTGGCGACACAGGCAACGTTGACGCTGACCTTAAAACAGGCGTTGTAAAAAACAGTTTTGATGGCAAGTGGTTTTCGCTTCCTGACGGACAGGTGCTTAGCGTATATCTTCTTAGCAAGGGTGACGATGTTGATTTTTACTACTCACCTATCATGCTAAATGACAAGCTCACAAATCTGAGATTTATGCATGACCGAAAAACAGGCGAGGTGACAATACTTGACACCTGCGAGGACTCCTCTGAGAGCGGAATGTCTGCAAGAAGCGTTTCGCTTGCAAATGGCGATGTGATAAAGCCTGTGCATTATGTAAAGAATATCTACACTAACGAAAAGAACATGAATGTGGGCAAAAAATACACCTTTGACGGCAGTAAATCGCTGACGTTTGCAATGCTCCCAAAGGGCAAATACTGGTACACATTCAGGATAAACGATATTTACGGCGACTATTACGAAACTGACCCCTCAAGCTTTGATGTAAAAGAGGACAGCGATGGCATACACTTCAATGACGAACACCACACCTACACCCCTGCCACCTGCACTGAGCCTGAAACTTGCGTGTTCTGCGGAAAAACAAAGGGCAAAGCCGCAGGTCACAAGTGGAAAAAGGCGACCTGCACAAAACCACAGACCTGTAAGGTCTGTGGGAAGAAAGAGGGCAAGTCGGCAGGTCACAAGTGGAAAGATGCAACTTTCTCTACGCCTAAGACTTGTGAAGTATGTGGAAAAGAGGACGGCGACCCACTGAGCGCACCTATCGGCAGTGGCTATCTTGACTATGTTGTTCTTGACGTGGATAATGACGGTGAGGACGAGTTAGTGGAGATTTATGATGAAACTCCAATCGAATATGAATATAGTAATATTTACAGTTGCCGAATATATAATACCAAAAACGATTATTATGATCTGTACTCCTCAGAGCCTAGTGATTACATTGTATATGACTATAATAGAGGCGGAATACACTTTTATTATGGTGCTTTTGGCTGTGCAGTGGCTAGATTTTATGACTATTGCGCTGCAGATGAGGCCTATGAAGAAGATGAACGGGGCAATAGACCTCCAATACTAGAAAAATTACAACATAGAGATGAGTCTAAAGTTGTACATATAGACAGAGCATATAATAACGGCAAAAAGATAACAGAAAAACAATACTATGACTATCTCAGCAATGTAAAACTTCTTTATTCCAGATCTGATCCTAGCGGTGAATTTCTATATCAATAATGATTAAATAACCAGCCTCCCACAGAAACAATTTCCATGGGAGGCTGGTTTATTATATCAAATATTTATTATCTCACTCATCATCTTCACCCACAGCCGAAAGCTTTTTATATCGGCGGTGTTCGATTATCTGCTGTTTGTGCTGTTCAAAATACTCGTCATATCTGTTTCTGCCAAACTTCATTATCAAGTTATGATTATAATTCATAAGCTTAGCCGTAAATTCATCACTATCAGCGTAATACAAATTAAGAAAATCATTATGATCATATCTTTGACCCTTTCGGTCAAAGTCAAGCAGGTCAAGAAGCATTGCGGCATTAAAATCTATTCTCAAATCCTTATGGCTAAGGTTTTCTGCCTTTTCATCACCCACCATATAAACATGGTATAATTCTGAGTCGGCAATAAATCTGTATTCATAGCCACCCTCTTTATTCTTTAATGAAGCGGTGATAATTGCTTTTTTACTCTTGATATCATTATTGAAAAGACCCTTTATACGGCTGAGCAAACGATATGTTTCATAAAACTTCTTCTCTTTTATATCTCCACGAAGAATGTTTTCCTCAGAATCCTCCTTGCTGAAAGACTTATTTCCGGCTTCGCTTTCAAACAATGCCTTTGCCGCAACAGCGTTCCAATAATTTTTCACATATACGCCCTGACCATTATCCTGATCCTGCTCTACTCTGAAATATCCGCCCTCAGGATAAATAGAAAAGGTCGTTTTGTCAAGCTTTTGCGAAAGGCTGTGCCTTTTTGCATCGGCGGCAGCACCACGGACGCTGACGATAATAACGTTTCCAACTATTCTTATAATGCCTATGGCAAGATTGGCGGCTATCACAAAAGGCAGGATAAAGCCCCATGTAATAGCAAAGGTCGCACGCAGAGCAATAAGGATTATCCACAAAGGTCCCCATATGGTCATACCTAGATCGACCTCATATTCCTCACGGGTCATCTCATCTTCAAGGAGAACAACTTTTGAAAAGTTATTATACACAGAACCAAACACATTGAAGCCCTTTCGCCCTATCCTGAACGGAAAGCCTGCCGCAAATATCCAGCAAAGCACGCCTGAGATAAGTGCAGTGAGCCAATAGTATTCAAAATATTTTGCCTGCTTGAAGCTTATCTGCTTGTTCAGGACTTTATTCACAGGCTTTTGCAGTGGAGTCACTTTACTAAAGATATTTTTCAGGCTGTTATCAATATCAGTATACGAAGCCTTTTCACCATCTTTGACAACGCCAAAGGCACTTCCCACAGTGACGGTCTGCTTTGAGTTTTCAGCTATGTACTTATCATATCTGTCATCGTTTCCTGCGATCTTAGGTATAGCAAAGGTCACAATGACAAGTGCGACCACAAGTATCACAAACTGCATCAGGGCTGTAACAATGTTTTTCATTTTCCATATGTTCCTTTCAAATATGATCTTCTAAATACATTATAATATATTGGAAGGGATTTGGCAAGAAGTATCATAAGATTTTTTCGCCATCATAAAACAAAAAAGAGCGACTGAAAAGTTAGGTATCGCAAATTTATTAAAGCAAAAAAATGCTCTGCGGAATCACACTCTCCGCAGAGCATTTTGTTTTAGTATAGCTTTCCGTTTTTCTTGTAACCGCCGTCAGCCTCAGAATATTTAAGGCACATAAACTGCCACTTGTAATTCCATTGTGGGCTGTCATAGACCTTTTCTCCGACTTCCAGCAGATAAGTCACTCCGTCTATCTTTATCTCGCCCCAGAAGTGCTGTCCTCCGCCCTTGCGGTTGCCCATAACAAGGTTTGCGTCATAGCCGAGATAAACCATCATTTCCACCAGTGCGCCATTGTAATCAGAACATTGACCTTCTTTGTAAACAAAGATATTCTTGCTATGCGAGCCTGTCGGTATCCTGCCATATTTCAAATTCTTTCTTATCCAGTCCGCAGTATATTCGACCTTCTTTGCCGCCGACCAAACTTTCTTGAAATGCTTTGAGGCAAAGTTTTTAAGTATCTTCTTCTCCTCAGCCGTAAGAGTGTGCGTTGAGGTCTTTGTTTTCTTGCCCTGAACGTTGTAGATCTTATAAGTGCTGTGGCTCTTTTTTGTTGCCGCATTAAGTCTTGAAACAGTGTTTATCTTGCATTGGATACCCGTCCAGCTACTGTAAACCACCTTTCCGTTTATGGTTTTATAAGCCCTCATTTTGAAGTGATAATTCTTTGAACCTGAAAGGTTTGATTTTGTATAAGAGGTCGTGCTGTTCTTTGTTATCTTCTTGAGCTGAACATAATCGTTATAGCAATCCTTTGGCATACTATAATAATCGTTATGTGGGATAGTCCACTCATCGCCCTTGCACCAGTATATCTGATATCCATCAGCCTTTGTGTTCTTCTTCCAGCTTATCGTGACTTTCTTATTATAAGCCTTTACCGTCATTTTCGGTGTGGATAACTTCGCGTTGCCTTTTACTGTTATATAAGGGCCGGTCTTAGAGTTGTATTCAAGCTTTACGGCATAAGTATAACTCGTTGCCTCTGAAAGCTTCTTGTCAGTATAGCTTGTGGAACTCGTGACCGTCAGACGCTTGTAGGTCTTTTTCTTTGGATCATAGCGATAAACCCTGTATTTGCAATTGCCGATCTTGTTCCAGCTAAGCTTTACAGAAGTGGTAGAGTCAGCGGTAGCCTTAAATCCCTTTGGCTTTCCAAGGATGATCTTGAATGTTGTCGAAACAGGGTACCTGCTTTCGTAGTTTCCGCCAAGAGTAACAACAGCGGTCGCAGTGCCTATATTTGTGTTATTGTAATATGTTACAGTATAGTCAGAACTCTTGATCGTATTTCCGTCCGCCTTGACAAAAAGGCTCGGTCTGACAGCTTTGCCGGTATAATCCACATCAGCTATCTTTAGTATCTCGACCTCAGAAACAGCTTTCGGGCTGATAGTGAAAGGCACTGTCACATATCCTGTATAGCCGTTCATTCCTGCTATGGTCATATAGCCTGTTCCGGCATTCACATTGTTTGTGTATGATACATTATAATCAATGCCACACCTTAGCATCGCACCACTAACTGTAACAACAGGTGCAGGAGTCTGAGCGTAGCCCGTGTAGGTGCAGCTAGTATCCACAGAAATATTCTCGCTGGATATTTCAGCCTCTACAACGTTATACTCAAAGGAATCGGTTCCATTAAAGTTGCCGATACCTTTAATATAAGCATAATGCCAGCCAAGCTCGCCACAGTCGTCCTCATATTCGATCTCATAGTCAACGCCCTCAGCAAGCACAATATCATTGTATGTAACAATAGGTTTCGGCTGAACAGGTTCACCGGCACAGTAGCTCTGCTCATACTCGCAGTCAATATCCGCACTATAAATATCAGCTGGCACGATATTGAAATTCTTTGTAAAGCTTCCTGTGTAATTACCTATACCAGTGAAAGTAGCCGTTGCAGTACCTACGTTTATGTTGTTCTCATAAGTAACAACATAGTCCTCGTCCTCAGTGAGCCGGTAATAGTTGTTGCTGTCCTTAAGAGAATAGCCATAAAGCGTCTTTTCCGTGCCGTCATACGTCTGATCGCCTTCATACCAACTGCTATACATATCCTCAGTCAACTGAATGGCTTCATCGTTCTCCGACGTATAAAGACCGACTTTCTCTCCGCCAGCAGGAATTTGCTCCTCTGCCTCAGCTCCGAAGCATACCACTGCACTTTGCAGTGCAAGACAAACTGCCACTGCCGTCGTAAGCATCCGCTTAAATAACCTCATATTATTTTTTCCTTTCCACTATAATTTCTCACATATTACTAATTTTATCACAAAGATGTGACAATGTCAAGAAAAAATACAACAAATAGAAAGCCTCATGACATTCAGTTAGCTCGTGAAGTGGAGGATGTAAAATACGGTGATACCACACAAGAAGAAGGAGGTCTGATTATGATCTCTGAATTTGTACGAGAACAAAAAAAATATATTCCGACGGCTTGATAGAATCAATATAAAGGAAATTTTATATCGGTATATATGCTCACAACGCAGCGTATATACCGATTTTTGTTTCGAAAAGTTTCTTAATTTTCTGAAATTTAAAAGCGGAGTTTTGTGTACATACAACATATTATACTTCATATGTGATAAAAATTAGTCATATTGTTCAATTAATCTACGAAAAATTATGCTAAAATACGAAAATAATTTGTGTAAACGTTCTACTTAAATATTTTAGTTGACTTTTTTTACTTCTAATAATATAATGTTTTATGTTGACAAAGTTAAGGCAGAAACGCACGAGGATAATACAGTGCTGCCTTAGAATACCGGTATTAAAAAATTAATTGGATAAGAGGAGTTTTTTATGGTACAAAACAAAACTATTTCTGCAAAGGCATTACAGACTTTTGTTGCTGTAATGTTTGCCGTAATAACCTGCTTCGGTTTTATGACAACACCGACCGCAGAGGCGGCATCAGGATTTTATGTAAGCGGTACTAGTATCTATGACGCTAATGGAAACAAGTTCGTTATGCGTGGCGTGAACATTGCTCATGCATGGTACACAGAGAAGACTGAAACTTCTATCAAGGGCGCTGCAAACAACGGCGCAAATACCGTAAGAGTCGTACTTGCAAACGGCTCAAAGTACACAAAAACAAGCGCACAGGAAGTAAAGAACATCATAAGCTGGTGCAAGTCAAACAAGCTGATATGCATTCTCGAAGTACATGATGCAACAGGCAGCGACAGCACTTATGATCTTAACAAGTGCGTTGACTACTGGAAGGAAATGAAGAACGTTCTCAGCGGTACTGAGAAATATGTTATCGTAAACATCGCAAACGAGTGGTACGGCACATGGAACGGAAGCGCATGGGCTGACAGCTACAAGTCTGCTATCCAATCTGTAAGAAACGCAGGCATTACAAATATGCTTATGGTAGACTGCGCAGGCTGGGGACAGTATCCTGACAGCATCAAGGATTACGGTAAGTCTGTTTTCAACGCAGACTCACAGAAGAATACCGTATTCTCCATTCATATGTATGAATATGCAGGCGGAAACGCATCAACTGTAAGAAACAACATTGATAACGCACTCAACATCGGTGTGCCTGTTGTTATCGGCGAGTTCGGCGGTCAGCACACAAACGGCGACGTTGATGAGGCTACTATCATGAGCTACTGCACAAGCAAGGGCGTAGGCTATCTTGGCTGGTCATGGAAGGGCAACAACTCTGACATGAGCTACCTCGACATTGCAAACTCATGGGACGGCTCAAGCCTTTCTTCATGGGGAAATACACTTATCAACGGCTCAAACGGAATCAAGGCAACTTCTAAGACCTGCTCAGTTTACAGCGGTTCAGGAAGCTCTTCCGGCGGTTTTTCAACAGGCGGTTCTTCTTCAGGAACTTCACCAGATTCTAACGGCGGAGTTCTCGGACTTGACGGAACATATTACATCAAGAGCGCACTCAGCGGCAAGTATCTTGACGTATACAAGGCAAAGGCTGACAACGGCACAAACGTTCAGCAGTACAGAGGTACAGGCGGAAACAATCAGAAATTCAAGCTTGTAAGCGACGGAAACGGCTATTACACTATTTACACAGGTGCATCAAATTACAAAAGCTGTCTTGACGTATACAACTGGAGCAGGGACAATGGTGCTAACATCAACCAGTGGCAGTATCACGGCGGTGACTGTCAGAAATTCCAGCTTGTAAAGATCGGCGACGCTTATGCTATCAAGACAAAGATCTCAGACTGCTACTCATGCCTTGACGTTTACGAACAGAATACAGCTGACGGAGCAAACATTAACCAGTGGAGCTACTGGGGCGGAAAGTGCCAGCTTTGGTATCTTGAATCAACATCAGGTTCTTCCTCATCTTCATCTTCTTCAAGCAGCTCAGGCAGCAATTACAAATCGATCTTCTGGGGTTCTTCAACTGCTTCAGCATGGGGTCAGGCTGTTTCAGCAATGACTTCAAAGAATGGCGGAAGCTTCAACGCATATGACATTCAGTCAAATGGCTACTTCTACGTTGAATACTCAGGGACACAGAATCAGGTAGAATTTGTTCTTCAGAGCTGGTCAGGCGGAGCAGAGTGGGCAAAGGTTTCACCAAGCGAAACAGGCACAGCAAACGGACACTACTACGCAAAGTATTCTTACAACAACTGCAAGTCAGCATTCGGCACTTCCGATTTCGGCGGAAAGCTGGATCAGATCCATGCAGGTGCAGCAAACGGCACAGTAACGATCTACTCTGTATGCTACTGCTGGTGATCTAAGATTTTTTTCAGACTTCATACTGTTTCACAGCGGTATGAAGTCTTTTTTATGCAAAAAAGTTTTAACTGTACCTTTGATTTTCTTCCTTCAAAAAAAAAATCAGAGCTTACTGTTATTTATGAGTTGCCTGTACGGATTGTTCGCTTTAAAATATCAGATGACAGCTATGAAGTAATTGCTACAAATTTATCTGAAAATCTTTTTTCTTCTGATGACCTTAAATACACCGTGGGGCTTAGATATTTTCACGCAATTTTATTTCTTGATTTTATTAGCTTAATGACATTGATAGAAAGCCATACGAGTTTTTCTTAGATTGTTTGGATCTCTATCACGAATTTTCCTTCGGAGTTCACCTTCAGACGCAATGTCTTAACATATCTATTGCAAAAGTTCTCCATTTCTTTCATGGTAGCGGTCACTTTTGTTGCTTCATATATCTTGTGAGTAAGCTCCAGAGGGTTCTCTCCAATGAGTGAGGGCAAATGCTTTTCAAGCTCTGCAAAGAGTACGGCACGTTTCAACTCCTTCGTGCCTGCGGTGCAGAAATCATCAATGGCACAATAATAGATGCCATGCTGTGCAAGGGCGTTTTTGATCGCCGTTCCACACTTCTCGTATTCGTACATAACGAGAAACTTTGCTTTCGGCAGGCTATAGTAGTAACTACCTCTTTTGTATCAACGGTCAAGTAAAACCCTCCTATTCATTTAATATGATCATCAATTGCCGTCATTATCCTGTTGAGCCGATTTTATCATGGTCTCGCTGATAGAGATTTCTGCGATCTCCACACGTTTGATTTTCTTGTATAATACACAGATTACTAATTTTCCGCTTTCGTTATCCATTGCGATCCACCTCCGCTCTGCTCTATATCCTGATTATAGCACAACTGGCGGTATATTGCAATGAAAAAAGGCGTGAAAAAAAGTGCAGAGATTGACTTTTTCGAGGCGGTTTGGTATAATGAGTATAAGTGAGATGTAATACGGTTTTCTCGCTTAAATCGGAATTTGTGGGAGGTGAGATTGATATGTCAAATTATAGCAGTTGCGGTATCGATTGTGATTCTTGTAGATTTAAAACAGAGCAAAATTGTACGGGATGCTACGTGCATAAGGGACAGCCATTTTGGGGCACTTGTGAGATTTATGCATGTGCTGCAAGCCAAGTTCTACCTCATTGTGGAAAGTGTTGTGATTTTCCTTGTGAAAAACTGATAGAGGCACACAAGGGAGAAAATCCAGATGGAAATGGCATTGAAATTGATAATCTAAGAAAGCTTTAAATTCTGATTTAGCTTAGTAACTGAATACACCCAAACACGGATAACCGTCCTCATCAGACGGCTATCCGTTTATTATTCCGCATTTCCACAAAAAAGAGTGCAAAAACATTACGGCAAATATCTGAAGTCAAGAAAAAAAACAAAAGCCTATCAAACAACGTAGATACGCTATTTGATGGACTTTTTGCGTGGCGGAACTTCTGAATTTTTGGTCATAGCATATATGGCGTAACAACGTCTGAAAAAAATCAGCAAATAAGGTTTATTCTACTGTATTTTCCCTCTCTCCTCTACAAACTCCACCAAACACATATCCTCCACAGCTATCCTAGTCTTGTCCATAAAAACAAGCTCATTAGTATAGCTGTCATAAATTCTCACTATGCCTGTCTTGGTCTGATAACTGCCACCACTTTTTCTCTTATCGGGAACAAAATATGTCACCCTTATCTCAGGGCGTTCATCAAGCATATCAAGCAGGCGGTTGAGATCGTCATTGAGCTTGTTTACCTCGTCCTCGGTCAGCTCCTCCCTGATTTCGGTGTATCTTGCGGTTTCATCAACAGCAGCGTCATAGCCTGTCAAAGCTGCAAAAGGGCTGAACTGAGCCGCTCTGTCTGATATAGACATTTGCGGATGATCGTCATAGTGCGGACGTGAAAACTGCTTTATATCATAATAATTGTCATACATTGTAAGCCCCACCTTTCATGCCTTGTGACCGCCTATACTGCGGTTGCGTACCCTTGCCGTAGCGCCCTCGGTATAGTTCGTACCTTTCAAAATGGCGTTTTTCCCATATTTGTGCTTTATCAAAAGCATTGCCTCCTGCAATGCCCTTTCTTTTTCTTCTGCGTTGTTATCAGCATTTGCCGCTTCCGCCATATCAAACAAGCTTATCTGCTCATAGCTCTCAACTTCGGGGATATCCTCTTCTCTTATGACATTACAGGCGGTCAGATTAAGCCGTCTTGCAAGCAAAGTCTTGTCGATGATCCTGTCAAAAAGCAACATGGTTGCGTCTGTTATTTTTCTGGTCGAGGAAGTGTGCCTGCCTAGATTTTGAGTGCCATGGGCGTGCTTTGGTATCTTCCTGCCATAGTGGTCGCAAACCACCTCGCCCGTATAGTGACCGTCCGCCAAGCTTTCTTTATCATACCCCACAGTGAGAACGATCTGATTTGTTACAACGCCCTTATCCACAAGATCAAGTGACAGCATATCAGCCATTTCCCACAGAATAAGCCTTGTGCGCTCATAATTACACGGCTCTTGCAAGACCTGCCCAGAGGAAATGCTGTTGTTTGAGGGGCGGTATGACTTCACGTCAGGTATGGCGGTAGGCTCGATACCCCATGCGTGGTCGATAAGAAGCTCGGTATTTTTGCCGAAAACCTTGTAAAGCTTCCCTATAAGATAATGGTCCAGCGACCAGCGTGAGATATCCCCCATGGTGTAAATACCAAGCTTTTCAAGGCGGCTTGCTGTGCCTGCGCCCACACGCCAAAAGTCCGTGATAGGGGTATGCCCCCACAGCGTTTCTTTGTAAAGCTGTTCGTTCAGCTCTGCGATACGGACGCCGTTTTTATCCGCAGGGATATGCTTTGCCACAATATCCATTGCCACCTTGCACAGATACATATTTGTTCCAACGCCTGCTGTGGCGGTTATACCTGTAGTTTTCAGCACGTCCAAAATGAGCATTTGTGCAAAGCCACGTCCGTCAACGTTATAAAGCCCGAGATAGCCCGTTGCGTCAATAAAGACCTCGTCGATAGAATAGGCGAAAATATCCTCTGGTGACACATATTTCAGATAAATCCCGTATATTTTTGCACTCACAGCCAAATATTTCGCCATTTGCGGAGTTGCCACGATATAATCAAGCTCGCAGGCAGGGTCGGATAGCTCCGAATATATATAGCTTTTCTTTGCAAACTGTCTTTTAGGAGCTTTCTGCAAACGCTCCTTATTGACTTGCTCCACACGCTGTATGACCTCAAAAAGCCTTGCCCTGCCTGAAATACCAAAGCTTTTCAGTGACGGTGACACTGCAAGACATATAGTTTTCTCCGTTCGGCTCTCATCAGCCACCACAAGGTTTGTATTCAATGGGTCAAGCTGCCTTTCCACGCACTCCACTGAAGCATAAAAAGATTTCAAGTCTATTGCAACATAGGTCTTTTCCATAGCATCACCGCCTTTTTCCTTTATGTATAATAGTATACCACGAAACTTTCTGTTTTACAATAGAAAATCGAACAAAAGTTCTGAATTTTTAATTAACTCTTTTCATGGCAGTTGACAAAGTAAAAAACGTCCCCGAGGAAAACTTGGGGACGTTAGTGTTATATTGGGTTTTAAGACGGCATACAATAATCTACCAAGCTTCACTGTCATAAGGCTCAATAGGAATATTGTAATTCTCTGTTACCTTATAATACTTATCAGTGTCAGTGTCTACCATAAGAACATTTATATCTCCTGTGCTGAGCACATCTCCGTCAATGTAGTAGTGACTCGCTCCGTCATAGTAGATATCGTTAAATCTGCGGTCGCCTGCTATACTGCTGGTGTGGACATGCCCTGCCACCACCTTTTTGTCAAGTCCGTGTATCTTGCCAAGCCTGTGGGGATACTGCTCTGTAAAAATATAATCCTCGGTGCAGTATTCCCAAGCATTGCCCGAATCCTCGTCAATGCCTGCGTGGACAAAGATAGTGTTGCCCTCAACATGATATCTCGGCAGACGTTCAAACCAATATCTATACGAGTCATCAGAGTCATCATATTCGCCGCTGCCTAGCATTTCATTGACCGAAGAAAAACCGCTCATCACCATTTCCTCGTGATTGCCAAGAAGCGCCACAACCTTCCTATGACCATATATATTCTGCAAGCCCATTATCTTTTTAAGCACAGCTATATTGTCCTCACCGCCGTGGATATAATCTCCCAGAAAGATAAGCTTTGTGTCAGGCTCGTCAAGGTGGTCAATGACAAGCTCCAAAGCGTCGCAAAGTGCTGAATAACAGCCGTGGATATCACTCATGCAGTATATTTTCATGCTTTTCTCCTTTTGTATCATTAGTTTGCTTGTATTCGTTTATCAGGTCTTCCATTTTCTCAGATCTTGTTTTGACCTTATCCATAACTAGGTCGAGCATTTTTTCAGGTTTTCAAGCTTATCTTTTATGTTTTTGTTTTCTGCCATAGTTTGCCCTCATATAACAATTATCTCTATAATTATATTGTATCACAGGGAATATATCCCTGTCAATCAGCTATGCCACACGAATTATAGTATTTGAAATTATCTTGAAAAAAACATCTCCTTTCTCGCTTGTTTCAGGGGTGATACTGTTATACACAAAGGCTGAAACACAGCCGTCTATGCCGTCGCCTTTCATATCCAGGCACTCACGCTCTGCTTTCCAATCGTTTTTGTTAGGATAAACGCCCCCGCACATACACAATCTATCATACTTTCTGCCGTCCGTCCTGTTGTATGCCTCTACTCTCCACTTTCTTGCGTCAGCGTCACAGTACATAGAATAATCATCATATATCACCGTTTTTTTGCCCTCCTCGATCATGATGACCTGTGTACCCTTTCTTTGCTCGTCAAATGGCGGAATGTTATCTGACAATGACAATCTCTCAATGACCTCTGTGTTAAAAATCTTTGTGTTCTTTTTCATAGCCTTACCTCCGTATCAACTCTGTCTTGACCTTATGTGCTTATTATAGCACCTTTAAGGTTCTGTTTACTGTTTCAAAATAGTCTGCGGTGTGTTTTTTGATTTTATTCCCTTTTCAAGCTTCTGTATATATTATAGCACCCACTTAGTACAGTTTACCGAACCAATTCGGCACAATTATGATATATTCTTTTTTTCTTATATTTTTTTGGCGAGATATTTGATAGTGTATTTCTCATACAATAAACTTTTTTGCACCTTGTTTTTGCTACAGAAAAATACTATGTATGCTAAAATAAAACTAAGCCGGAAAGGTCTGAAATGATAATAAAAAGCCCACAGACCCGATCACATTGATCGCATCTGTGGGCTTTTGAAATTTTACCACACATCATATATCTTAGCCTTTTCCTCGTTGTAATCATCAGGAAGCGTTCCGATATCCCAGCCGGAGTTGGTAGTTTCTATGTAAAGATAATGGCTTCCATTATAATCATAGTATGTGCCGGGGGCGTCGTCTGTTGCCTTTACTCCTATTGCAACGTGTTCAGGAAGCTCAATAAAAATGCAGCCATAGCCAAGCTCTTTGAGCAAAGCACCCAAAAGTATGGACGAGTCCTCACAATCACCGCACTGGTCATAAAGCGTTTCCAGAGGATATTTTGGAAAATCAGTATATCCCGTTGAGGTCATGTCGTCAACATACTCTATGCTCTGCACGAAATTTGCAGTTTCTCTTATAGTCTCAGATTCGCCATAGCCGCATTGGTCGCAAAGGCTTTTTATTTCGTCTGCAAGCTGTTTTACAAGCTTATGATTATTGTTGTCACTTACATAGTTATGATAATCTTTCACATATGAGTATCTCAAAAGACTATGATAATATTCATACATATCGTCCTGAATATTCATTGATATTTCAAAACATCGGTGTACAAGGGGTACAAACAAGATAAAATAGAAATGAGGGGCGATAGA
>ERZ833822.921-NODE-921-length-29486-cov-6.683191_pt1 | contig 29486 bp, 15 predicted proteins | sample MGYA00519913_ERZ833822 | MGnify/ENA primary metagenome ERZ833822 (study PRJEB31850, sample SAMEA3708746) | human gut metagenome | biome: human gut; feature: human-associated habitat; material: faeces | place: China | collected 2014 ... | reverse complement strand
TTTTGTGAATACTTCGTTTCACTCTATCTACGGGGTAAGGCTTTAGCTGTATCTGTTTAAAACCGACACTCCCGGGAGCATTGCTGATACCTCCCAGATAGCCATATGCCCATACAATCAGATCGCCCAACAGCATCACATGGTTGGCAGAATTCATAGCCGGATCGGCTGTATTGCCATTCCACAGCTCCCAGATTGTGGTTGCCCCATTATCTACCATATATCCCCAACTCGGATAAGTCCGGTTAGTCGCTATCCGATAGGCGAGGTCGATTCTTCCATAATCCGATAGTCCGCGCATCAACTGCTGGATACCGACCAGGCCGGTACTGACATGCCCATTGAAATCTTTCATTGTTTTCTCAACTATATTCCGGAACACGACTTCCTTATAAGCCTCAGGAACCATGCCGAACCGCAGGGAAAGGATATTTGCAGTAACTGTATTGTTGCTATAATACCCCAATTCCGTATGAAGGTATTTTGAATTAAAAGCTTCTTTAACCAGTTCACTCTCTTTCCGAAAATTTTCAGCATCCTGCGGATAACCGGCCAACGCTGCAAACCGTACCATCAAATTGGACAAATAATAATAAAAGGTTGTTCCCAGCACCGCAGCTTCCGTGATACGTGAAGGATCTTTAGAGTGGATCAGTTCGGGAGATTCGGGAGGCATACACCAGTCTCCAAAATTATCTTTCGTCATAATATGATCTACCATATACTTATCTTTCATATAACGCATCCACTTCTTCATCGAAGGATAATGTTTGATGATGGGTTGTTTATCGCCAAACTGATCATAAAGCATATTTGCTATGATTAAATAGGCACCGGGCCAGGTCATATTGTCAGTGCAAACGTCCCAGTAGTTAGGAGCCACATCGGGTACAGCTCCATTTTCTTTCTGCGCCTGTTCAATATCATCGAGCCATTTGGCGTAAAGAAGATGATTATTAAAAATATAACTTTCTCCTTGCGAACCAACCGCACGGTCACCCAGCCACCCCATACGTTCGTCACGCTGCGGACAGTCGGTAGGCATGCCGCGATAATTACCGCGTATACCCCAATAAGCGTTCTTGTAAATCCGGTTGATCATCGGGTCGGAGGTTTCCAGATTACCCGTAGTCTCCATTTCATCATAAATCACTTGTCCCTCGAAGTCGGATAGAGAAGGTTTTCCCCTGAAACCCGTCAATTCAACAAAACGAAATCCATGATAAGTAAAAGTCGGTTGCCACTCTTCCATAGAATTTCCCTTTAAGATATAGGTATCTGCCGAATGTGCCGTTCGCAGATTTGCCGTATAAATAGAACCGTCTTTCTGCAACAACTCGGCAAAACGCAGTTTCAACGTATCGCCGGATTGCCCCTTTACTTTCATGCGAAGCCAACCAACCATATTTTGTCCCATATCCAGAATATATACTCCGGGAGCCGATTCGGTAATACCGATAGGTTTCACGGTATCCATCACTTTCATATTACGATTGAGTTGGGCCTCCAACTTTCCTCCCGGCAGGCTTACAACTTCTGCCTGAAGCCACTTCGTATCATCAAACGGATATGTATTCCATCCCGGCATCTCTTTTCTTGCATCATACTCTTCACCGTCAAACTCATTATTTGTTCCGATGGGACCTTCGGCCGTTATTTTCCAGGAAGCATCGCTCGCAATCACCCGTTTCTCTCCATCTTCATAGTATACCTCAAGTTGGGCAATCATTTTAGGTACATCAAAATGCCGCACTCCCGGCATACGCATCGAAGTATACCGTCCGTTGCCCAAGATGACACCGATGGCATTAGCTCCCTTTAATAATTGTCCGGTCACATCAAACCGATTATACTTCACCGATTTGGAATAATCCGTAGGCGTAGGAGCCAATACCTGATCTCCAATCTTCTTTCCGTTAATATAGGCCTCATAAAATCCTAATCCGCAAATGTACAGGGTAGCCTTTCTCACTTTCTTCGAGTTCAAATTGAAAGGTTTGCGCAGATAACGGGCAGGGACTCGCGTATTCCCCTCCAGTTTATCTTGTGGAAAAGCTCTCCCTATCCACACAGCCTGCCAGTCCGACGGATGCAACAGTCCCATCTCCCAACTGGCAGGTTCACTCCAAGCGGAAATACCTTTATTGGTTTTTACCCTCACTTTCCAATAACATTGGATACGGCTATCGAGCATATCGCCGCCATACGAAATATATGCGGACTGATCGGACGCCACATCACCCGTATCCCACAAATCACCTTCTTCCCGGTTTAATTTCTCCAACGAAGTGGATACGAGGATATGGTAGGAGACTTGTCTTACATCTCTCACATCAGATAAAATCTCCCAACTCAAACGGGGAGAGGGACAATCAATGTTTTGGGGATTTACAAGCATCTCGGTTTTCAGACAGGAGATACTCACTTGAGCCTTCTTACCGGATACGGCGAGGCTCATGCTTAAGAATAAGCAGATAAAAAAAATGTTCTTCATGTGTTGTGTATATTTTGTGTTGTAATGTCTCTTTAGAGAACAGAGTATCGAAACCAAATACTCTAAAAGTAAAGAAGGATGCACCTTTTCACAGATAACACCCTCCTTTTTTATCTGATTGGCTGAATCTTATTTCAACTTCGCCAATGCTTCTTTAATACGGCGAATTGCTTCAACGATATTTTCATCGCTGGTAGCATAACTCATGCGAATGCATTCAGGAGCTCCGAAAGAAGTACCGCCTACACATGCTACGTGAGCATCTTCAAGCAGATACATCGCCAGATCATCCGAATTCTCAATCTTACGGTCACCCGCTGATTTACCAAAGAAAGAACTGCATTTAGGGAACAGGTAGAAAGCACCTTCCGGTACATTTACCTCAAATCCGGGAACTTCCTTTGCCAATTTTACAATCAGGTCACGACGACGTTCGAAGGCTTGACGCATCTCCTCAACCGGAGCCTGAGAACCTGTATAAGCAGCCTCGGCAGCCTTCTGAGATACCGAACAAGGGCCTGAAGTATACTGTCCCTGAAGTTTATTGCAAGCCTTCACAATCCATTCCGGACCGGCTATGAACCCAATTCTCCATCCGGTCATCGCATACGCCTTTGACACACCGTTAACAATCACGGTACGGTCTTTCATCTCGGGGAACTGAGCAATGCTCTGATGTTTTCCGATATAATTGATGTGTTCATAGATCTCGTCGGCAACGACTATGACTTGTGGATACTTTGCCAACACAGCAGCCAAACCGGCCAATTCTTCTTTGCTGTAAACCGAACCGGTCGGGTTAGACGGTGAGCAAAGTATCAATGCTTTGGTTTTGGGAGTAATGGCAGCTTCCAGTTGCGCAGGAGTAATTTTGAAATCCTGTTCGATACCGGCAGTCACAATCACCGGCGTACCTTCTGCCAGTTTCACCATTTCAGGATAGCTTACCCAATAAGGAGCAGGTACAATGACCTCGTCACCCGGATTCACCAACACCATAATAGTGTTACATACAGATTGTTTTGCCCCATTTGCACAAGAAATCTGAGCGGCTGTATATTCCAGACCGTTTTCTTTCTTCAGTTTCTCTACGATAGCATTACGCAAAGCCGGATAACCCGGAACCGGAGAGTAGCGAGAGAAGTTGTCATCTACCGCTTTCTTGGCAGCTTCTTTGATGTGGTCGGGAGTATTGAAGTCAGGTTCTCCCACACTGAGGTTAATTACATCAACACCCTGAGCTTTCAGCTCAGCACTTTTTTGCGACATAGCAAGAGTCGCCGAGGGCGACAAGCTGTTCAAACGGTCTGATAGTTGGTTCATTTCGTATCTATTTTATTGTTGTTGAGTGAATTTGATTGCAAAATAAACTATAATATTTGATATATGAAAGCAAATAGACAGTTTACTTATTAAAATGAAGCGTATGACCCATTCTATCTTTCTTAGTCTTCAGGTAGCGTTCATTATAAGGATTCGGCTTAATCTCAATTCCCACATTCTCGGTAATCTCTAACCCATAGGCTTCCAGACCGATACGTTTCACCGGATTGTTAGTCATCAGTTTCATCTTCTTCACTCCGATCTCACGCAAAATCTGTGCACCGACTCCATAATCACGTTCGTCGGCATCAAAACCCAAATGGAGATTGGCATCTACCGTGTCATAACCTTCTTCCTGAAGTTTATAAGCAGCAATCTTATTCATCAGGCCGATGCCACGACCTTCCTGATTCATGTAAACGATCACCCCTTTACCGGCAGCCTCAATCATTTCCATAGCTTTGTGAAGCTGTTCACCACACTCACAACGACATGAACCAAAGATATCACCCGTCATACAAGAAGAGTGCACACGCACCAGAATCGGTTCGTCTGTATCCCAGGTTCCCTTTATCAATGCAATGTGTTCCATTCCATTTGATTTCTGGCGGAAAGGTATCAGACGGAAATGCCCGAACTGTGTAGGCATATCCACTTCAACACCTCTATCGACAATAGACTCCATCTGGAGACGATAAGCAATCAGATCTTTAATGGAGATTATTTTCAATCCGAAGCGACGGGCTACTTCTACCAACTGAGGCAGACGGGCCATGGTGCCGTCTTCATTGATAATTTCGATCAATGCAGCGGCAGGATATAATCCGGCAAGCTTAGCCAGATCGACACTTGCCTCGGTATGACCTGCACGACGAAGTACCCCGCGAGAGCGGGCACGCAAAGGATTGATATGTCCCGGACGCCCCAGATCGGCAGGTTTTGTCTTCGGATCAGCCAAAGCGCGAATAGTCATTGCACGGTCATGCATGGAAACTCCGGTTGTACACCCCTCAAGCAAGTCGACAGTAACAGTAAACGGAGTTTCGTAAATTGAAGTGTTGGACGACACCTGCATATCCAGTTCCAACTCAGCGCAGCGTTCTTCTGTGATTGGAGCACAAAGTACTCCACGACCGTGAGTCAGCATGAAATTTACTTTTTCCGGAGTAATCTTCTCGGCAGCAATAATGAAATCACCTTCATTTTCACGATCTTCATCATCTACCACAATTACAAAATTACCTTCTTTGAAGTCAGCTATCGCCTCTTCAATGGTATTCAGTCTGATTGGTTCCATACTTTTATATCTTGTTTTCGTTATTAATATCTTTTATTGTCAATTCCACATCCCGGTTCAATGCGATAATCCGCTCCATGTCTTTATTCAGACGTATACGAAAAGCCCAGATCCGGAAATAAAAGAACAGACCGATAGGAATCACAATTCCTATTGCCATATTAAGCCAATAATTATGGAATGGGCGCACATGCGCATTTACAGGGATAATCGGATATTTTTCCAACTTCTGAAGTAGTATCAGTGAACGGGTATTAGACATCTCATCAACCAATGCTTCCATACGGTTGTTTATAGCGATAATTTCCTGATCTTGCCCGCCGGACATCCACAGGCTAAAATAATTGGGTGCCTTGGCCAATCGGTTCTTTTGCATATAAGCTCTACACTCCTCTGAAAGGCCATTCAAATCGAACGGAAGACGTTGATAATCCGGATCATGAATAATAACTTCCTTCTTGGACAGATGTCGGACACTACGTACCCCAAACACTCTTTTGAACCAAGAGATATATACATCCGTATTCAATACAACGGAGTCTTTATTCGATTTATAAGTCAGGAAATATCCAAGCGGAGCCAGAATGGCAGAACTCATCCACATCCCCATCCACACAATCCACTTTCCATCACGGGCCATTTTATAACCCGTGTTGTCTATTATATAGTAAATAATAAAGGTAAGTACGGAAACAATAACAGGCATTCCCAATCCACCTTTACGAATAATCCCTCCCAAAGGTGCACCAATGAAAAAGAATAAAAGACAGGATAGAGAAATCGTGATCTTCCGGTGCCATTCTATTTTATGTTTCCTTATACTGAAGTCATTCTGGGTCATCGTAAAGCTCTTAAATCCCCAGTCACTCGACAGATTCTCTGTACGCCCAACAGCTGATGCTATAATCTTCTGCTTATTCATCAACGTAGCAGCCTCAAACAGACTATCTACATTATAGTCACGAATCTGCGCTTCCTGCATTTTCAAGGTATCTTCTTTCGTCAGTCCGACTGCTGTACGATAGGGTCCCTTGCTTGCTTCAACAAAATACTGTCTTCCGATACTATCGGCCAATACGGTCATAGAATCGATAGATGCCTGTATTTTTATCATATCTTTGGTAGTGGACTGATTGCTCATGATGCTGGCATCAGCCATATTAAAATCTGAGTCGAACTGAATAATCGAATGCTTTTCCCGGAAAGACTCACGACGGTAAGGAACATTCTTCGAACTCATGCTCTGTGCTTTCAGATTCTCAAACATCTCGCCGCTGTACAGATGCAAGTAGAGATGCTGTTTATCAGCGGTCATTTCCAAACGTCCCGAATCAGCAACTATAATGCGAGCATTATCAAAGTTGTTGGAGAAATCATAAATGATCACATCATAAAGCATACCCGTTTTACGGTCTTTCCTTTGTACTTTCAGGTTATAACCATCTATTTCATCATAGAAAACTCCTTCGGGAATATCAACTTCAGGAGATTTCTGCTTCATCGAAATAAGCAGGGTTCCCAACTTGGCTTGCGCCTGCGGACCGATGACGTTCTGGAAATAAAAGGATACACAACAAATGGCAAAGACGAGAACAATAAGCGGGCGCATGATTTTAAGTAATGAAATCCCCGCCGCTTTCATGGCAAGCAACTCAAAACGTTCACCAAAATTACCAAACGTTATCAAAGAAGCCAACAACACTGCCAAGGGTAGTGACATCGGTACCAGACTCAACGCAGAATAAAAGAAGAATTGAGCCAGTACACTCATCTCCAACCCTTTTCCCACCAATTCGTCTACATACTTCCACAAAAACTGCATCATGAAGATGAAGAGACAGATGAAAAATGTACCGACAAAGAGTAATAAAAAACTCTTTATTATAAAAATATCTAATCTTTTTATGCGTAGCATCTTAATAGTTTCATGCAATTAAGATACAAAATTAGCACAAAAAAAGGAGTGCGAAAAATTTTTGGTCGAAAGTTAACTAAAAACCACATGTTCTCCGTAACTTACTCACCTGAGAATCCCACAATTCCTTCAAATCATCCGCTTCATCCGCTTCAGAAAAGTCAGTAATTTCAAGCACATAGTCACCCGTCAATTCATTATAACTCATCTTAATTTCAAAATAGTCCCTTTCATTTTCGTCATCTAGCCAGTGGAAACGAATGAACGAATATGCCCGAATCGCAACAATACCAGCCTGACGCTGTTCGGTTTTGCCCCAACAAAAGGTCACCGTTTTATCATCTGATACTACTTTGTCTGCGAACCAGTCCTCCAAACCGGTAGGTGTGCTAATTGCTGACCAAAGAATATTTTTAGAGGTCGCATTCAGAAGGTATTCCAAATGTATTTTCTCTTTTTTCATAGCTTCATTCATTATTGATTGTGTGTGCCAAGATAAATACTTTTTTCTAATTACAAGGCATAATTAATTCACTTTCTTCATTACATCTCTTCTTTCCGGGTCAGGAACAGCCTGTCCATCGTACTTTCAAAGATCTTTTTTTTAAGTTAAACACAAAAAAGATAGAAAATGTTTTGGAGATTAAAAAAAAGGCTCTATCTTTGCACCCGCAATCGAGAAACAATGGCGGGATAGCTCAGCTGGTTAGAGCGCATGATTCATAATCATGAGGTCCCCGGTTCAATCCCGGGTCCCGCTACCAAAAGAAAATTAGCGTTTAGGAGGCTTCCACTCTTGGGCGCTTTTTTATTGCCACATACTCTCCTATAGTTAGATTCTTAACACAGTTATCAACATAGTTATTAACAGATATACACCAAAGTTATTAACAAGTTAACAGATTACAATTCAACAAATTAAGTATTTTATCTCCATATCAATCAACTAGCTTTTCAAAAGACTATCAACAAGCTGGAAAATACTCAATTTTTCCATTTCAACATTCAAAAGCATTACAAACTCCGTTGCTCACCTTATGAAATAAAAAAGTGACTAACAAATCCCAAAGAATATATTGTATATCAAAACAAAACATTTATTTTTGCATAAATCATGATGCTACAGATACTAAAAATAGAGACACATGACCAAGCTAAAAAGTGTAACAGTTTAAAATAATAAAAAGAAAAGTACTTTCAGAGAGCCACTCTTTGCGTGTCAGCAGCCGTCTGATGTAACATGGTGAACTAATCTTGAGAGTTATTTATGATATTAACCTGAAACTCAGTATAGATGTAAATATAGTATTAGGGATATAATTTAAAGAATAATAAAAATGGAGATATTTAGAAATTTAACCGTTGTCCTTGCCATAACTACCTTGGTGGCTTGTAATGATGTTACGATAGAAGGCTCTTGGGTGGAACCGGTTCCCGGAATATCTAATTTAAAACAAGGATTCACGCTTGAAGCAAACGGAAGTGCTTCTTCCATCAATATGGCCACTTTGAAATATGAGAAATGGAAGAAAGAAGGAAACTTATTACTCCTTTCCGGTATAAGCATCGGCAACCACCAAAGTATATCCTTTACAGATACACTAACAGTAGAGCAATTGACTCAGGACAGTTTGATTCTCAAAAAAGGCGAGTTGGTTTTGAGGTATTCCAAGACGAATGAAATACCAGACGAAAAAGCTATACCGACACCGGACACTCCTACCCAAAAACTTTTGTCCGTAAAAGGTAAATTGATCATCGGACATGAAACACGTTCTTTCACTTCAGAAGGGGATTCCACTGATTATTGGATTGTTGATAAAACAGGAGAACTCCTACAAAAGTATGATGGTGAAACAAAAGGAATCAAAAATGGAACACCTGTATATGTGGAATTAGAAGTTATTGATATGGGTAAATCAGACGAAGGCTTTGCCGCCGATTATGCCGGTGTTTATCATGTCATGAAAATCAATAAAATAACTGTAAAATAACACCTTACACCAAAATTGCACAAAGCATAAAAAAAAGGGGAAACAACCTAATTGTCGATAAAAAAAGCAAATGCGTGGAACGTAAAGAAATAGAAAATCATTGATTAGTATCCAATTCATACCTACGAGTGCCTTAGGCAAATTTCAAATTCCATTAACACCCAGAAATCAGCGTTTAGGAAATTTAGACTCTTAAACGCTGTTTTATTGCCTAACATTTCCAGACACTTAATTCCCCCACGCAGTTGTCAACAAAGTTATTAACATAGTTATCAACAGATATCAACCGAAGTTATCAACAGGATAATTCACTATTGAACAATGAATTAGCAATCCAAATACAACCTACAACATCACCATGTATAGTTTCACCCTAACACATTGTTTTTTTTCAAATACACCTACACTATAGATCGCGGTTACTATATGATCTCATTCATCAAAAAGGTACTTCTCACCACGTCTTTGACCTTTCAGCAAATTACTGATAAACTAAATTCAGCATCAGGAAAAGACATATCTAAATGTATCTTGGCTTGAAACAGTCAAGGAACAACACAACAGTCGATATCCTAGAGAATTTCAACAAAGTAGTTTCCACCTCCAAACGAATGTACTAATATAACAAGTATACGGACTCGACTTCAAAAGAGACAAAAAAAAGAAGAAGAAGTTGAACTTACAATATATTGCTTATTATCAATCTGTTAACATTCTCCCTTTTGTATTTGGGAAACACCTGATTTAACAATATGTTAAAATAAGTTCTTTAATGATAGAAAACAAGTCTTTGAGATGCTAAAGACTTGTTTTTTGCCGGTAAAAAAAGAATGAAAGAGAAATGCCATTAACAATGTTAATGAAAACAATACTGCGCTTCTATGCACTTCTGAATATTCGGAAAGTAATACGATCTCAATTCAAAAAGAATAGAAACGCAGTATGCCCAAGAAAACTATTTTAAATTTAAATTGCTCCTTACAGAAACAATGGCCGGTTTAGCCGGTGTAACGTTTTTTTGAGTACAATAATCAAATACAGCCGATTTATCTCCACTAAATGACTTCCATTTCAAAGTCAACGGAACCGTTTTTCCATTCGTATCCGGAAGTCCCACCAGCTTAAAGGCTACCAAACCATCACCAACCGTACCATATGTATCGCCATATGCATTATGGCGAAACTCAACCTCATATGGGTCAGACGGATTTTGCCCCAACAATAAATTTACGAAATGGGCTTTATTATAATCACCCCATTTTGTTCTGAATCGTAGGGTCAAATAACCATCTTCCGCAATAGTCACCCAATCGTTTACTATTTCCACGGGATCTGTTCCATAAACAACGTCATTTTCTGATCCTAAATCCGAGGCAATCGATTTCGTCAAAATACTATCTATCCAGTTCACCTGTACCGCCTTATCATATCTGCCACCAGACTCACTCACTTCATCATAATTCACCAATGCCCTGACTTCTTTATCTCCAAAAGGTGAAGAGGACATATTGGTCGGCAACAAAGTCGTGCTATCATTCAGCTGTAAGAAGAATGAACCATCAGTCGCATTTTTCACCGTAACAAGAGCATTGGGAAATCCTTCCACATAATAATACTTATCATTGTCATCCAGACAAGACTGTAAACCGGCAGAACAAACAACTGCCACTGCAATCATAACTCCTTTATTCAAGCATGAACAGATCTTCATAATAAATTTCTTTTTTCGTTAGATATTCAAAATATGTTCTCTCTACTTATAGAAATAGAATATTCATAGAAAGCCTGCATGCAAGAATGTTAATTAAAAATAATATTAACGGCAAAGAGTTGTTTCAGGTCCTAAATATGACCTTTTGAGCCCACCCATATCAATAACGATTTTCTGAATCACAGTTCCGGGATCTCCACAGCGAATCTGCAATGTATGCTTACCGGGGGCCTTTACATAAAGAGTGGATTTATTCACTCTACAATTTTTCAGCACACTGTCATACCAGATCTGGGAATATTCTATGGCTGAAGTGGATGGAGTAGAAATAGATCCGTCATCGATACGGACACTATATTTAGTATCCGAATTGGTATGCTCCGGTAGTTTATAATCCCGATCAGCATGCAAAGGGAAAGTGGGCAGCACGTAGGTATACACATCAACCATTCCAGCATTGAAAGTATAAAAATCATATTCCACTCTAGGCACCTCGGACGAACGATACATCTGTAAGGGAGCTATCGGACTTCCTATTTGCAAGGCAGCACCTTCAAAGCCCAAACCGGGAAGTACACTCATCTTGACATCTTCATTCTCAAACTTACGGTGGAAGGCTGTAGCGGGCAGAGATACGTAGCCATTTTCCTCTATGAAAAGTCCTTGTAATTCGTCGCGTACCGGAGTCTTCGGATTGAATACGGAAACAAGCACCCGTTCTTTCTGCATTCCGGAAGAGAACTCAATAAATCCTGTGACTTTCTCTCCTGATGGTACTTTATTCCAATCGATCGATACTTGGATACGATCTTCAGTACGAGTACTGCCCGACTGACGAGACAAAACGATCCACTCGTCAGAAAGTTCCGATTTCCAGTCCAACATTCCTCCCCCCTGATTATAAACATCGATCCAGTGACTTTTACGGGAGTAAGTATTGAACACGGGTAAAGCCCGGAAACTAAAACCTCCCCGATTCAATTGCTCACTTTCTACCTGAACGGCCAACTTCGGATCACCCGTTGCTACATAACTTTCTTCCATCAATGGAAGCATAAAATAGGAACTGCTTCCATCATAATTTTGTCTTAGTGACATCATGTATTTCCATTTGCCGTCCAGGAGCGAATTATATCCGTCGGTAATAATCTCCAAACTATCGTGACAAGTCGTTGCTTCTCTCTTCAGATCATCGGCAGCAGCACGTTTCTGACGAACATATTGCCGATAAAGCTGACCGGTCATATTCATACGATTCATCAGTTCGGCCCCTTTCACCGGATAATACAACAACTGATACAGCGCCGGTTTTGCCTTTTTATCTACAGTTGCCAACATTTCCTCTGCTTTTTTACCGATCCGCCGGTACTCAGCCAGACGCCTCCCGGCTTCATTGTAATTTATAAAAGAAAACTCGGTATCGGTACGTTTTTCACCTCCACCCCAATAGTTATTCCAGTATCCCCACCCCATGTATTCCGGTTTTCTGGAAAAAGCCAAATTTATATGTGAGCAGGTAATGTCTTTCAATGTATCGTAATATTGTTCTCCGAAGATTTTTGCCAACCAACGGGCAGGATAAGTATGCACATTATTTTCGTTGAATTGGTCGATATCATAAGCCATATCGAGAAAAAACGATACTTGTGCCTCAGCCCCTTTCAGGTCTCCACAGTTTGCCAACCAGATACGGTCGGCCGTAGTATCATACGCTTTGCGAAGCTCTTCATACATTAATGCCGGAGGAGTGGTACTAAACCATAAATAGCTATGGGGTACACCGAGGTAAGAAATATGATAGTATACACCTGCACGTCCTGTACGTTTTTGTTCTTGAGGGCCACTCAAACGCTTCATATAGCCAAAATTATCATCCGCCCAGATAATGGTCACATCATCCGGCAGTTCCAATCCGTTCGAGTAGATTTCCAGCACCTCTTTATAAGGGGTGAATGCCTGCGGGATGGTTTCGGCAGGCTTATCAATATGCCGGGTTAGCAGACTCCTCTGGTCTTTCAAAGCATTCTCCAGCATTTTCACTTTCTCTTTCATCGGTACGTCTCCTCCACCCATGGCAGCATCGTGCAATCCTCTCAAGGCTAATGTGTATACATTCTCATAAGCACAATTTTCTTTCACACGATTGCCCAAAACTTCATTAATCTTATCCTTATTAGCATTATAATCCCAGGGTCCCATAGTCTTGCTATGCCACTCGCTGGCCGTATTCAACAATAAGGGTTCACAATGGCTGGAGCCCATAACAATGGCAAACGTATCTGCTACGAGCTTATTCTCGGGAATCTGATAAAAAGCGGTAGATACGGGATGCATTGCCGGAGCCAGATGATTAGCTTTCAAACGCAGTAACAGTTCACAAATCTTCGCATAGGTACGGGGACCAATATTACCGCGTTCTTTCTCAAAGGTCTTAGCAGCCCAGGGTTTCAGCCCCCAATCTTCATCGTTCAGGAAAATACCCCTATATTTCACGGAAGGTGTTTTAGAATATGTGGGCGGAGCATCTACATACAAAGCCTTGTGCGTTTTTACCGGGACATCACCCCACCAATACCAAGGGGATACTCCCATCATTTCGGAAATAGAGAACAGTCCATAAGCCGCTCCCCGCCGATCACTCCCTGCTATAACCAATGCTTTGGCTACTCCCGGAGAAGGGTTGTCGACAGTCTGAATCAAATACCGTTCCCAAGCGCCCTGCAATGGCCGGATATCAATTTTTCCTTTTTGCGCCAACTCACGGATCCATTGATTCTTTTCAATGGTTCCGACAATAACCAGAACTTTGGCTCTTTCCCTTTTTTGAATCAGTTCAGGCTTTTGACCGGTCACCATTTGAATATCGCGGGCAAACAATTCTGCCGATCTCTTGATAACAAGCGCATCATTCGCATCGTAATAAATCTTAGCCTGTGCTTTCGCAGTAGTCAAAGCAAAACCGGTTTTACTTTTAGGAAGTCGTTCTTGTACACGAATCTGTGCATAAGAAATGCAGGCACAAAAAAGTGCTGCCAATAAAAATAAATGTCTCATTTTGTGTTTATGTTAGTGTTTTTTCATTTTATGCAAAGATACGTATTCCTACTATTTTTCAAGCTTACTACAGAAACAGTTTCTCATAAAAATATCCCATACACTCACAAACTGAAACATATCGTATGTTTCGTCTTATGAGTATATGGGATTAACAGGAGTTATTGTAAAGTCAATAACCGGACTGCCCAAAAGCCCAATCGCAATATCCTTCAGGCAAAGAACAGGTTTTACCATCGAAAGACACAGAGAAAGAATGCTTCAAGTTGCAATGTAGATTCACGATCTGTTTCTCGTCTGCCTTTACAGTCAATGTATTCCCCTTCCGGGTTACACGGCAATTGTATCCTACGACTTCTCCATTCGGACGTTCTATGACAAAAGCGTTAGTCAGAACAGCTTCACCGATACATTTAAATAATTCGTGCACATCATTATCCTGAGTATTGACCGTCTGCCAATCGCTAATCATATTGACATATTGCTCACCAATAACAAACTTACGGGTATCATATAATTTCGGATGCGGATTACCAAAACTAAGATCAGAAAAATCCAGTTTAGTATCAGCGCTACACGCCTGTTCTACTTCAAGATGCGGATCGACAACAAAAGCCCAACGCAACTGCCCCGTTTTATAATCAATCAAATTGGCAAAAGCTCCCATCGCATTAAATGTTTGTTCCAGCCATTTCTCGTCGCCTGTCAGCAGATAAGCATAATAAGTAGCATACGCACGCCATCCGCTCCAGCCATGGGGTGAATTAAACATATTGGGAAGCATCTGTACATCGTATTGCGCTTCCCAATAACGCATAGTTCCTTGCCGACGGCGCCCATCGGGTACACGGAGTTGAGTAAGGCAATCATGGCTGTTCAGTATCTTCAACATTGCATCGGTATAATATTTGCGTGCAACAGCATCTTGCTCGATGACTCCCATCATACCTATCTGTAAAGCTGAACAAGAAATCATGCCGTCTTCAAAGGTCAATTCTCCCTCTGTCTGAAAATCTCCTTGTGACGCAACCAATTGGTCAACCGCCTTTTTTGCAGACAGGAAATGACGGTCGGCACATGTTCTCCAAAACAAATCCTGTTCACCCAATTTACGTTCGAGGACAGCCAGTTCCAAAACACTTTTAGCGATATAGATCACACTGGTATAGACTGTTCCATGATTATAATATGCACCATTTTCGCGCTGGGAGGTCGCGATCATCCAGTCAGCCAACTTCGACGCCTTTTTCAGATCTTCCAAATCTCCCTGTGCCTCATATTTATCTACCAACATTCCAATAGTAGTAGAGGTATTTTGAATACGTGTCTTAAAATACAACGGTTCCACTTTTACCGAATCATGCAATTTATTGTAAAGCCGATCAAAATAATTGCTCAATTGCTTATCCAATGACTCATTCGGGAAATAACGGGCAGCAAGAAAAGCCGAATAGAACCCATACCAACTCTCAGCATGTGACGTCGGTTTCTGATGATAACGGGCTGCATTCTCACGTGCCTTTTCCATCACCCATTGCCAAGGATGATGTACTGTCCATATCGCTTCGGCAACTTTATTGCCCGAACGGACAGAAAGGGTATAGAGACCTGCATCTTCCAACCGGACTTTTCCTATCCAACGATTCCCTTTGGTTTTAGTCAGTACGACAGGCAGTTCTTTTCCGGCATCATTGGTCACCTTTACGTTAGGATTATCGGCAGTAAGTGTGAACGATGCTTCCTCACGTGCAGCATGCGAAGTCTGACGGATATCAATCAAAGGAATATCCGAAACTCGAGCAATGGCATGTTCCAGATTGTCCAAATTACCCACATTGACAAATGTAAAAATCCACTCTTTACTTTCCCCCTGTTTCAGTTCATACAGATTCTGCGGATGACGTGCCGGCAAAGGTAATTCATTCAATAAATCGAGATTTAATGATTCGATGCGATGCCCCATAAACCAAAATGGGGCCGGATCCTGATAGCCCAGATTATAATCTACACTCCAGGATGCTACAGGCTGCTGTGATACAAGTCCCAATGTATGTCCGGAAGGGGTTTGAAGATAGCCATAAAAATGGGTCTTTTCGTTTCTCATCAAGGTTGGAAAGTATTTACCAAACCAATCCGGAAATTTATCCATATATGTATCGATGCCCAACTTCAGACCGGCCTTCTGAGGTTGATAAGGCACCGGTGAGTTGTTTGTCAGCTTTACCCTTAATGCAGGTTGACCATGATCTTTTATATATGATATCCGGCAAAGAACTCCGTCTATCTCGCTCCGATAGGAGGCGTATCCATCCGGAATCCAAGATGCACGCACTTCTTTACCTTCCCGTTTTGCATAAAAGGATGGACCGGCATGTTCTCCTTCACGAAAGAAAGGTATGGTATCATTTCGTTTTTCACCTTTAAATATTAGTTGTTCGGCACATCCGGTTTCTGAAATTTTCCACTCCCAATCAGAGTGCTTCAAAACAATTTGTGCCGACACCCTCAAGCTAAAGCTCAACAGTCCGAGCAATAAGATTGTAACACGTGTTTTTCCAATAAGCATGATTTATTGTGCAATTCTAATTATAAAATAACGGCTTCCGGTAATTCAAAAATCACAAAACAATCAATAAAAGATAGAGAAAGCATTACATCCACAGACTTCTTTATAGTAATCAATTTCTTATACTTACAAGATAGTCAACGTAGAGAACATATAGACCAGAATCAATCTTTTATCAATACATCAACAAAAATAATAAAAAGCCTTAATATAAAGAGTTTTTTTAGGAGAAAGCTCCATAATTTCCAGCATTATCATGCCTTCAACCTTATCACAAAACAACTCCCCTTACCCGGTTCGCTCTGTACGGTCAATGTCCCTCCATGTGCTTCTACAAAGTCTTTCGAAATGGACAATCCCAAACCGCTACCCTGAACTTTAGTTCCCGGTACACGGAAATAACGATCAAAAATGCTTTGGTGATATCTTGGATCGATTCCTTTGCCAAAGTCTTGCACATAGAGCTCAATATACTCTTTTTTATGCCTTACACCAATCACTACCCGGCCATTCTCTTTCGAATAGCGAATCGCATTGCTTAAAAGATTAGTAAGTACCCAAGCTATTTTTTCACTATCTACAAACAGTTTCGGTATCTTCTCTTGAGGATAGTCAACTTCTATTTGTATATTAAATTTATCAGCCTGCACCTGATTGGCCTTGATGGCGTACTCAATCAGTTCGATAGGTTTCGTAATTTTAGGCATCATTTGAAGCTTGCCGGCTTCCACCTGCGTCATGTTCAGTAACTCTCCGGTAATATCGAGTAAGCGCTGGCTATTGTCCCTTATATTCTTCGATAATTGTTCTTGTTCGCCATTCAAAGAGCCCACTCTTTTGTCCTCCAGCAATTGAAGACTCATCATTATAGCAGAAATAGGAGTCTTCAGTTCGTGGGAGATGGTAGAGATAAAAGTGGTTTTTGCAGAATCGAGTTCTTTGAACTCTGTAATATTTTTCAGCAAGATAACGTCTCCCAGGTTTCGAGCCTCTCCTTCTTCTGCCGCCGCATTCTCAATCGGAATATACGAGGCTTGGAAATAGCTTTCTTTATTGTCCGCATAGATTTTTAAAGGTTCATTCTTCTCACCGGGAGTCACCAACTCACGTATCAGCCTGCGAAGCAAATCATTCTTCAGAGAAAGTTCTTCGGCGGACTTCCGGATTACATTCTCACGCTTCATATTGAGTACATTCAATGCTTCATTATTGATAAAAAGAATTTCCCGTTCGGTATTTAAGCCGATAATCGGCTCATGAATACTGTTAACAACGGCTTCAAGGAATTTTTTTGCAGAAAGAATATCAGCCAATGTACTGTCACGATACTCTGTCAGTTTCTCAGCCATGCGGTTAAAACTATCCGAAACTTCCCTGAACTCTTCGTATCCTCTCATATCCAATCTCTTTTCATAATTATGATTGGCTATTTCCAAGATACCACAAGTCAGTTCTTTTACCGGCCTATTAATAGAACGGGGCAGCCAGATAAGCAGGACCAAACCCGTGAGGATACAAATGCCACCTGTTACGGAGATCCATAAGAGCGCACGCTCCAAAGCAGGCATGGCAACCGGACTATCAGGTTCCGTGGCCGTTAGAATCTGAAGGTTTACTACTGAAAGTGTTACCAGTAAAATAATCATTCCGGCCAATATTCCAATGCCGAAAAGTAGTTTGGTTTTTATATTCATAATGGATAACTAAGACTAAATCATTTTTTTATGCAAGTATAATCAAATCTACGTTCGCTTGTGCCAGATTATTTAAAAATCTGCGATATTTCAGCACGCTACACAATGCTCCCGGCAGGCGAAGGCCTGGGGAACCCATGCAAACAGTGGATATCTGTTTCTCCTTACAAACCTGCACAATACTGCCTAATATATCTTTCGACTGTACTTGGACGACTTCCCCACCCAACTCAGTCACCAACTTAAAATGATTCAGCAGATGTCTCTGGCTGGCCAAATCGATACGTTCCATGCTTTCTCTGGGAACTTGTACGTAAAGAGCAACAAACGAGGTATTATATCGGGTAGCCAAACGGGCTACTTTCCTTATAATACGGTGGGGCGTCTTCTCTTGGCTACTGATGCACGCCATAAACTTTTCATGACGAACTCCCAAACCAATACCCATCACAACCTCATTCTCTACTTTCTTTTCCACTCGCAAGGCAACCTCCTTCAGTGCAAGTTCACGGAGTTGCAGGATATTCTCGGTCTTAAAGAAATTATTGAGTGCAGTCTGTATTTTTTCCGGCTTATATATCTTTCCAGCTTTAAGTCTGGTTATCAGTTCTTCGGCCGTAAGATCAATATTTACGACCTCATCAGCCTCTTGAAGAACGCTATCGGGAATACGCTCCTTCACTTCAATACCTGCGATATCTTGCACCTCTTCATTCACACTCTCGATGTGCTGAATGTTGACTGCCGAAATCACGTTAATCCCTTCATCAAGCAGTGTCATCACATCTTGCCAACGTTTCTCATTCAAGCTTCCTTCCACATTGGTATGTGCCAGTTCGTCTACAATTACAATTTCGGGATGAATACGGATAATCGCTTCCAGATCCATCTCCTCGAGCTCTTTCCCCTTATAAAACAGTTTCCTGCGCCGGATAACAGGTAAACCTTTCAACAGGGCTTCCGTCCCGGCACGACCATGTGTCTCAATATATCCGATCCGGACATCTACCCCGTTATCAATCAGATCATGTGCTTCCTGGAGCATCCGGTACGATTTGCCTACACCGGCAATCATACCGATATAAACCTTAAACTTGCCACGACGGGATTTTTTTATCAAGTCGAGGAAATGCTGTACACTTTCTTCTCTATCCATCTTTTCTTCAATTTTTATACTGCATAACCCGTAACAGTATCGCTACTGCCACGGGTTGACTAACCACTTTTTAAATTCCTAAGTTATATCTGATTTCATGGCTTTAAAGTAATACCAAACACTAAATGCGCATCTTCCATACGGGGATTCCAAACAGCCTGTGCAAATATAGGCAAAGCAAACTTATCAGTGAACCTGATCTGAGTAGTTCCTTTCAAAGCAACATTGGTTACGGCAAACCCATCACAATTGTATTGGGGAGCGGCATAAGGAACCATTCCACACGTTACGTTTAAATCCACCATTCTCACTCTGAAGGGATAGTTGAATTCAACATAAGACGAATAATTCTGGCCTCCCTCCACATTCTTATCTTGCCCTGCAAACATGGTATACCATGCAACAGACAAAGGAAATGTTTCGGACTGCACAGTATAAGCCACTCCTGCCTCAAAGTGGTGAGCCGTTTCATGACTCTTAAAATTAAAGTATTTACGTGCTCCCTGCCCTGCCCACCACAAGTCGGCAACCGATACGGTCAGACCGGAACGACCTAATGTGTATGCAGCCGTCAGATCGATCTCCTTAGCGGCAGCTCCTGCCGAAGCAGAAGTTCCGTCAAAATCGGTGGAACCCCATGCGGTCAATGAAAAGTTTCCGACACTAAATCCCAAAGTCGGCTGGATACTCGCTCCTGTCTGATACATTCCGCGCCAGACATATGAACTTACGAGATCTCCCTGAACATTAAACTGTTGGGCATTCGCGTTCATACTTCCCCAGAAGCACATCATTCCAATCACCATCAAGGCTAAAATCGTGTTTTTATTTATGACATTTTTCATCTTTACTTTCTATCTGTTTTTTAACTCTTCCAGAGCTATATTCAACTTTAATACATTTACTTTCTCGGTTCCGAATATCCCCAGCAACGGCTTCTCTACAGCTTTATCTACGACTCTTCTCACCTCTTCCACATCCATGCCACGTGCCTGCGCCACTCTTTTCACTTGTACATAAGCACTCTGTGGAGTGATGTCCGGATCCAGTCCCGAGGCACTGGCTGTCACCATCTCGGCAGGTACATCCTTGCGTGCCAGATAGGGATGATGAATGAGGAAAGTATCGATGCGTGCCTCCACCTCTGCCAGATATTCAGGATTGGTCGGCCCTTTATTGCTACCTGCCGAACTGGTTGCATCATAGCCATCACCGGCACATGAGGGGCGTCCCCAAAAATATTTTTCTTCCGTAAAAGTCTGTCCTACATTGGCAGCCCCTACCACTTTTCCGTTTAAGGTAACTACTTCTGCATTTCCCCGGTTAGGACCGGCTACCTGTGCAAACAGCCACAGCACGAGGATATAAAATACAGAGAAGAATACACAAAAGACGAGAGTTATCTTGATAGATTTTAATAATGTTTTCATTGCTTGAATATTTAAAAGAATAAACTGACAACCAAATCGATTAACTTGATTCCGACAAAGGGAACGATCACTCCTCCTAACCCATAGATTAAAAGGTTCCGACGGAGCAAAGCCGATGCACCGATCGGTTTATATTGTACTCCTTTCAGCGCCAATGGTATCAGGATCGGGATAATGATGGCATTGAATATGACAGCAGAGAGTATAGCACTTTCCGGACTATGCAGATTCATAATATTGAGTGCACCCAACTCTGGAATGGCCACCATAAACAAAGCAGGTACAATTGCAAAGTATTTGGCTACGTCGTTGGCTATCGAGAATGTGGTCAGTGTACCGCGTGTCATCAGTAGCTGTTTGCCGATTTCCACAATCTCAATCAATTTCGTCGGATCGTTATCCAAGTCGACCATATTACCGGCTTCCTTTGCTGCCTGTGTACCGCTATTCATGGCTACACCCACATTGGCTTGTGCCAGAGCAGGAGCATCGTTCGTTCCGTCTCCCATCATTGCAACCAATTTACCAGCCTGCTGTTCCTTCTTGATATATTCCATCTTATCTTCCGGTTTAGCTTCAGCGATAAAATCATCCACACCGGCTTTTTCGGCAATATATTTTGCAGTTAATGGGTTATCTCCTGTCACCATGACCGTCTTCACTCCCATCTTACGCAGACGTTCGAAACGTTCCTGAATACCCGGTTTGATAATATCCTGCAACTCAATGACACCGGTCACTTTCTTGTTTACACATACTACCAACGGCGTACCACCATTACTGGAGATAGAAGAGATGACCTCTTCCACTTCTTTTGGGAATTCATTTCCTGCACCTTCCACCATCTTACGGATAGCGTCGAAAGCACCTTTACGAATTTGAGTTCCATCTGCCAGGTCTACTCCCGAACATTTGGTTTCAGCCGTAAACTTAATCATTCGTGCTCCCGTTGTATTCAGGTTACGCATACGGATGCCCGACTCGCGTCCCAGTTCTACGATAGACTTACCTTCCGGCGTTTCATCGGACAAGGAAGACAATAGACAAGTCTCTACAAAATCGTGCAAATTGACACCCGGAGCCGTATGGAAATGAGTTGCTTTACGGTTACCGATGGTGATAGTACCCGTTTTATCCAGCAACAACGTATCAATATCACCAGCAGTCTCTACTGCTTTACCGGATTTAGTAATCACGTTGGCACGGAGCGCGCGGTCCATACCGGCAATACCGATGGCAGAGAGAAGTCCACCGATAGTTGTCGGAATCAGACACACAAATAAAGAAATAAGCGAAGCAATGGTGATGACCGTATGACTATAGTCGGCAAACGGTTTCAAGGTAACACACACTATGACGAAAACAAGCGTAAAACCTGCCAGCAGAATAGTCAACGCAATCTCATTCGGGGTTTTCTGACGGGAAGCACCTTCCACCAATGCAATCATCTTATCAAGGAAACTTTCTCCCGGTTGAGTAGTCACCAGTACTTTTATATGATCGGACAATACCTTCGTGCCACCCGTTACGGAACTCTTGTCGCCACCTGCCTCACGAATAACCGGAGCAGACTCGCCGGTGATAGCACTTTCATCAATAGAAGCCAAGCCTTCAATAATCTCACCATCGGAAGGAATTACGTCTCCGGCCTCACAAACAAACACATCTCCTTTCTTCAACAGTGAAGAACTGACGGTAACAATTTTATTGCCTTCCACTTTCTTTGCCGGTGTCTCTTCACGAGTCTTACGCAAGCTGTCGGCCTGTGCTTTACCACGCGCTTCGGCAATAGCTTCGGCAAAATTGGCAAACAACAAGGTTACAAACAGAATGATAAACACAGCAATATTGTAAGCAAACGAACCTTGTGAAGAATTTACAATGGAGTAGAGCGTTACGAGTAGCATGACCACTGTAGCCACTTCTACTGTAAACATAATCGGGTTCTTTATCATCATCCGCGGGTTCAGTTTCACGAATGACTGTTTCAAACTTTCTATAACTTGCTCCTTTGGAAACAAAGAAGCTGATTTATTATCTTTCATATCTTCTCTAATTCAGTATTACAAACTTAAATGTTCAGCAATTGTACTCAATGCATGTACCGGGAAGAACGACAGCGCAGCAATAATGAAGATAACCACAAATGTCATGACTCCGAAAGTCAATGTATCGGTCTTCAATGTGCCGGCACTTTCCGGAATGAATTTCTTCTGTGCCAGTAATCCGGCAATGGCAACCTGCCCGATGATAGGAATAAAACGGCTCAAAATCAGAACAATACCACACGTATAATTCCAGAAATAAGTATTATCTCCCAAACCTTCAAAACCGGAACCGTTATTGGCGGCACAAGAAGTGTACTCATAAAGTTGCTCACTTAAACCGTGGAATCCCAAGTTGTTCAACCATCCACCTTCACTTTCCACAAAATCAGGATGGTACACATAAATATAACTTGAGAGTGCTGTAAATACCAAAATGACAAACGGATGAAGCAGAGCTACAATCGTAGCGATTTTCATTTCGCGGGCTTCCACTTTCTTGCCGAGAAATTCCGGCGTACGTCCTACCATCAAACCGCTGATAAACACTGTAATGATAATAAATGTATAGTAATTCATCCATCCTACACCTACACCGCCAAACCAAGTGTTAATCTGCATATTCAGCATCTCCATCATTCCGGACAGCGGCATAGTAGAATCATGCATACCATTCACAGAACCATTAGAGGTTACAGTAGTTACAATACTCCATAATGCTGTTGCTCCGGCTCCCAAACGAACCTCTTTACCTTCCATCGCACCATTATCCTGCGCAATTCCCAATTCATCAATGCGTGGATTACCACCCATTTCCTGACTGACATTAATACATACGCCTACCAGAAAAGCGAAAAGCATTACTCCGAATATACTGTAAGCCAACTTCTTTCTGCGGGTATAAAATCCCAGCGCAAGTACCATTGCCATCGGGATAATCAGGATAGACCAACATTCTACCATATTAGTAAGATATGTCGGATTCTCCAACGGATGAGAAGAGTTTACACCAAAATAACCACCACCATTTGTACCCAATTGTTTGATAGGAACAATCGCAGCCGTAGGACCTTGAGAAACCATTTGTTCCTGGCCTTCCATCGTAGTTACCTTCATCTTACCGTCAAATCCCATCGGGGTTCCCTGGAGAATCAAGATAAAACCTACAATCAGAGAAAGAGGCAATAAAATACGTGTACAGCTTATTACCAGAAATTGCCAGAAGTTACCAATCGTTTTGGTTGTTTTTGCAGCAATACTCTTCATAATACCTGCCATAGCAGCCATACCTGTTGCTGCGGTAATAAACTGGAAAAGCATGATGACGAACAGTTGAGTAAAATAAGTCAGTCCGCTTTCACCGCTATAGTGCTGCAAGTTACAGTTCACCATAAAACTGATACAGGTATTGAATGCCTGATCCGGAGTCTGCGGTCCGTTGCCGTCCGGATTTAAGGGCAACCATCCTTGTGAAACCAAGAGTACCATTCCCCAGAAAAACCAGAAAGCATTCAAAATCAACAATGCTTTCAGGAATTGTTTCCAGTTCATTTCTTCATTGGGGTCGATTCCACAAACTTTATAAATGACTCTTTCGATAGGAGCCATAAAATCAGACCAAGTCTTTTCTCCTCTGTAGACCTTGGCAATGTATTTTCCCAGTGGATAAGCCAGAATCACCATCAAGGCTATCTGAACAACCACGCCTAAAATTTCTGTATTCATATACTTTTTACCTTAAACTGTGTGTGTTACTTTAAAACTTTTCGGGTTTGACGAGCACGTACATCAAATAACCGAAGATCGCAATACCTAATACGAATAATGCTGTGTACATAATCAATTCTCCTTTTTCTTTAAATATTCTCAAACCAGTCTACACATTTCCAAAATAGCCAGAAACAAGCGAAACCGCTTAACAAGCAGAAAATAAATGATAGTGTTATTCCCATGTTTTTACCTTTTAAATGATTACTATTATTTTTTTACTCGCCACCCTTCATGCCAAATGCGTGCCACAAAAAACACACAGCAGATAACAGACTAATATTCAACAAAATACACATCACCAGAAACTTTCTATCCATCCAACATACCCTTCCATTTTGAAAAAAGGATTCTATTTTGAAAAGCTTTGTACTTTTCCAGAATTTCAGAAGAGAAAAAATAAGCAAATTATCACTTTGAAAGGGGGATTTTCATTTTGAAAAGGCAAGAGAAGGAAACATAATACTTATAATACACTGATAATAAGAGATTAACAACTAATATAGGTCTATTGGTATATGCTTTGCAAAGAGATAGATATGAAACTTTATATTATTGCAAACAGATTACCTGTCAAAGTAGCCGGCACAAACGGTAAATTCGCATTTTCGCGTAGCGAAGGCGGACTGGCAACAGGTTTGGATTCTCTTCAGACTTCTTATGAGAAGCACTGGATAGGTTGGCCCGGAATATGTGCCAATGAAGAAAAGGACCAACAGGAGATTAACGAGAAACTACAGGAAATGAATTTTCATCCGGTCTTCTTGTCGGAAAAGCAAATTGAAAATTACTACGAAGGATACAGTAACAGTACTATCTGGCCTTTATGCCATTACTTTTATGCTTATACCTTATATAAGAACTGTTTTTGGCAATCCTACCAGCAAGTCAACCGTCTTTTCTATGAGGAGATTTGCCGACTGGTACGTCCCGGCGACAAAGTATGGATACAGGATTATCAGTTGATGCTACTTCCGGGAATGTTGAGGAAAATATATCCGGAACTCTGTATCGGATATTTCCATCATATCCCGTTCCCTTCCTACGAACTTTTTCGTATTCTGCCGGAGCGCGCCGAGATACTGAAAGGCTTATTAGGAGCCGACTTCATTGCTTTCCACACCCACGACTATATGCGTCATTTCATCAGTGCTGTAGAACGTGTATTACATCTCGATTTTAAATTGGATGAAGTACAGATCAACAACCGGGTGACCAGAGTAGAGGCATTACCAATGGGAATCAACTATGAATCTTATCATAAGGCCTCGGAAAATAAAGAAGTGCACCAAGCTATTGAACGTACCCGGAAACTTTTCGGCGAGCATAAACTGATCCTGTCAGTAGACAGACTGGATTACAGCAAAGGCATATTGCACCGTCTTCGTGGCTTTGCCACCTTCCTCGAACATCATGCTGAATATCACGGTAAAGTTACATTGGCAATGGTCATTGTCCCTTCACGCGACCATGTAGGCAGTTATGCGGAACTAAAAACAAAAATTGACGAAGAAATCGGCTCTATCAACGGACGTTACTCCACAATGAACTGGACTCCCGTCTGTTATTTCTATCATGGCTTTTCACTGGAAGAACTGACTGCCATGTACTATGTGGCCGACATAGCCCTCGTCACTCCACTTCGGGACGGAATGAATCTGGTAGCCAAAGAATACGTAGCTACCAAATGCGACAATCCCGGTGTACTTATCCTTAGCGAAATGGCAGGTGCCGCCGTAGAATTGACGGACGCTATCCAAATCAACCCGAACGATACAGAACAAATAGAAAATGCTATTTGCCAGGCACTTGAAATGCCCGAAGAGGAACAAAAACAACGCCTGCAACGTATGCAAAGCATTCTGTCCGTACAGACAGTCAACAAATGGGCAGCCGACTTTGTCAATGAACTGAACGCGACATGTATGAAAAATGATATGTTACGGAAAAAACGCATCGTAGCTGCCACCATCGCACAAATCAAGCTCAAGTATAACCAAGCCAAACAACGCCTGATTCTGCTGGACTATGATGGTACACTGACGGCTCTCAAACCACGTCCCGAGGATGCACAACCTACACCGGAACTCATTTCTATTCTACAACAACTGGCTAGCGATCCCGCCAATCATATTGTTATCAATAGCGGGCGGGATCACTTTACATTAGAAAAATGGCTTGGCTCCCTTCCTGTGTCTATGGCTGCCGAACATGGGGCTTTCTACAAAGAGAACGGGGTTTGGCATAAAAACATAAAGAAGAAAGAATGGGGAGCAGGTATTCTCTCTATTCTTCAAATGTTTGTAGACCGTACTCCCCGTTCCCATCTGGAAGTGAAGGAAACTGCCCTGGCATGGCATTATCGTGAAAGTGACGCATGGCTCGGCACATTAAGAGCCCAACAACTCGTCAACACACTGATTTCGCTCTGTACCCGGCAGAAACTACAAATTCTACAAGGAAATAAAGTGATCGAAATCAAATCACCGGATTGCAATAAAGGTTCCGAGGTGGGTCGTCTGCTAGCCAACAGACGTTATGATTTTGTTATAGCGATGGGAGACGACACTACAGATGAAGATATGTTTCAGGCATTACCGAAGAGCGCTATCGCCATTAAAATAGGTAGCGTATCCGAAGCCGCCAACTATCACCTGTCTGCCCAATCTGACGTACTTCCTTTCTTACGGTCTTTACTAGGCAAACAAAAAACTGCCACAAAAAAAGGAAGTATTAAGAATCGCCTGACTTTCGCTTTCGACTTTCTCAAAGATCTATTAAAAACTCAATAAAAAGCAATCAATATGAATAATTTAAATTATGGAGTGATAGGTAACTGCCGAACGGCAGCTCTCATTTCGCAGAACGGAAATATCGAATGGCTCTGTTTTCCCGATTTCGATTCTCCTTCTATTTTTGCCAGTATGCTCGACCGGGAGAAAGGAGGAGCTTTCGGATTCGAAGTTTCCGGAGACTATCGCATCACACAAAATTATGTCCCCCACACCAATATTCTTTCTACCCAATTCTCCTCCGATGAAGGAGAATTCGTAGTGCTCGACTATATGCCCTGCTATCGTTCACAAGACGAAACAGGGCATTATTTACCTGCCGAATTATACCGCTACATACATTGGATAAAAGGGAAACCGCGTTTCAAGATCAACTATCATCCGGCCCCGAACTATGCGCAGGGACAAGTGATCCTTAATATCACTCCACAGTATATCGAATCCTACTGCTCCTTTGACAACAAGGACAGACAATATTTATATGCTTCCCTGTCTCTTCAGGACATCAAAGAGAAAAAAGAAATCATTCTTGAGAAAGACGAATTTCTCCTGCTCTCCTATAACGAGAAAGTGATCCCAATCGACATAGAAAGGGAGAAAATAGAATATTGCCGTACGCTGGTATATTGGCTGAACTGGACAGACAGAAGCAAGAAATACACTCTATATAATGACGTAATCGAACGGAGTTTATTGGTTCTGAAACTAATGTCCTACCACAACGGAGCTGTGCTGGCAGCACTAACGACAAGCCTTCCAGAAGCTGTAGGAGAAGTGCGCAACTGGGATTATCGTTTCTGCTGGCTTCGGGATGCTTCCATGTCCATCGAAACCATGTTTCAAATCGGACATACCGGTGCAGCCAAACGCTTTATGAAATTTATCCAATCCACATTCGTTTCCAAACATGATTATCAAATTATGTATGGCATCCGGGGCGAGCACCAACTAACCGAAGTGATACTCGACCATCTATCCGGTTATAAGAACTCCAAACCTGTACGAATAGGAAATGATGCATACCATCAGAAACAAAACGACTCTTTTGGTTACCTGATGGACCTGATTTACCAATATTATCGCCTCATGCCCGGTACATTGGACGAAATTGAAGATATGTGGGAGATGGTAAAGAGCATTTTAGCAAAAGTAGTAGAAAACTGGAGAAAGCCCGATAAGGGAATCTGGGAGATCCGGGGAGAAGGACAACACTTTGTTTCTTCCAAAGTGATGTGTTGGGTAGCTTTAGATCGCGGAGCTAAAATCGCTCAAATGCTTAACAAATATAATTATAGCGAACGTTGGCAACTGGAAGCCGAAAAAATAAAGAAAGATGTGATGAAATATGGCTGGAATAAGGAACTTCAAAGCTTCACACAGACATATAATAATCAAGCAATGGATTCCTCATTACTATTGATGGAACCCTATGGATTTATAGAAGCAGATGATATACGCTATCATAAAACAGTGGAAGCAGTCAAGAAAGCCCTTTTCCATAAAGGACTTATGTATCGCTATAACAGCAAAGACGATTTTGGGTTGCCTACTTCTGCTTTTACGATTTGTACATTCTGGCTTATACGGGCATTGTTTGTAACCGGCCATAAAGAAGAAGCACGCTGCCTGTTTGACGAAGTTCTGAAATATTCCAATCACCTCGGATTGTTTAGTGAAGATATTGATTTCGAAACCAAAGAACAGTTGGGCAACTTCCCGCAGGCATATTCACATCTAGCATTAGTAAATACAGCTATTTTATTTGCAGAAGAAGAGAAGAGGTTATCTTTTATCCGGCCTTAGAGAAGGCCCTAATTCAGAAGTGATAAAAAAACAGAAAGCCCCTTGATTCATTTTGAATCAAGGGGCTTCTTAAAAACGGCGGCTACCTACTCTCCCACTGTTACGCAGTACCATCGGCGTGACGAGGCTTAACTTCTCTGTTCGGAATGGGAAGAGGTGGAACCCTCGTGCTATAACCACCTGAATAAGGTTATGACATGATGAAAAGTAAAATCTCAAGTTCATTACTAGTATGTTTCTGTTCTCTGTTTCCAGTTTCTGTATCAGTAATCCGCTAAACGTATATACCCAACCGGTACATATTTGAAAGAAAGTGAACGGGCAATTAGTAATGCTCGGCTTTGATGTTACCACCTTTACACCTGCATCCTATCAACGTCATCGTCTTTAACGACCCTAAGAAATCTAATCTTGTGGCTGGCTTCGTACTTAGATGCTTTCAGCA
>ERZ833822.872-NODE-872-length-30837-cov-3.339224_pt1 | contig 30837 bp, 20 predicted proteins | sample MGYA00519913_ERZ833822 | MGnify/ENA primary metagenome ERZ833822 (study PRJEB31850, sample SAMEA3708746) | human gut metagenome | biome: human gut; feature: human-associated habitat; material: faeces | place: China | collected 2014 ... | reverse complement strand
TTCACCAATCATTGTATTCCATTGATCTGGCATATTTTCAACAAACTCATCACAATGAGCAAGTTTTGCTGCTGCCATCACTTCTTGGTCTGTTGCATCTTTTTTACCAATACGAATATTTTCCATAATTGTATTATTAAAAAGTGTTACATCTTGAAAAACAATTGAATAAAGCTCTAATAATTTTTCCGGATCAATCTTTGAAATATCCATACCACCAACTGTAATCTTTCCACTATCAATATCATAAAAACGTGCAGCTAAACGAGAAATCGTTGTTTTACCACCACCACTTGGTCCAATTAAAGCTGTTACTTCACCTTGTTTAGCAGTAAATGAGACATCAGATAATACTTGTTCTTTTTGATTATAAGCAAAAGCCACATGATCAAAAACAATATCATAGCCCTCATTTGTAAGAGTATTATTTCCTGTTTGTTCATCATGAGATAAAATTTCATCCATACGTTTACAATTTGTATCTAAACTAATCATTGCTGATAGATTTTGTAAAGATATTTGTAACGGCTCATACATGCGTGTTACAACAAGTAAAAACATAAAGAATGTTAAAACTGTAATCTCACCTTTTACAAGTAAATAACTTCCTACAACAGCAACAGTTCCTATACCAAGTTTTAAAACCATTTGTGCACTACAAACAAATGCTGCATTTGTAAATTCCGCAAAAATAGCATGTTTTTCAACAGCTTTGATTTTTTTATTAAGTGATTCCATATATTGATCACACATATTATTGGCTCTTAAATCTCTTAATGTTTGATCAATCATTTTTGCTGGATCTTCGCATTTGTCTAATAAAGCATTAATATTACTTTTCATAATGTCTGTAAATCTTGTTAAAATTCCCATAGTAAATATCCTCCATTCTACCCATTGGTACACAATTATTACCGGGCACTTATCTATCTGCCCCATGAATTACAGTATATTATATTTCCCCTGTTTTGTCACGCAATATTGCATAAATTTCATTAATTTTATAACAATTTTTCAAACAATTACAGGTGTTTTATATCCGACCCTTGCTATCTAGTTTTAAATACTATATAATGTCATATAGTTACTGTTATGTGAATGGAGATGACAAGTTATGAATACTGAATATACACAATTTGTTGCTACGCTGTTAAAACGGCTGGCAAAGTTAAATTATATCAAACCGGGGGAAGTCCCCAATATCGACCTTTATATGGATCAGGTCACGACCTTTATGGACGAACATTTAAGCGACTGCAAACGCCGCGAAGACGATAAGATTCTGACTAAAACCATGATTAATAATTACACCAAAAACAATCTTTTGCCGCCGCCGGTAAAAAAGAAATATTCCAAGGAGCATTTATATGTCCTGACATTTATTTATTACTTTAAAAATCTGCTCTCTATCAGTGATATACAGACCCTGTTAAATCCGCTGACCGAGCAGTTTTTTGAAGGAAATGAAACCGGCAGCTTAGACGACATCTACAAGCAGATTTATAATCTGTGCAAGGGAGAGATTTCCGGCATTTCAAAAGATGTCCTTGAAAAAGCGCATCTTTCGGAGGAAGCCTTTTCTACCGTTGAAGATACGGACAGCCGCGAATTTTTACAGTTCTTTTCTTTGGTATCTTTACTGAGTTTTGATGTTTATATGAAGAAAAATATTATTGAAAGTCTGATTGACGACTTTGCTTCGCGCAGCCAGCAGGAAGTGCCGCACACAAAGTCTGAGCGCAAGGCGGAAAAGGCGGAACGCAAAGCCGAAAAAGCCGAGCAGAAAAGCCGCAGAAATGAAAAATAAAATTTAAAAATATAAAGCATGGAAAGAAAGCCGCTTTTAATCATGCAGAATTTTTACGGAACAACCAAAAACGGAATGTGATAAGTTTTGTGCTTCTTCACATTCCGTTTTTTATAGCCTTGCCGGAGATTGACGTTCAAGCCCTTCTCCGGGCAGAATATGTATCTGTTCCGTAATGTTTTTATTCCTGCTGTCCTTCTCCGCCTTCCGGAATCTGTAACCGCTCAAATACCTTTTCATAACCGTCGCTGCCGTAATTTAGCGAGCGGTTTACGCGGCTGATGGTTGCTGTAGAAGCGCCTGTCTTTTCCGCAATGTCCAGATAAGTCTTTTTTTCACGCAGCATCTTTGCCACCTCAAAACGCTGTGAAAGTGACAGCAATTCATTAATTGTACAGAGGTCTTCAAAAAATGCAGCACACTCCTCTTTATTCTCAAGACTTAAAATTGCATCAAATAACTGCTCTACCGCAGGTGTTTTTAATTTACTATTCATAATTGCCCCTTTTCTGTGCTGATAAACTCGCATCAGCATTTTTTCAAAAGTTCTAAACAATACCGATATTTTAACACATTAGCACGTTATAGTAAAGCAGTAAATCTGTCCAAATCCAAATTTGCAATCAGTTGATCCGGAAAATGCACTTCTTTTAACAGCTCTTCCGCATACGAAAAATTGCAGATATCCTCTTCGACATGGGCATCACTGCCAAGTGTTATCATGACACCGTGTTCCATACACAGCTTTAACATACAGAGGTCATTTTCCCGTGCGCCGCTGCGCGGTCCGTCAGGTTTTAATGATGTATTGTTTAATTCGAGAAACTTGTTGTTTTGCTTTGCCGCACGCACCACTGTTTCAAAGTCCACCGGATACCGGCTGTCATCCGGGTGCCCTATGATGTCAACCAGCGGATTTTCAAGAACCTGCACCAGTGCCTGCGTATTCTGCTCCTTTGTACCGGGGCAGATACATGGAATATGAAAGCTTGCAATAACAATGTCCATTTTTTCAAGCAGTGTGTCCGGCATATCCAGTGTTCCGTCATAGTCCATAATATTGGCTTCACAGCCAAACAGACGGCGCACGCCGAATTTTTCCCGCGGCAGGACCTTAAAGTTGCTGAAATACAGTTTGCCGCAGCTGCCCGGCATTTTCGGCGTATGCTCCGTAAACGCAATAGCAGGCAGCCCGATTTGTGCTGCCTTTCTTGTCATTTCATCTATTGTGTTATAAGCGTGTCCGCTTGCAATCGTATGTGTATGTGTATCAATTAAGTATTTCATTTTAATCCCCATTCCGCAGGCATTTTAATGCCGGAGGAATCGCGAGCCAAATCTTATTTGGCTCTGCGATAAATAGCAACTTTGTGACGCCTGCGGCACAAAGTGCTGTGTAAAAAATCAGCACATCAGTGTCATTTTTTACACTAATCTCCGTTCCACAGACATTTTATTTGCACTCCGGCAGATTCACCGATAGTTCCCTGCGCGTATGGTCTACAGAAATTGCTTTATCTGAAAGATTAAAGTACGCAAAGGAATATGTATTGGATACATCTCCAAGAGAGTCGTCCCACGACAAATCTACATTATAATACTTTCCGTCAATATAGACAATATTCCATGCGTGATAACCGCCGTTAGCATATCCGGTGCAGAAATAACACGGAATATTTAACTGCTGCATAATATACTGAAATGCCCTCGAATATCCGGCACACACCGAGCTTCCGTTAATGAATACGCTGTATGCACTCTGGTTCATGTCTGAATTTTCATCATAGACACACATATTCTGAAGGGCTTTATAAACATACTGTTCCTTGTCAAGGTCGGTCGTAAGCGAACTGGCGCCGTTAATCACCTTCGCCGCCGCATTTAAAAACTTCTGTCTGGCAGACTGCAGTGTCTGTGCCGTTTCATTGTATTTTAACATCACGGAAATGACCGCTCCCTTGCTGGTGTACCCGTAGCTGTAGCCGGTATCCAGCCAGAACAGCTCGGGGTGATCGTTAAAGACCGCATTCATGACATTTTTAATACTGCTCTGGTCAAGCTGACGGCACAGGGTCACACTTTCCTTTAATTCCAGTGCTGCCCCGTACACCTGGTCATAAACTTCCTTCTGTGTATCCGAAAGCATGGCTCTGTACGGATACATATTTTCCGGAAAATCATAAGATGCCGCCGGTGTCGTATCCGTCTGCTGGGATTTGCTGTCTTCCACAAGCTGTCCGGTTCCCTGTACCGGCTGATAATCAGACTTTACCGTATCATTCGTTTTTTCACTTCCGGCTCCCCCGGCGATCTCTGCTTCTACCGTCGCTAAGACATCTCCGAGATTGGTTATGGTTTCCTTTGTAAGACTCTGACCGCCTGCTGATGTATTGACTGCATTTTCAATACCGGCTGAATATTCCTGCGCAATAAAATATGTCCCGCCAACCAGTATTAAAATGAGTATTGAGGCTCTTAAAAATTTGTAAACGTTCCTCATGACTGCTTCCTTTATTCCTAATAATTCCGTGCGTATCGCAAATGCTTTATTATTCTGTACGCAGTGCTACTACCGGATCTTTTTTCGCTGCCATCTTCGCCGGAACAAATCCGGCAATCAGTGTCAGCACCATACTTATTATAACAAGGATTACGGCACCTGCAACAGGAAGTTTTGCAACTCCTGCAATTGTTGTCACATTTTCAATAATCCGGTTCGCCGGAATGCACAAAATCAGTGTAATCACAATACCCAGTGCACCGGATACAAAGCCTTCAATCAGTGTTTCGGCGTTAAATACGCGCGAAACATCTTTCTTTGACGCACCGATACTTCTTAAAATACCGATTTCCTTTGTTCTTTCAAGTACGGAAATATACGTAATAATACCTATCATAATAGAAGAAACAACGAGTGAAATCGCAACAAATGCAATCAGTACCGCTGAAATCGCCGTAATAATCGTGCTGACGGAAGACATCATAATGCCAACATAATCGGTATAATTAATCACATCTTCATCTCTGCCCTCATCAGTTGCTTTCTTATTATAATCGCTGATAATATCTTCCAGTTTTTCCTTGGCCTCAAAGCTTGCAGCATATAAATCAATTTCTGACGGGTTATCTTCGTTTGTAATGCCTAACTTTTCTTTGTTGCCCTCAAATGTGGCTTCTGTTGTCTGTGCCTTTAAAGACTGCGAAAACTGCTGCAAAATCTGTTCTTCTGTCATCTGGCTCATATAAGCCTGCATCTGTGCCTGTTCCTGCTCTGAAAGCGTCGCAACATATGCATTGACATCATCCATTGTAATCGGTGTATCCTTGTCATTGTCAAACGGGATTCCCGTAAAAATATCGGTTGTTTCATCGGCAAGCTGAGCTTTTGCCACTTCACTGTCGTTGACACCCTGCATCAGATACTGCATCAGTTCCTTTGTATAACCTACACCGCTCCGGATTGCCGTGTTGACCGCATCTTCTTTCTGACGGATAATACCGCACACCTGAATCTGTGTGCCGTTGTCTACTACATTTTTCATATACGTTTCATCTTCACGCATATCTTCCCAGATGTCTTTTTCTGCGTTGTACCGGTAATAATCGGTTGGCAGAATCATCTGGAATTTCCTATCTAAAATTTCATCATAAGTATACTCTGTTTCCTCGGTGTCATAGGTTTCGCCTGTCATCATGCGCTTATACATCGCCGTTACCTCGTCAGGGTCTTTAAAGCCCAGTGAATACAGGGTATAATCATCAATTTCGTTGTTCTCATCAACAACTAACACCACTTCGTTGTACTGCTGCGGCCATCTTCCCGCTACCATATCATACTGGGAATCCAGTAAATCCTGATTGCCCGGCAGCTGGTTCCATACATCTGCATTGGTATACATCGCACTCATGCTGCCCTGTGAAGTGTTTGTACCGTAAATCGTATTCATAATAGTGCTTGGATTTAGCTGTGTCACACCGTCGCTTGTGTCTGTATCGTAAATATTGATATCAACATTGTAGCTGTACCGGATATCACTTGCATATGTTGAAATCTCATCTTTATTATCATCTATATACTTTTTAAAGGATTTTAAATTATTATTTTTCACATCGGAAATCATAGTATTCATCATTTCCGACATAATCATATTACTGTACACTTTATCCTTGTCATGTTCAACAGAATCCTTATCAGACCCAGTCATCATTTCAATCATGCTGCTGATATCCATGGTCTGGGACTGTAACTGGACCGGATAACTCGACAGTGTATCGCGTTGTACCCTGTCAATATAGTCCTGAATACCATTTGAAATGGAAAGAATCAACGCAATGCCGATAATACCGATACTTCCGGCAAATGCGGTAAGCAGGGTACGGGTCTTTTTGGTCATCAGGTTATTCATACTAAGAGAAAGCGCTGTAAAAAAGGACATCGATGTCTTTGCTTTCTTTTTCTTCTTTCCTGTCTGTGCATCTGAAAGCTTTTGCTCCTTTTCCTGTATATCCGCTTTCATCTGTTCTTCACTGTAAGCATCGGTATCGTCTGTAATCTGTCCGTCTAAAAGGCGGATAATTCTTGTTGAATACTGCTCTGCCAGTTCAGGATTATGCGTAACCATAATAATCAGACGGTCTTTGGCAATTTCTTTTAAAATCTCCATAATCTGTACGCTGGTTTCTGTATCCAATGCGCCTGTCGGCTCGTCTGCCAGTAAAATATCCGGGTCATTTACCAATGCTCTTGCAATCGCAACACGCTGCATCTGTCCACCGGACATCTGATTGGGTTTCTTGTGAATCTGTTCCTTTAAGCCTACTTTTTCCAGTGCTTCTATTGCGCGCTTTCTGCGCTCTGACTTGGATACACCGGATAAAGTCAGTGCCAGTTCGACATTGGCAAGCACGGTCTGGTGCGGTATCAGGTTATAACTCTGGAAGACAAATCCAATCGAATTATTGCGGTATGCATCCCAGTCACGGTCCTTGAATTTCTTCGTAGAACGTCCGTTAATCTTTAAATCACCGCTTGTATACTGGTCAAGCCCCCCGATGATATTTAACATAGTTGTTTTTCCGCAGCCGGACTGTCCCAGAATTGATACAAATTCGCTGTCGCGGAAACGCAGATTAATTCCCTTTAATGCCTCTACCCTGGTATCTCCGGAAATATAATCCTTTACGATGTTGTTTAATTCAAGCATCTTTTTTCCTCTCTTTACGTTTTTTCGGTTTATTTTGATTTTCTAACAACTTACTTTTTCATTATTTCACGTTTCTGCTGAAATGTCTATGCTTCTGCCTGAATAATGCTTAATTTTATTATTTTTTATGAATTTCCTCTTAAAACAGGAGATATTTTACTGTAATATTTTATTATGTATCGTGATATAAATAATACCATGTTTAAAAGTTCCAAACCCACATGTGCCTGTCCGCCGGTGAAAAAAAATCGAACCCCGCCCCATAAAGCATAAAAGTGGTTTGACGCTTGCATTTTTGTGGTCTGCATTTTATACTGATACCAGCATAAATGATTGGAATAACGATTAGATTGTAACAGGAGATTTGCATTGAATAATAAGAAAAAGTTAAAACAATTCATGATTTGTCTGTGCTGTGTATTTTGCAGTACCGCATTGACCATTCCTTATCTGTCCTATGCAACCACGCAGGACGATTTAGACAATGCCAACCGGGAACTGGAAAGCTTAAAGGCACAACAGCAGAGTCTGTCTGCGGATTTATCCGAAATTGACAGTCAGCTCCAGAGCGCCGGAAGCCGTTTATCTTCCTTAGAAGAACAGATTGATGACAAACAGGCAGATGTTGATGCCTTAAATGAAGAACTGCTGTCGCTGTCCCAGACAATGGACGAACAGTACGATTCCATGAAACTGCGTATCCGGTATATGTATGAACGCAGCAGCTCGGATGTGATTGAACTGCTGTTAACTTCCCAAAGTATGAGTGAACTTTTATTAAAAAGCGAATACATTTACCAGTTATCACAGTATGACCGTGATATGTTAGATGAGATGGAAGCCAATTATGAACGCCAGCAGGCAGCAAAAGAACAGCTGGATACCGAGGTTTCCGAACTGTCGTCCTTACGGGAAGCTGCTTTAAATGAACAGGAAAATTTAAAGACACTGCTCGCAAAAACCCAGCAGGATTTTGATACGTCTTCCAACAACGTATCCGAGGCCGAAGCTGCCGCACTTGCCTATGAAAAAAAGCTTGAAGAAGAAAAGCTGGCACAGGAACGCGCAGAAGCCGAGGCCGCAAGCCGCGCGGCTGCCGCCGCAGGGAATAATAATTCCGGCAGCGGTGACATTACTTCTAATATTAATAAAACACCGATTTCATATGACACCTCTGACCTTGCCATGCTTGCCGCAATTATCGAATGTGAAGCGGGCAACCAGTCTTACGAGGGTAAGTTAGCTGTCGGAAGTGTTGTTGTAAACCGTGTCAACAGCCCACGTTTTGCCAACTCCATTTCCGGTGTCATCTATGCTTCCGGACAATTTACACCGGTTGCCAGCGGCCGTTTTACGATTGTGCTCTCCCGCGGTGCTTCCGCTTCGTGCGTTCAGGCGGCGCAGGAGGTTTTAAACGGAAATGTTACGATTAATGCGCTGTATTTCCACGTATACCGCAGCGGTATCGACACCTATGGCACGGTGATTGGCGACCATATTTTCTACTGATTGAATAAAAAAGTCCTTTGTAAAAGAAATGCTCCATTATCATCTGACTTTGGCTCATTCTTTTGCAAAGGACCGCTTTATAAAATATCGTTCTACTAATCTTCTTTTGGCATATATTCCACAGAATCTACAAGTACATATCCTGTCTTGTCATTTTTTACGGTGTTGTCATGGACACAGAAAATGCCGTTTTTCACACCGACCCATCTGCCTGCTTTGGAAGCAAATGAAAAGGCTTTTTCATAGTTTTTGCCGTCAAAACTTAATTCCAGTGTTAATTCCTCGACCGGTGCTGCTTTTACAGGAAGATTTAACTCCATTTGGTCAATATGACCGGTGCATTTTACCGTGTAACGGAATGTCACTGTTTTCCCGGTATCCTTAAAATCACTTTCGGACAGTTTAAAATCATTGCTGTTTTGTGTTGTATACGGCATATCACAGTCAAAATACTGTGTTCCCAAAATCTGTCTGACCGTATATTTGTTATCCCGCTTTTCAACCGCCAGCGCGCCGTATTCCGTTCCCAATGATACAACGCCTGCCACATCGCCGTTTTCCATGCCGGAAAGCTGCATTTTTGTCACACAGGTAAATTCCGGTGCCGGCCATTTCTGTAACAGCAGATTGCGGTAATCACTAACCGGGCGGAGCGGCACAGTATCCAGTGCATTTAACTTTAACTTTGATCCGGTAAGCTCATACCAGTCCTTCTGAGGATTGGCATTCCACTGCCACTGCATACCGAGTTTATCCGATGTAAAGTCATCACTCGTATCCGGCTCGCAAACCGGATATGAATTACTCTTTCCGATATCCGGCTTTGTGTACTCCATAACCGGTTCGCCGTAATCATTGCCCGGCTTATTGATACCGATTATTGGCCAGTCATTTTCCCAGTGCATTGGCTGTAAATGAACAATTCTTCCGCCTGCGTAGACATCCTGAAAATGTAAGAACCAGTCCTGACCTGTCACCGTGTCCACCCATGCACCCTGATGAGGACCGTTGACCGGTGAATCACCCTGACGCATTACGACCTTATATTCATACGGTCCAAAAGGATTTTTAGAACGGAGTACTGTCTGCCAGCCGGTCTTTACACCGCCTGCCGGAGCAAATACATAATACCAGCCGTTGCGCTTGTACATTTTCGGACCTTCAATTGTTACCTGATCATTTTCATTGCCGTCAAAAATCTTGACTTCTTCGCCGATTAATCCCATACCGTCCGGCTGCATTTCTACCATATGCAGTACACTCTTGTATCCGATACGGCTCTTTGCAACACCTGCTACCAGATACGCCTTTCCGTCATCATCCCAGAACGGACACGGATCAATCCAGCCTGCTCCCGGACGGATATTCACCGGCTTGCTCCATTTGCCAAACGGGTCTTTTGTTGTTGTCATGTAAATGCCCTCATCCGGCATCGGAAAACATATATAATAGGTTCCTTCATGATACCGGATTGCCGGTGCCCATACCCCGCAGCCATGAATCGGATTGCGGTAACGGAATTCCGGTAACTCGTCCAATGCATAATTGACTACTTTCCAGTTGACTAAATCTTTTGAATGTAAAATCGGCAGCCCCGGTACATTGCAAAAGCTTGATGCAATCATAAAATAATCTTCGCCGACACGGATTGCATCCGGGTCTGAATAATCTGCGTATAGAATCGGGTTGCGGTACTTTCCATTTCCTAAATCTGCCTGCCACATATTGAAACCTCCATTTTTACTGTTTGATTTACTGCTTTTCATTATTACATGCTTTATTTTATGTTCTGCATTTCTGCACTGTCCTTATCATACACTATTTTCCCGGAAATTGCTATTTATTTTGCAAAATTCTTTTATAAAAGTTTTTTCACTATTTTGTTTTTAATGTTTTATGCCGTACTGTATCCCGCTTCATACATAAAAATCCACAAATCAGGATTATAAAAATTTATAAAAATACCCGCGGAAATCTCCGGCTTTTCAGCCTGTTCCCGCGGGTGTGTGTATTTAATATTATGATAACAATTAGATTGCCTTAATTCTTTCAAGTGCCTTTACGGTATTTTCATAAGAACCGAAAGCGGTCAGTCTGAAGTAGCCTTCACCACTTGGACCAAAACCTGAACCCGGTGTACCGACAACATTTGCCTTTTCAAGCAGGAAATCAAAGAATTCCCAAGATGTCATGTTATCCGGTGTCTTTAACCAGATGTACGGTGCATTGACACCGCCTGATACGGTATAGCCTGCGGACTTTAAGCCTTCCAGAATTGTCTTTGCATTGTTCATGTAGTATGCAATCTGCTCACCGGTCTGCTTCTGTCCTTCTTCTGTGTAAACAGCTGCACCCGCCTTCTGGATAATATATGGCGCACCGTTAAACTTTGTTCCGTGGCGTCTTGCCCAGAGACTGTGTAATGTCACATCACCACTCTTTAAATCCTTTGGAATAACAGTAAATCCAAGTCTTGTTCCCGTAAAGCCGGCATTCTTTGAAAAGCTGCGCAGTTCAATGGCACAGGTTCTTGCACCTTCACATTCAAAAATCGTATGTGGTACATTTTCCTCTGAAATGTATGCTTCATAAGCTGCATCATAGATGATAACCGCCCCCACTTTATTTGCATAATCAACCCACTTCTGTAATTCGTCCTTTGTAATCGTAGAACCGGTTGGGTTGTTCGGGAAGCAAAGATAGATAATATCCGGTGTTTCCTTTGGCAGCTCCGGCGCAAAATTCGTTTCTGCCGTACACGGCATGTAGATTACATTGCTCCACTTCTGCTGATCCGGTAAATAATCCCCGGTTCTTCCTGCCATTGCATTGGTATCTACATATACCGGATATACAGGGTCACACACTGCAATTTTATTATCTACTGAGAAAATGTCGCCGATGTTTCCTGAATCAGACTTTGCACCATCACTGACGAAAATTTCATCGGCACTGATGTCGGCACCACGTCTTTTATAATCGAAATCTGCAATTGCATTTCTTAAAAAATCATACCCTAAATCCGGTGCATAACCGTGAAATGTTTCTGCCTTGCTCATTTCATCAACTGCACCGTGTAATGTATCAATTACAACCGGCGCAAGCGGCAGCGTTACATCACCGATACCCAGTCTTATAATTTCCTTGTCCGGATTAGCAGCCTGAAAGGCTTGAACCTTTTTGGCTATCGTGGAAAACAGATAACTTCCCGGAAGCTTTAAATAATTGTCATTAATCTTAAACATCTCATTCTCCTTCATTTCGTGTACTTCTAAACGTAGCTGCCTGTTCGTCCGACAAGCCGTTATGTCTGAATTATACACCATATTTGTACAGACAACAACTTATAAATATGAGTATTTTTATCAATATATCCGGCTTTTTTTGCATAATTTGCTTTATTTTCTTATCTTATTCAATATTCCTGCTTAATGTTTCATATTCTGCGCTGATTGCCTGTAACACTTCTTTATCACCGCCCGCATTGTCCGGGTGATAAATTTTTAACAATGCCTTATAGCGCTTTTTTAATGCTGCACTGCTGTCAACACCTTTAAAGAAGAGATTTACACCGCTATGACTGATATTCTGTACCATGGCAAACTTTCTTCTGGCCTCACGGTACACCTCATCGCGGTACATCAGCTTGTCGCGCTTAAATTTTTCGCGGTCAATAGCAAGCTGTCTGGTTTCCCGTTCCAGAATCTGCCACTGCTGGTCAAACAGATGCTTCTGATTATCTAACTGCTTTCTTAGCAAATCCAGACTGCGTTTCTGCTTTTCCAACATCTGCTTCTGAACCTCCACAACCTGCTCTTCTTCCTCTAGCTTTCCCTGCTGCTGCTCCAGATTTTTCCGTAGTTCCTCCAGTCGGATATTTTCTTTAAAAAACCATTTCTTTTTTTCTTCCAATTCCTCATTGATCAAACAAACACACTCCTTTATCAGCAGCAGTCCGCATCAGACTGCACTGTGAAACCAAAATACCTTGACAGGCTGACAGCCTGGTTTTGTCTTAATCGTATGCGGCACACCGGGAAGTGCAATAAATGAATCACCTGCTTCAATTGGAAACTCCAGATCACCAAGCCTGGCATATCCCTCACCCTCAAGCACATAAAAGCCCTCCTGGTCTTCATGCACGCCCGGATGCGCACTAAACTCATAGCCGGCATAAACCGTTGTCCCGGAAGTACAACCGCCAAGGCAGCCGTTTTCTGCCGTCAAAAAGCGCTGTGTCCGTGCATCCTTCCCTTGTGTTTCTTCTACTTCTTTTTTCGTAATATACGGTTTCATCTTAATCCTCGTTTCTGAGCGACTTTGTTGCGAAGCGGCGATGAGAAATTCGCGCAGGCGATTTCTCATCTGCCATCATAGGTGTTTGCTTTCGCTCCAAAGCAAACATCTGTGTAAAAAAATAGCACATCAGTGTGATTTTTCGCACTATTCTCCGTTCCGCAGGCATTTTAATGCCGGAGAAACCGCGAGCCAAATGTCAGATTTGGCTCTGCGGCATGAAAAAACAAGGAAGCCTGCTTTTGTCAGACTCCCTCGTATCTTTTTACTAATTTTTCTTGTAACGTAATAATTCTGTATAGGCAAGTAAAAATGGTCCGACACCCTTTGCATCATCTTCTACAACCGGTTCTGACATATAATAATCATATGTACCCGGACGATTGTCTTTACCGCCAAGTCCGGCAACCAGACAAATACCGCCAAGTGACATTTCTCCGTCCTTTTCTTTTAAATAGCGCTTGCAGATACCGTCAATGGCTTTCTCACCGTATACACGGTAGCTTTCAGGCAGGAAGCCAAGACGTACACCCTTTAACAGCGAATATGCCATGATAGAACTTCCGCTTGTTTCAAGATAGTTGCGTTCCATGCCGCCGAAGTTGACAACCTGATACCACATACCGCTTTCGTCCTGATAACGGATCATCGCATTCATTAAATCTACATATGCATCCTGTAACATCTTGCACTCTTTGTCATACTTATGGTCAGAGTTGTCCACCTTATCAAGTGTATCTAACAATGCCATTGAGTACCAGCCGATTGCTCTCAGCCAGATATTCTGTGAAAGACCTGTGACCTTGTCACACCAGAACATCTGCTTTGATGTGTCGATTGCATGATAGTACAGACCGTTGAGCGGATTTTTCATATTTTCAATAACAAATTTAAACTGCGAAAAAATATCATCATAATTCTTTCGGTCGTTAAATCTTGTTTCGTACTCCATGTAAAACGGCTGTCCCATATACATGCCGTCCAGCCATACCTGATTCGGATAAATATCCTTGTGCCAGAAGTTGCCAGATTCACAACGAGGCATAATAGCAATCTGAGAATATACAAGGTCGATTGCTTTTCTATATTTTTCTTTTCCGGTGATATCATATAATTCAAATAAAGTCTTGCCGGCATTGACATTGTCAATATTCTTTTCACCAATGCTGTATCCGTCAATTGTTCCGTCTTCTGCTACACGATAATCAATGAAATCGTCTGCAAACTTTAAATATTTCTCGTCCTTTGAAATAGCATACATCTCAAGTACGGCTTTAATCATACAACCGTCAATGTAATTCCACTTAGACTTTAAACCCTGCTTGAGCTTTTCAATATTCCACATCGGCGCTTCCGGTGTGCTTTTTTCCAACAATTCATCAATATACTTTACTATAATATCCACGGCTTTTCTCCTTATTAAATATGTACTGTATCTTCATTATTGTACACTACAAAAAAAAGATAAGCAACCGATTATTTTTTATTTTATGAAAAACTACAGAATTTTAGCTGTTATACAACATCGGCTGTAATGCTTCGAGTGCCTGCTGATATGAAAAATTTGCACTCATGCCGAACAGGGACGAATCCAGATCGTACACCCTGCCGTTTTGTACTGCCTCAAAATGCTTCCAGATGTCGTTTTTTTCAAATTCATCAGCAAACATCTGCTGTACCTGCCCGGGCATTGCATGGGCTGCCCGTAAAATCACATCGGGTTCTTTCGTTTTGATATCCTCTGTGTTGGCACTTAAAAATTCTTCATCAGTGCCTGCGTATACATTCTGTCCGCCTGCCATTTCGACAAGACTGCCGACATAGCTATTCTCGGTTGCCACGATATAAGACCCCGGCAGTCCCATCAGAATCAGAACCTTCGGGGCTTCTTTTCCTGCATTTTTATCTTTGTATTCCTGCATAAATGTGTTAAATTCGTCTACCATTGCCTGTGCCTGCTGTTGTCTGTTAAATTTTTCACCGAGATCTGCAATTGAAGCATACATGCCGGATACACTTTTTAAATTTAAAAACAGGGATTTCACCTGGATTGCCGCATATTTCGGCTGTAAATCGCTTTGCAGGCTGTTCGGGGACAGCACATAATCCGGCGATAAAGATTTTAAAATCTCCATATCCGGCGACATTGCCGTTCCGACCTGTGTAACGTCCTTATACCGCTCCGGCAGTGTACCGGAGGTCTGGCATACGCCCACTAAATCTAATTCCAATTTGTCACAAATCTGTGCAACAGCAGGAGAAGTGGCAACAAGGCGCACCTCTGCGCTGTTGCTGGTATTTCCCGTACTGCTGCCCTGTCCGTCCGGGTGCTGGTCTACGCAGGCTGTCAGTGAAACTGAGGCGGTTAGTACGGCGATGCCTGCAAGCAGCATACAAAGTCCTTTTTGAACAATCTTTTTTACCTGTCGTTTCATTTGTCTGCTCCTTTAATTTTTCTTTTTACGATATACAAGCATATACCATGCCGCACCTGTCACAACAATGGCAATTACAACACCCATTCCGATAAAAATGCCGGTGCTGGTGTTTTTTTTGCTCTCCTGCGCTTCTGCATTGACCTGTTTTCCTGCCGCATCATATTCCTGAATTCCGGCATTTTTCGTCTGTGTGTTTTCTGCGGTCTTTGCCTGTGCGGCACTTGCTTCTGCTGATGTAGTCTGTCCGGCTTCTGTCGTACTTTCTGCACTTTCACCTTCTGCCTGCTCTATGTTCTGTGTTCCGGCATTTTCCTGACTGCCGTCTGTTCCGGCTGACACACCGGTTTCACCCGATAAGCTGTCCGTGCCTGATGCGGTATTTTCAGCCTGCGCACTTACACCGCGCTCTCCTGAACTGCTTTCTCCCGGGTTGCTTTCTTCACTGCCACCCTCTGCGCTGTCCGGGCCGGCACTGCCGCCCTTTTCTTCAACGGTCACACTGGTAATAAAGTCGCCTGCGCCTTCACTCAATCCCGAAAATGTAATGTAGTAAATAATATCACGCCCCATGGCAGTTACGTACATATTTACACGTACAACCGAATTTTCACTGTTGATGCGGAATCTGTAATCTGCGGTATTGCTTGAGTAATCCTCCTGCATTAACGTTGCGGATACCGGACTTCCATCTACCTGAAACTGCGGATTTTCGATATTGTCCATTAACTGCATACGGATTGTGGCATAAGTGTTTTCCGCCGGATCTACCTCGATAAGTGCCTTACCATATGTCGCGCTCTCTGTCATGGACTGTCCTAAAACCGCCGAACCCTCTCCGCCGGAATCTTCAATCGCACCGGTGGACGGATTTCGGTAGCTTGGATTGGCATTGGCAAGATAAATGCCGTTTTCAGCCGCATATACCGGATTACTGTTTTGTGAAAATACTGCCGCCGCCGATAAAATGCCCACGGTGACTGCCGTCAATACTGCCGCCGCCTGCTTTGCAAGCCGCTGAGTCTGCATTTTAAATTTCTGTTCCATATCTGTACTCCTGCTTCCTTTTTATATGTGACAAACAGGCACCCGCCCCTTTTTGGAACGGATGCCGTTGTTTTGTCTTTTTTACAGCTTAGTCTTCTTTTTCTTCCGGTCTTTTCTTTCTTCTAAAGATTGCAAGACCTGCGGCACTTAAAGAAGCAAAGAATGCTGCTGTCCACATGCCCATTGCGGAAGAATCCGCTGTCTTTACGCCGCTGTTGCTGTTGTCTGCCGTATTGGCTGAGCCACCTGCCGTATTTGAATTACCGCCTGCTGCCGAACCGTTATCTGTTGATGTCTTTTCAACAAGTGCATAATAGCTGAAGCCCTTTGTTGTCACAACATAATAGCCGTTTTCTACACTGCCCTTTATGAGAGTCTTTGAACCGTCATCATTGATACGGTATAAAACAACGTTGTCTGCATTCATGCCTGCCGGAATGAGATACTTCACAACAACACTGCCGTTTGGCTCAACTTCCTGTCCGTCCTTTTCAAAATGAACTTCATACAGTTCAAAATTGCTGCCGACGTCTGCAAGTGAATTTGCCGCCTTTGTATATTCTGTTCCTGCACTGACCTTTGTTACCTTTAACTCAGAGCCTTCCGGAAGGACACCTTCTGCGGCTGATACATGAACGCCTGTCTTTTCATCCGTCACATCAACTGCCGGTGACTTTTCTTCTGTCTGGTCTTCTGCCGGTACAAGAGAAGTATCGCTTGTTGCTGTCAGTGCTGACCAGTCGAATCTTAATCTCGCACTCATCATGGTGTCGCCCATTGGTGTATCCGGTACTTTAAAGCTTACATCTGCATAAGTAATATCTGCAACAGATGGCTGTGCACCTTCAGGAAGTTCAAATGTTACCAGTCTGATTGCATCGACTTCATTTCCTGCGGAAGTTGTAATCTTTTCTGTCTTGTCGATTGTAACAGTTACGCCCTCTACCTCAAATGCCGTAACGGCGCTGTAGATTGATGTTACGGTTACCGGATTCATGGCAATCTGAACTTTTACAACCTTGCCATCCTTTACAGTGATTAAAGCACTGCTGTTCTTTTCAAATGCCGCATTACCCATAGAAGCCTTATCGGATACCGCATTCCACAATGCAATCGGTACATAGTAGTTACCGTCAGCAATTTTATTGTCAGAAGGGTCCGGTGTCGGAGTTGGTGTCGGTTCCGGATCCGGTGTCGGGTCAGGAGTCGGAGTCGGTGTCGGTGTCGGGTCTGGGTCCGGTGTTGGTGCCGGGTCCGGTTCTGCTGTCTTTACCGCATTTGCATAATCCAGTGCCAGATAAGCATCCGGGCTGTAATTCATCGCATCGACAAACATGTTGACATAAACACCGTCATAGCTGTTGTCCGGCAGTGTAAATGTAATCTGTGTCACTCTGCCTTCTTCGTCTGTTGTGTACTGTGCATCTACAGTCTTACCATCTGCTGACGTTCCCTGATAAATCTTCCAGTTGCTTGCGTAAGCTGTCAGTCCCGCAAAGGATACGGACTGTAAATCTACGGTTACAGCTGCTGTTCCGTCTGCCGCAACAGTCATCTGTGCACTCTTAATGCAGCCTGCCGCCATAGAATCCTGTGAAACATTTCCGGCATTCTTTAAGCTTGCAGGGATTGAATACGTACCTGCTGTCAGAGTGGTCTTTGCTGCACCGAAAGTTGTTTCCTTTGTTGTATCATCGGACTTATTATTATCAGATGATGTCTTTGTTAAGCTGTCCCAGTAAACCTTTACGAAGCAGTCTGCGCTGAAACGTCCCTGCTTGAAGTCAATGCCTGAAACCAGACCGTTTAAATTCTTCATTGCCGGTACATAGATATCTGCATTGGTGTTGTAGATTGCCGCAAAATCACCTTCTAACGGGAAGGAAACCTTTGTTACAACCTTTTCATCTTCACCGAATACATCATCGCTGTACTGAATGTCATTCATTTCGACCGCAGCTTCCTTTAAGCTCTTAGAAGTATCATTGCCTTCATAGTAGCCGTTGAAGCCATAGATATATAACGGTTCTTTTGATGTTCCGTTAATAATGTCTGTTACGAGTGTCATGCTGCCATCTTTGTCAACAACAATCTTTGCCTTTGTCTTGTCATTTTCCACAAGACTGTGCTTTACTTTATCTGTGTAGTATGCAATGTCTACGCTGTATTCGCCTTCTGCAAGCTTTTCTGTCGGAAGGTTAATGACTTCTTCTTCCTGCTTTAGTTCGAGTGCATTTAAAATCGCATCGCGGATTGCATTGGATGAATACGTTGCGCCTGAAACCGCATCAACACCTGTGATTTCCTTTACATCAGTTGCGGACTTATTGATGTAGCTGCCCTTTAAGCCGTTGACTGCCTTTTCAAGCATCATCTTATTGGTTTCAGCATAAGTTCCCGCAAAATTTGCACCTGTTACTTCAATGTCTGTGATAACATCATCTGTAACTGTTACGTTGACAGTAACATCATATTCACCGAACTGTGAAATATGGGCTGTACCTGTCTTTACAACCGGTGTGTTGTCTTCATTTTTTGCTGTCAGCTTTAACTTTAAGTTCGTATCCTTTGACATACCGTCGATAAAGCCTGTCAGATAAATTTCATTGTTGTCTGTCAGGTCGAAATAGTCCGGTACATCTACAACTGCCTTCCCCGGATATACGAGTGCATTTTCAAGGTCTGTTGTTGTGGACGTTGCGCTAAATTCTGTTCCGTCTGTTGTGTAGTATACATATCCTCTGCTGTCTGTTACTTCTACAGGTGTCTTATCATATGCCACGCTGTCTGCTTCGGAATTAATCTTGTCTGTATACCAGTCGCTGTAAATTGCTGACTTTAAGCCGCTTGTATCATTCTTCGAGATTGCCTTAAATGCATTTTCCATGCTGCCTGCATTGTATACACGAAGGCTTCCCATATGTCCGTGTAAGCCGAATACGATTGTTTCGCCTAAGTCAAATACGACCTGTCTGCTTCCGTCTGTCTTTGTTACCAGTGTTGCACTCTTGATTGCATCAATGTTTGCAGGCGGTGTCTTTGTGGCACCCGGTTCGCACGCTGTATAAACAGATACATCTAATGCCTGTGTTGTTTCTTCTCCCTGGTCTGTATCACCGACTTTTTCAATCGTTGAGAAGTCCATACGGAACAATACTTCTGAAATGTAAGCCATTTCTGTGATGTATGTTGTAAATAACACATTTTGGTTTGCATAGTCCGCATCGTTTTTAATGTAATTGATACCGGAGAATGTCAGGTTAAACGGTGCTACCTTACTGCTTGTTGATGAAGCGAGTTTATCCAATGTAACGGATTCTACATTTTCACTGTTATAGAAGCCGCCGACCTGCTTACTTCCCTGCATAACCTTTGTAAAGTAGAAATCGCCTGTGTTTTCTGTCTTTACGTTGGTTGACGGATTAATCTTACCGGTCTTTGTAACGGTTGGTGAAATGGTGTATACCTTTGTATAGTTTTCATACTTTTCGGCATAGTCGCTGGATTCCGCAACGCCTGCATCATCTGCACCCTTAATCTTGCCGTTATCGTTGGCATCCGGTGTCGGTGTGGACTTAATCCAGAGTTCACCGCCGCCTGCGTATCCAATCGGGCTTTTTACACCCGGCATTTCATAATCGTCTACGGTTACATTGCCTTCTGCATCAACGCTTACGGTAATGTCTGTGTACTGTTCTTCATAGCCCATTGCACCTTCGATTTTGTCGGTGCCAATGTAATAGGTACTGCCGAATACTGCCTGCATTTTATATGTACCCTCTTTTAAAGAACCGTCTTCGTTGTAATAGCTGCTGACATCCTTGAATTTTGCCATAACCGTTACAGCTTCTTCCGGCATGGTAAATGTATACTCATGGGCATTTGTTCCGTTAATTGCTTCTGTTGTTGTGGCTTCAACTGTCTTGCCGCTTGCCGTTGTCACGGTTACGCTGTCCATTGTGTAATACTTTAAGCGGTCCGGTGTTACAGTAACGGTTACGGTTTCACCTGATTTTGCCTTATCGGAAGACTTTGTTTCAGCCGTTAATACGCTGACTGTACCTTCGCCGTTGGTTTCTGCCGTAATTGCATAAGAGTCTTCTGCGTACTCTGTGCTTACGGTTACTGCGGACTTCGGCATTGTGAAGCTGTAGCTTCCGTCACCGTTGTCTGTTACGTCAACTTTCTTTCCGTCTGCTGTTTCTACAGAAATGCTCTTGACCTTGCAGAATGACTTCGGCGCTGTGTATACAGTTACCTTACTGCCTTCTGCGGCTTCTTCGTCAACGGTTGTTTCGCCGTATTCACTGCCTGTTACGTTTGAAGTGATTGCATATTTCTGTGAAACAACCGTTTCTTCGGCTGCCTTTAATACTGGTCTGCCTGTTGTCTTGTCTGTTTCCCACTTGCAATACTTGTTATCCTCTGTCTGGTTCTCATCAACCCAGCTGTTTAAGTATGTAACCAGTGCAATCCTGCCGACCTTGTTGGTTGTGCCGTCAACTGCCATTAAGTTGTCGTTTTCATAACCCTCGGCTGTTACCGGTGTGATGTATGTAAAGTTCTGATTAAGAGAATCCAGATTCTCTCCTGTAACAGTCTTTGCAATTCCGTAAATTTGGGCATTTTCAGGGAAATTATTTAATGTTGTACCTGTGTAGCAGTTTGCAGTCTTATCTGATGCCTGTAAAGTAGAGTCCACACCGTAATAAGATACATTTGCCGGATTTGCATTTTCACCCATGGTAATCTCTGAAATATCATAGCTGTTGACTGCTCTGTCTGAAAGTCCATAATATGAATAATATCCGGTTAAATTTACATTTTCCAGTGTTGTCTTGCCGGTTACCGCACTGTTTACAATTTGTGTTGCACTATTTGTAATAGGGTAATGCAATACCGTACCGCCTGTCGCACCGTCAATGGTCACATTCATATTGTTTACGACCTTGTTGTAAGAACCGCCGCCATAAGCAATACCACCTAAATAGCAGAATGTGCCTGCAACGGTATGGACTTTTTGTGTTCCTTCAAATGTCAGGTCGTTGATAGTGACATCTGTGAAACTGCCTATCTGTGCGATAAATGCACTTGAATATACCCATGAACTTGATGCCGTTCCTGTCATGCCTTCTACATTCAGTCCCTTAATGGTATGTCCGTTTCCGTTAAAGGTTACTGTATTATTGTAATTTGTATATGTCATCGGCACCCATGTATATGCGCTCATATCAATATCTTTTACAATATTAATGGTTTTATCCGTAAGTGCGCTTGGATTATCACGCATTAATTTACCGACAGCCGCAAGGTCTGCCGCATCGGAAACAATCAGTGTGCTTGATGTTGCCGCATATACATCTGTATCATAACGTCCTTCTTCAAACCAGTTGTCCGGTGCAATTACCGATACTGTCACTGCGCCTGCCGGCATTGTAAAGCTCGTTGCAGAGTTTCTTATATATTCGACACTGCCGTCTTCCTTAATCACTTTGATAAATAAAACCTTTTTTGCTTCGTCTGTCAAAGTAATTGTGACATTCTCACCTTCTCTTGCCTCTGTTTTATCCAGTGCAATATAAGACTTTGCTTCATCTGCAACGGTAACAGCCTTTAATTCTTTCTGTGTAATTGCAGAACTGTCAAAACTTGTTGTGACACCCTTTTCAGGCATTGTGAATGTAAATTTTGCAGAAGATGTTGTGTTTCCTGCATCTGCTGTTACGGTTACTTCGTTGCCGTCTGCGTCTGTTACCTTTGGCAGTGTTGTACCGTCATAGTAATATCCGTCTGCTGTATTTGTGGAAAGCAGTAATGTTACGGTATCGCCTTCTGCCGCAAGTTCACCGTTTGATACGGTAAAATCGGCACCTTCAATATTTGCAGACTGGTTTGTAATGTTATACGCATCTGTTTCAACGAAGTCTACTCTTAAAGTAACGGCTACCGGGAATTTCTTTGCTACGGTATATGTTGCTTTTCCGCTTGCAAGTGATGATAATTCTCCCGGCTTTACTGTTGTATTTCCCTGTGTACCGGTTACGGTTACTGTATGCTTATAATACTTGCCGTCGATAATGCTGTCTGCTACAACATTCATATTACCACTCATCATCTGTCGGCTGCTGTAACTTACATGGCTTGCAAATTTACTGTCGTCATTGGTTTCTAATGTAATTGCACAATAACGGTTACTCTTTTCTGTGATTGTAACCTTTTTCTCCGGCATTACAAAGGTGTATACCTGTACAATCTTATCTTCATCAATCACTGTACTTTCAAGTGTTGTATCAATACCGGTTCCGTCTTCATCTGCAACAGTCGGCACATAATTTCTTGTTGAACTGTCACTTGTTGATGTAATCTTTACGGTTTCACCCGGCTTTGCACCATACTTATCTACACTTAAATATTCGCCTGTTGATTTTATCTCATACTGTCCTTCTTCCAGAACCGGTGCAAACTGCACATATATCATAAATGTTCCTACTGAGCCGTAAGCATATGCATCGTCAGGAATTGTGCATGTATACTGGTTCTCTTTGCCGTCTACCTTTGTAATCTTTAAGTCCGGTGTTGTAAAGCTTGATGACATGTACATAACAGAATCTAATGCCCAGCCGTCCTCCGGTACAGCTTCAAATGTAATTGTGCTGTCTTTTTCAGCCGTGTATACTTTTTCACCATCATCACCGGTGCTTTCTGTCACACCTGAGATTAATTTGATACTTCCCTTTCCGTATGAAACACCCGGTGTAACTGTGTAGGTTACTTTTTCTGTGCTTTCTGCATCTGCTGTTACGAGATTTTCCTCTGCCGGTGCGGCTGTTTCAAAGCCGTCCGCTTCTGTTGTCTGTGCCTGCTGTACTGCCTGTGCAAATGTCTGCTCCGGGCTTGCCGCCAATACATTGTACGGCATACTGCTCATTGTCATTGCGACTGCTAATGAAGCAGATAATAACTTAAAGCTGGTCTTTCTCATTTTTCTTTCCTTTCTGCTTTGTCCCTGTTTACTTGTTTCTATCGTGCCTTGTTGATTTTACGAATGTACTAATGCTTTGTTTTGTTTTTTGTTTTATGGCATAGTTTTATTTTGATAACTTCCATTAGTCTTATCTAACCGTGGCACTTAAAAAAAAAGGCTTCAAAGCCTATCTTTCGTTTGCAGTGGCAGTGTACCACAGACATTTGTTTTTGGCAAGCAGACATTTTTGTTGCAAACCTGCAACAAACAACGGTATTTTTTACCTGTTTTCTTTAACAATCCCTTTGATTTCCTGCTTTCCCAATTTGTTGCGCAAGTGCAACAAAAAAGTCTTATTGATAAATTTTATTGTTTAAAATGAGATTTTTTCAGACTGTTTTTGCAAAATCCCTACTTTGGTACTAGGAAAATAGAGATTTAAGAGTTGGGCGGCTTTTTTGTTTCAGATAAGCCGCCTGTTACTTTGATAAAATGCTTTATTTTTCCTATTCATCTTCACGCTCGACTGCCTGCGACAACTTTTGCACCGTTTCTTCCGGCAGTTCCGTCAGGTCTGCCACATATGCAACGCTGTTCCCCGCCTGCAATAATTTTACGGCTAACTGCATTTTGGCTTTTTTCATTCCGGTGATTTCGCCTTCGGCACGTCCTTCATCACGCCCCTCGCGGCGTCCATAGGCTTCTCCCTCCAGATATCCTTCGGCACGACCGCGGTTTAATATATCCTTTGCTTCATACTCTAATACTTTTCCACCCATACTCTCTCCAACTCCTTTCCTGACCTTTTCATATTTTGCCGCCAGATGTTTTATTACTGTATCTGACATTTCAAGAATTGTAACCTTTTCGTATTCGTTTAAATCACCGTTCTTACGGTCTTCTTCCAGACGGTTTACTATCGCTGTATATTCCTCTTCCAGCTTCGCTAATTTTTCGCTGTTTTCTTCCAGTTCTTTAAAACTCTTTTCATAAACAAAAATATGAAACGGTATCAGAAAGTACAGCTTTTTCTCAAAGATTTCTTCTACTGTATACTGTCTGACTTTTAATACCGGAACGGCATACGATACTTCCCCACCCGGTGTGCGTATCATTACCGTCATCACCTCCGGCGTATTTTTCGTATGGCGCAGGGCTACGATTGCGGAATCAGGAAAATGAACTACCAGTGCACCCGCTGTAACTTCTCTGTTTTCCAGTGCAAGCTGTGTATCATACTCAAACATACGTACTATCATGCTTCCGTCTTCCGTGCTCTGGCACTCAACATGATAACGCTTTCTTTCTCTACCGAGGATTTCAAAGCTGGAATCCGTAATGCGCTCCTGTTCATTGCCGTCCGGCAGCTTTATAAAGTGCTCGTTTTGAAGCAGATGTATTGTTTCTTTTCCGGTGTAACTTGTGTGAAACAGTTCATTTACAACCGGTATAATCAGTGCCGTACAATCCGTTAACAGGGTACGGAACACATCATCGTAAGGTGTATTTACCATGCTTTCTTCCTTTCTTTTATTATAATAGACTACTTGAACTGCCGGCAAGGATTTTCATGAATTTTCTAAATCTTTTTGGATTTTAAGGGATATTAAACAGATGAACCCATAAAAATGTCAATAGAAAATACTACTTGGGATAAACTATCCGTTCTAATCAAAATTTCATCCCTAAAACGCGGATAAAACCTTAATCAAAATTTCAAGTTTTAGAAATCAACCGTTGTTTGCGGTTTTATTTTTAGAATATATTCTATTAGAAGAATATCACAATTCTATTCCGATTGCAATTATTATTATAAATTTTGTTTAATTATTTAAAATATGTGTTATTTATTCTTTATATACTACTCTTTAATTCTAAGTTGTTTTTAAAAAGTGCCTTTTATACACACCCTCCTGTATACAAAAGACACTTTTCCACTATTTTTTTGATTTTTCCTCTTTACTGCACGGTCTGCTGTGCGGCTTCCACCTTCGTCACTTCATTTAATGACTCGTTTTCATGATATGAAAATGTAACAGTATCGCCTGTATTGTACCGTACAATATCCGCATTATCCGATAACGGCACATCAAAGATACGGGACTGACCCTCTAAGAGTATATAAAAATGCGAATTGCCGTCCAATACCGTCTGCACCATTTTTTCGATTCTGCCGGTTATCTGCCTGCTTTCCTTTGGCGTTTCTGCCGCTGTTTCATCTACAATGCCGCTGTCTACCATCAGCTGGCGGTAATTTTTCTCACACTCATTCACCGAATCGCCGATTGCAACGGTCTGATACTTCTCGATATTGAGCATGGCATAAGATTTTACCAGTCCCGAGCTGTCCTTTAATGCCATAAAATATGTCGGCTGTCCACCCACATTAATAAGCAGTGGAAATGTTGCCTTGTATCCTAAATGCTGGACCTTTCCCTCTGCCGAAGACATCGCCGAATTTTCCTCTGCACCGGAAATCACATAATAGCGCGTTTCCATTGTCCGCTGGTTCATCAGCACAAAGCCCACATTGGATTTATCCTGTCCGACTGAGGTAATTCCTGTATACACCCACACATCATCGTCCAGTGCGATATAATTGTAGCCGTCTGTCGTTACCAGACAATCCTTCTGGCTTAACACACTGTTAAAATAACCGTGCTTTAACGTACCGTGGTAATCATACAGCGAAATAAGCATATCTGCCGAATACACACGGTCTACCCACTGCGGAACATCTTCCACGGCATAATCCGTCATTTCCCCGGTGACTGCATTACAAAGCACCACCCTGCCAATCGTCACACCGCCAAACAGTCCGATATTATATTTTTTCACCGGACAAATCCAATAAGGTGTACCGCTCTCATCAATTTCAAAGCTGATGTCATCAAACATATAGGTCGGATACGCAAACCTCAGATGTCTGTAAATGTTTCTGCCAAAATGGTCGCTCATCGAATAACGGATTTTCTGCTCCAGACGCACGCATTCCGCTTCCTGTGTCGTCATGTCAATACGGATATACGCAGGAATTCCGTCCCCGTGGTTCGTAAACCATTTAATCAGGCTGCCATACTGAAGCGGTGTCACACGCACCGGCTTATTCTGATAATTAATCTGTGTATACATATCGCTGACTTCAAACTGGGAAACCATATCCACCATTGTTCCCATGACACGGTTGCCGATGGTCGTTGCCGAATCTTTATCCAGCACCGGAATCTGGTCGTAGGAAACCTCATGAATATCATCAGTAAAGCTTCTGGTTTCCACATTTAACAGTTTCTGGTAAGCCGAAGCATTGACAATTTCAGATGACAGCAGTCCGCCTATTAGAAAAATAACCACCAGTGCCGCTGTAAGTATCGCACATAAATAGAAAAAACGTTCTGCCTTTTTACTCTTAAATTCCGGCTTTGACTGCTTCCACTGTCTGCCCGCCCATTCCTTGTAGTATTCCGTCATTGTCATGCTGCAAAGTCCGACAACACCCGTAAATACCGCCGCCAGCACAATGACAAATATCCAGAAGCCCGGCGCGTGGATATTGATTGGCGGAAGCACCACATAATAATAGACAAATGCAACCAGCAGCACTGCCGCCACTGATAACATCCCTGTAAGTAATTTTGCTTTTTTGCTCATAAATTCCTCTTTTCCTGATATTTTATTTTTCGTCCGCTTTCTATGCTTTTATATTCTTTAAAATTGCATCAAAAATACAGCCTGCCACCTCAAATTTACTCATTTTCGGAAATTCCGTACAGTCCGTCTTTGTAATCATCGTAATCACGTTTGTATCCGTTCCAAATCCTGCACCGTCTACTTTCAGATTGTTGGCAATCACCATATCCAGATTTTTCTTTTCCAGCTTCTTTCTGGAATTTTCCAGTACATTCTGCGTTTCCATTGAAAATCCGCACAAAAACGGCTTGTTTTCCATCGCTCCGAGCGTCCCGATAATATCCTTTGTCCGCTCTAAGGCAATACTCATTTCTCCGTCGCTTTTCTTGATTTTTTCATCACTGACTGCTGCCGGTCTGTAATCCGCAACCGCTGCCGCTTTTACAACAATGTCTGATTCCTTTGCCGCCTCTGTAACCGCTTCATACATATCCTGTGCCGATGTAATATGCACCATTTTGACAAACGGTACATCTGGAAGGTTTGTCGGACCTGCAACCAGTGTCACCTCTGCCCCACGCAGCATCGCGTTTTTTGCCAGCGCATATCCCATTTTCCCTGTTGAATGGTTAGAAATGTAGCGCACCGGGTCAATCGCCTCCTGTGTCGGACCTGCGGTAATGCACACGCGGTATCCTTTCATATCCTTTGGCAGGGCAATATCGCGTAAAATGTATTCAAGCAGTTCAGACGGCTCCGGCATTTTCCCCGCACCTGTATCACCGCACGCAAGATTCCCGCTTGCCGGTTCTAACACTTCGATGCCAAACCTTCTTAACTTTGCAATATTATCCTGTAGAATCGGATTGTAATACATGTTGGTATTCATTGCCGGAACGACAATTTTTTTGCATGTACACGCCATAAATGTCGTTGTCAGCATATCATCTGCAATTCCCGATGCCAGCTTGCCAATCACGTTGGCACTCGCCGGTGCAATCATCACAATATCCGCCTTTTTTGCAAGGGATATATGCTCTACCTGAAACTGGAAATTTCTATCAAATGTATCGACAACACATTTATTACCGGTTAAGGATTCAAATGTAATCGGATTAATAAAATTGGTCGCATTCTGTGTCATCATGACATCTACATTACATTCCAGCTTTTTTAAGCTGCTGGCAAGTGTCGCGATTTTATATGCTGCAATACTGCCGGTTACGCCAAGCAGTACGTTTTTCCCTTTTAACATAGTCCTCTCCTATTCCACATTTTTATCGTAAATGATTTTTAAACCTTTTAAAAGCAGTTTATCATCTAATATAATTTCATTGTGGCAGTATGGTACAATCACCTTTGCCAGTCCGCCGGTCGCAATGACTTTGACCTGTTCCTGTTCTGCCCCCGTCATTTTGCACAGTTCTTCACGAATTCTGTCAACCATGCCGTCGATACAGCTTGCATTCCCGTAAACCGCACCGCTCTGCATGCACGCAATTGTATTCTTTCCAATCACGGATTTTGGGGCTTCCAGACTGATTCGCGGAAGCTGTGCCGTCCGGGATACCAGTGAATCCACCGATACGCGGATACCCGGAAGAATCGCACCGCCTACATAATTTTTCTTGTCGTCAACCGCACTGATGGTCGTTGCCGTTCCCACATCAATAATCAGCACCGGTGCACCATATTCATGAATAGCCGCAACTGCATCCACAACCATATCCGTACCGACCTGCTTTGGCTGGTCCATTAACAGATTCAATCCCGTCTTCACGCCCGGTCCTACAATTAACGGCGTAATGCCGATGATTTTTTCGACCGCTGACTTAATCACATTGACCAGCTGCGGTACAACCGATGAAATGATTGCACCGTGAATCTGTTCACTTTCAATATTATATAACTCCAGAACCGTCTTAAAACCGATTGCATACTCTAATTCCGTTTTTGAATAATCCGTGCAGAGCCGCTCCTCAAAATAAATCTTCTCATCATCTACACAGCCGATTACAATATTGGTATTCCCCATATCAATCGCAAGAATCATGCCTTTTTGATTTTGTCTTTTCATTTTCTTTTCCTTTTGTTTTATTTCTTAAAATATTAACATTTCTATTACCGTCTGATATGAAGCAGTGCTTTTCCGATTGCCGCAGTCAGCACCGCCGCCACAATCGCTTCCGGTACGCCCTGTGTTCCAATCACACCAAGAATCACACCATACAGGGCATCTGTGGCAATTCCCTTTGCATTGGCATAACTGCTTCCAAACAAAAAGTAAATGCCATTCATAACGAGCAGTGTATTCGTAAGTGCTCCTGCCGCACCGGCTGCCGCCAGTGCAGCAGCACTGCCTTTTCCGTCGTTTTTCTTCTTCTTTACAAGCTTTACAATCCCTGTATATACATAATATGCCACAACGCCAATCAGAATTCGCGGCACAAAGCAGATCATCAAACTCTTAAAATTTCCATGCACATTTCCAAGGCTGTAAAACGGTGAAAATACGAAAGAAGTCAGATTCGGGTTAAATGTGTTGTTAATCATGCTGGTTAGTCCGAAAATACCGCCTAAAAATGCACCGCGCGCCGGTCCTAACAGTATCGCTCCGATAATAACCGGAATGTGGATAATTGTTGCATTCATAAATCCCAGCGGGATATAGCCTAAATACGGCACAAACGACATTGCAAGAATAATTGCCACAAACATTGCCGTTGTTACCATATCTTTTGTTTTTGTCGTTGATGTACTCATCTTTTTCTCCATTTCCTTTTTACATCATCTTTTCATGCTCTTTATCCGTGCCTTTACTTCCGGCGCCGGATTTCTGGATTCACATATTTTAGACAGTGCCTTATTATATGTAAAATCATCCATGCCGGATTTTATAAGAAACCGCATGGTCTGTGCCGGAAACATGACAAAACATTCCGCCGTCAGCCACGCCGCCGCCATTTGTGCATAATACCCCTGTGTAAACGGTCTGTCAAGCACTGAAAAAATTTTTTCCAGATATGGATTGCCTAAATCCTCCGGGCTGTCATTCTGTGCCTGTTTTTTTGATTTCCATGCAATATTCTGCATAATATCCGCCTCTGTAATCACGCGCCTGCGGGGGATTTTTCTGCCCGCATCGTCCCATTTTAAAAACTGCGACAGCAATAAGACCAAAGACAGGCGCACTTCAAATTCTTTTTGGGAAGCTAAAAAAGATTGTAAATGTTCCCACCATTCTTCCCGGTATGCCGAAACAATTGTCATGCTGTTACAAAAGCTGTCGCACACCGACCAGTTATCAACAAACGGCACAAATTTATCAAACATCCGCATTGCTTCTTCATTGTCCTGCTCTTTTGCCGTGCCGTAACTGATCAGCATACCGCGCAGCATGGCTTCTTCAAAATAAACATCGTCTGCGCCGTCTGTTTGTACGAGTTCTTTCCATTCTTTATTTTTTACAAATTCCTGCGCCATTTTTCTAAGTGCCGGAAGCCGCACACCTAACAGCGGCTTACATTCGGGAATCAGACTTTTGGAAAAACTCCCGTACTGTGCATCTGCCATCAAAAGCAGGCGTGTCCTTATCTCCTGTGTCATAGTTTCCTCATTCTTTCAACTTTTACATCATCATATCATATTTATCTGTATTTTCATATGGAAATTTCACATCAAATGTACTAAAATGTTACTGTAATTTCAGGAATTACAGCCTGATGGCAAAAACATTACAATAAATTCATTTAGAAATGAGGACAATTATGAAAACTGGAATTGTATTTGAGGGCGGCGCATTCCGCACAATTTTTTCCTGCGGTGTTATGGATGCATTTTTAGATCGGGATATTATGCCGGATTATATGATTGGTGTATCTGCCGGTGCAGCCTACGGTGTTTCCTACGCTTCCAGACAAAAAAGAAGAAATTTACAGATTCTTTTAG
>ERZ833822.856-NODE-856-length-31161-cov-3.852665_pt1 | contig 31161 bp, 24 predicted proteins | sample MGYA00519913_ERZ833822 | MGnify/ENA primary metagenome ERZ833822 (study PRJEB31850, sample SAMEA3708746) | human gut metagenome | biome: human gut; feature: human-associated habitat; material: faeces | place: China | collected 2014 ... | reverse complement strand
GGCAGATTCATAAGCTTTCCATCCTCAAAGGCGGCATTCGAAAGCGCAATCAGGCGCCCTTTGAGGTCAATGGCTTCCGTCTTTTTGACAAAGTTGCCTGCAAGGGAGAAGAAGGCTTCATTTTCGGCCGTCGATCATCCGGGTTCTTTGATGTTCGAAAACTTGACGGAACCCGCATTTCGGCAGGCATCAGCTACAAGAAGCTGCATCTGCTGGAAAAGAGACAAACTTATATAACAGAAATTCGAAAGGAGAAGGCGCTTCCTCCCCTGCCTGAAGGCAGAGGTCTCCGCGCCTAAATTTGTTGATGGCGATCACTCAGACTCCTTTGTCCGTTTGGCAGAACGCCTTTGAATACGATCCCTCTCTCATTGATTCAGAGGCGGTTAAGAAGTTTTTTAATCGGCGGAATCTTGAATTTTGTGTAGGGGATCCGATATTGGAAAACTTCAGGTATCGGATGGAAAAGGACGACACACAACTTCTTTTCGCTGTAAAAGACAATTCCAATCGACTGACAGGGGTGCTGAGTGCGACCATCAATTCAAAGGGCGTGTACACAGGAAAGGCTGCGAACGGCTGGACTTTTCTTCATACAAAGACGACTAATGGTTTTTCGGGATTCGTAAAGTTCAATTCTTCGTCAAAAGTTGTTTGTCTTTCAGTGAAGCTTGAATCTGCTTTGATAATTGCAAGTGTTTTCAAGTCCGTATCAACCAGAGCGCTTCTTACTTCTGAGAATCTGGGCCGATATTATCCTGAGCAAGGTGTTAAGTGCGTTTTGGTATTTCCCGAGAACGAAATAGAAACAGAGATCGCACTGAATTTGAAGGAAAAGTTGGAGTCCGGATCACAGATTTCTTTCCCTACAGTAATTTTGCCTTTGCCTAAAGGTTTTAAAAATTGGCTTTCGGTCTATCTAGGATCGGCCGGTTCCTCAGCTTTTCCCACGATTCAAATACTAAATTGAAGAGCTTCGACATGGAAAACGTAGCGCTACGCCTGGATCTCGGTTTTTTGAGTTTGGTGAGTGAATCCCCCGTAAAAATTTTCGGCAATGAAATAGCACGGGAGATTCACGACATGAACTGCGAGTTGGTAGAGACAGCGCTGAGACTGCAAAAGAAAATTGCGGAAGACAGCAAATTCAAACTTACTCGTGCAGACCGAGAAAAACTGTTGAGCACTAATACCGGAAAAGGTATTTACGCCCGATACTGCTTTGCAGAAGGACAAATGTCGCAAGCAAAAAGAGTATTCGAAAAACTTGCGGAAGATTCTCAGAACATCCATAAAAAAGGGCTTTATTTATATGAATGCTGGGTTGTTGCTTACACCAAGTCTGCAATAGACCGTATGACAAAAAATAGCGAAAAAAGCCCGGAAAATCCTGAGACTCAAAAAACTAGGAGAACTCTGGCTCGAAATTATGCCGAAACCTCAAGAATCGGTAGGGAGATGCTGAATTGCTTTCAGTTGGACAAACTGTGTTATCCACATATCGGAGCTCATATTCTTTATTGTTATTTGGAGGGCGGTCACCCTCAAAGACAAGCTTCTTTTATGAAGGTGAATAGGGAGGATTTGTCTAAACCCGACTGGATTATCCGAGCTTTGGAGGCATCGTGTGAATTTAATAAAGAATCCGTCGAGAACAATCCGCGAAGTTTCGATCTGGGAAACTTTAGAACCAGAATAAGGCGAAACAGCAAAGACTCTCTGTACCCTTCATTTGAAATATTTCCTGTTCCGGAAAAACATAGGATTCAGTATCTCGTCCTTGATCTTTTGAACGAATATTATTCCGGTCAATTGAGGGAAAGATCCGCAAACGCGTTTGGAGGCTTTACCGGGGAAGAAGCACTGAGGCTCATTAGGGTTTACGGAAGAATGGTGGGAAAACCGGGTATATCTGAAGAGGAGTGCATGAGCGAAATTCGCGCTATTGGGAATCTGGATGAAGATCGCTATAAATCCTTAAAATTGATTCTCGATTGCTTTAGAGGAGACTAAGTTGTCCGGCTTCCCGCTTGAATTGCTGTTGGTGATTTTTCGAGCGTTAGATGAAAAATTTTCCAACAGTTCCTTCTTGTATTGTCTTCTTCTTTTGAAATTCCAACCGGACGACAAAGGTATTGTTGTCATCAGAGAGCGTGATGTCAGGAACTTGGAGGGCTATCGAGGGAGTTTCTCGTCTTTGAAGCAAGTCCTCCTTTTTTTAGAAAAACCCCTCATTCTTACTCGTGGAGTTCACTTTCAAAGTATTACCGGATTGAATAGAAGTAAAAGAGGTCAAGTCTCTTTTAAATTTACTACCCAGTCCTCTGCTCTTTTTAACGAGTGTCGCCAACTACTCTATTTTTGGAAATGGTTTCATCTTTTCGGGGTAAGGAGTGCAAACGCGAAATTTTTTCTATCAAATTTCCTGTACATGGTTGGCGTCAATAACGTAATGGCCCTGTTTGATGCTAGGAATTTTCAAATACTTGAGGCATATTTCGACCGTCCGGAAGTGGAAATTTCCTTCACAAGCGATATTCTGGAAGACTTGTTTTATCAAAACGTTAGAGGCCGCTCATTAAGCACGATCAAGGATGAAATATTCAGACCGATTGAAGAGGAATTTTCTCTTTCTGATATCCCTTTGAGTCCTTGTTCTGTTATTCGTGAGAAAAAGCTCTATTTAAGGTTAAAGTTTGATCCGATCAAAGCAAAGAATTTCAATTAAAAAAATGTATCGAAATTCATTCAAACTGCGATAAAAACAACAATACCAAGAAAAACAAGAAAAGGGTAAGTGAAATTACCGAGACAAAAATTTGTCGCATTTTTAACCCAACAAGACATATTCTTGTTGAAAAATAGGGGGTTTGGGTCAAAAAGTTGTATACGGGGGGAAATTTATATTTAACCCTATATTTTTAAGGATATTTTTTTTACTCCGTGGGCATATACTCAATCTTGCGAAGTTTTGTAAAGAAAGAGTTACGAATTGAATCTTTAGATTCGGTCCTAGGAGAAAAGATATGAGAAAAACGCTGATTTTGACGTTTATCCTTTTGTCAAACTCATGCTTTGCCTCTAATTTTCTCACCGGAAGCATTTACGAAAGAATTGCCAATGAAGTAGGACTGGACCCTCTTTTACTTTATTCGGTCTCAATCAGTGAAAGCGGTTTTGCACCCGCCAATAAAAAAGTAAAGCAACCTTGGCCGTGGGCCGTCTGTTCATCCCAAGGATCTTTTTTTGCTGCGTCGAAGAAAGATGCGGAAATTGAAGTTGCCAGACTAAAAAAGATGGGAATTAAATCCGTTGATGTCGGTCTGATGCAGGTTAATTTGCTTTGGCACTCTAACAAGATTAACCATAAGGAAATGTTTGACCCGGAAATCAACTTGAGAACGGGTGCAAAAATCTTAAAAAAGGCACTTGATTCGGCATCGGGCGACTTAGTAACAGGCATAGGAAGATACCACAATTGGTCCGATTCAGGCCGTCAGGCGCGATATGCCTTGAAAGTTCTAAAAACATACAAACAACTCTCCCGGCAGAGGTAGGGTGACAAAATGGATCTTCAAAAACTAAAACAAGCTAGGGAAAAGATACGTACACAAGTCGAAAGTCTCAATCACGATTTTTTCGATGTATGTCGGAAGGAGAAGATTCGGAAGGACGAGGGACCCGAAGAATCATTTTGGATTGATCACCGTTTCATTACAGAGTGTGATTACAAGTATTTTTCAGAAAAATTAATGGAACAGGGGCTCAAGGATCTGATTCGCTACGCAGATCCGTATAAAACATGGTTCGTTCCTGCTCCTATTGATCAGGATAGTTTCAATAAGGGTGTGCGGGAATTTAGAACTTTCAGACCCAAAGTCACCATAAAACCGAGCCTGGAATACAGGTATTGGTCTGCCGTTTTGGAAAGTATTTCCACCTGCCCAGAGTTTGTCCCTTCAATATTTGGTTTGGAAAATTGGATGGTTCAAGACATTCTCAGTGGCTCTTACAGTATCGAAGAAGTCTGGTATTCGCTTAAATGCTACATGAATTTCTCTACCTACCTGTTCAGGCTTAGGAACGTAAATAATCGAGCGAACGTCGCCGGTTGTCTTGATGTTTTGAAGATTTATTTCCGGCTTTGCAGCTCTTACTTTGATCCAAAACACGGTTTCGCAACCTCTCAGGGATAGTTAAATTGACCAATACAGCAGTTAGAAATACGAGTGTTGAAAGGGTAGATTCTCTTGAGTCTATGGCAGAAGCGCTTCAACTTTTTTCCTTGGGCTATGACAACGAGATCATTAGAAACGCCGTTCCTGATATTTCTATCAAATTTCTTCGAGATAATTGTCAAACATCAAGATATCGGTTGGCAAGAGAAAAGCCGAAAGGGTTGTTTTCCCACGAAACCGTCTATCGCGACAAAAGACGTTTTATTTTTGCGACAGTTCTTAAATATTTTGAGTCGTCAGAAATGGTCACGGGACTTCTTGATAAATTGCCCGAAAAAATGAATAACCGGCCCGTGTTCAAATTAAAAATTGATCTTAGCAATAGCCCGAACGCTGAGAAGAAGGCTCTGGGAACAACAATTCAAATAGATCTTTTATCTCTTGCCTTCGCCCGCCAAATGGTTTTGGACGGCTTCGTCGAGTCAGAGAAATTCAAGGACTCGATCCCGAATTTGAGAGAGATTTTTTACACCGTATTGGGGGTCTTAAAGGGAGATATCTTTATTGAAGAATGTGAGTGCGGGAAAGAAATTCTTGTGCAGAACGCCTATACCAGAGGAAAAGACGGTAATTTCATCCGTAACTTTTATGTTTGCCCTTGGTGTGATAACAGGCGGGATAATCGGCTTGTTTCGGATTACAGAGAAAAACTTGAACGATGTTTAACTTTTCATGAAAATTGGGTAGGGGAAAGGGCAGATGAATGAGATTAAAGATGCTCTGGCGCAAACAAGTTTAAGTTTGAAGCAACTAGAGGAGTCCTTGAGAGAATTAAACGAACTGGATGTTTACGGTGAGCGATATCCCGATGACACCTCGAAAGGAGAGGACCGAGGTGCCGTAGATAAAATCGACTTGTGGTTCGAAAGTAACGGTAAAGAAGCACAGTTGGCAATTTTTGCTGCGGTGAGAGGACTTTTGCGTTGTTATCAGCGATTGCTTTTTCTTAATGCACTTCGTATGGTGGTGGCCTTTCGCTCTTATAAACGAGATATAAGCGAACGAAATAAAGAACTTTCAGTCAAGGACAGGAGAGATGCGCTGCCTTTTCTTGTATTTGTTCAGATGAGAGAGGTTGGAATCTCTATTCCATGGAAAAGAATTAGACCTAAATGGAAAAAGGGCGGAGTAAGCAACCTGACTGAAAGCGAGTATCTCACAATAGAGCCGGGAACCTTTAAGCAAAAAGCTAATGACTTCACCGGTTCAGGTGAGCACAAGAAGTTTCTTCAAAATATCTACGATGCACATTTTGCAGGTTGCAGACGGGCTTCTGGTTTCTTGGTAGAAACGTCTCAGAAAATTTCAATTCTTGAAAAGAAAATTAAAGGCAATTAAGTCATAGTTTGGTTTTGAATAATCAGCGGAGTCTTGGGTGGCTCCGCTTTTTGTTTGGTTCTTATCTAAAGTTCGGAGGCCATCAATATCTGATAATGTAAACCGCGGGTGGTCAGTTTACATTGTGCATTCCTTAATAACGTAATCCGAGGGAGACCAGATTACGTTATGGGATGGCTAACAATGTAACCCGAGGTTGACCAGATTACGTTGTGTAAGGGCCAATAATGTAAACCGAGGATGGTCAGTTTACATTGTGCTTTGTTTAACAATGTAAACCGAGGGATATCAGATTACTTTATTGAATGAAAAACAATGTAATCCGAAGGGGTTCCGGTTTACATTGTCGGAACGAAAATACAATGTAATCCGGAGGGTGGCTGGATTACCATAATGAATGTATCCTGAGGCCCCATTTTCGGAGGGAGCTTTTTCACGTTCAACAGACCCGAAAAACTTGAATGTCTTTCCAAAGTCACAAAAAGTCTTCGATAAACTTTTGAGGTTTTGGGAAGCTACACCCTTCGGCCTTTTGGTTCCAGGGATGCTCTTTTAGGAAGTCCCGATAATGCAGACAAATCGCTCCACAATCGAAAAGAAAAACAAACTTGAGAGAGAATAGGTTCAAAAATAAAAATCCCGCCAAAGCGATTTTTAGAGCCTTGACGGGGAAATGCAGCAAGTCGGGAGAACAATCAATAGGAAGACTAAATTTTTACCTTTAATTGACTTGGGCTTACTTCGACCTGCGTGTAATCGTCCAGGACGCAGATCAGCTGGTTGGCAGCTTGATCAAAGGCCAGAATGGTGCGGACACCGCATAACTTTTTAGGAGGTTTCGTTTCTTGTTTTTCGGGTTTTGAGGTACTCTCGCCACGAGGTAAACGGGTCTCAGCGGTTTCGTTCCCTTCATCATTCACTGAAGGATCATCGTAATCATCTCTTTCGTTGATCTCGGAATAACCTTGTCTTTCTTCGCCGTCCTCGCGGAAACCTTCACTTTCTTCAGGATCACCGGAATTTTCCTGTTCTACGGCAACGGTCTTTTCTCCGGAAATTGTCTGGGAGGTTTTCCAAGGATTTTGAACTGATTTTGTTTCTTGAGTACCAGCCTCACTCGTTTCCTTGGGCGCTGTGGGATCATTTTCCTTCACAACGGACGAAGACTCTTCCTTGCTTGTGTCAGACGTGCGATCAGGATCGACGGATTTTTCTGCGGTGAAGTCGGGAGATTCAATTTCTTTGATCTTTGCCCTAAGTGCATTCATTTGGGTTTCGGAGAAAACGCCTTCTTCGACACACTCGATACAGAAGTTTTTAACTTCATCAGGATACTTTTTAGCCAAATTCCTGAGCAAATACAAATTTTGGTAACTCGTGGTCATCGACATCAGAGGTTCCAAAAAAGCGGGGCAATCATAATCAGCCAGCGCATACAGCTTGGTCATCTTGGCTGATGTAACTCCTCCTAAAGCTTTTGCTATTTCCTTGCGTTTGATGCCGTTTCTTTCCAGATAGCGGATGGTAGAAACGAGTTCGGATACCGTAAGTCCGGATCGAACTTCGTTATCAACTATTTGCAGCAGTTTCTTATGATTTTCTTCGACAGGCTTTGCTCTTACATAGCACTCGACCATGGTATTTTGGAAGTCTTCGCCATAAATGAGTTTCAAAGCGCGATATCTTCTTTCACCGTTGACGAGAGTGTATTTATGAGAATGAGGATCTTCCTCCATAACCGTAAGAGGCTCTTGGAGACCTACAGCTTTGATCGACTCAGCCAAAGCTTTTAATTCTTCCTCGTCAAAATGCTTTCTCACCTGAGGTTTTACTTCGATCAGACCCAGGCTTAGTCTCAGAATCTGACCTTCCGTCCTGAGGGAATCGTCTTTTGCTATGAAGCCAAACAAGTCTTTCATGCTAGAGGCCATTTATTTCTCCTCTTTTGTAATTTCCGGAAGACCTAACCGGGATTCTCCGAGACGATCCATGATGGAGTCGAAAAATTCAGTTAATTCCCGGCTGGCTTTCTTATTCAAGAACCCGAAGACGGGTTTTTTGAGTTGTCCGGCTCTCAAAGTGGTAAGCCGATTGTGAATGCAGGTTGGAAATACATCCTCTCCAAGCCAATCCTTGACGTTTTCGAAGAGTTTTTCGTCAAGCGGCGAATTGCGGGGCAAATTGTTCACGACGTATCCCAAGAGCTTCAGTTTCGGCGTTGACGAGCGAATTGCGTCAACTGCTGCGCGAATGCTTCGGATGGACTCTTGAAAGTTTCCGCCGAGAACTACAGGAACGATGAGTCTGTCTGATGCCAAAAGAGGTCCTGCTACGGCTGTTCCCAAAGAAGGAGGGCAGTCGAAAATAACGTAGTCGTATTCATTTTCAACTTTGCTGACGTTAGAGGCGACATTCAAAGAAGCCTCCATTGACTCGAAACTGCATCTGACGAGATCAACGTCCGCAACTTCGCTCGGGATAATGTCAATGCCGGCCTCAGTTTTGTACGGGATGACAGAACCGCATTTATCGGAAAAGAGTTCCGCCGCCTTTGTGCAATGGATACCCAGGGTTGCGAAGGTTTGACCTTCAATCCCGGTTGATTCGGGAATTAAGGTCGAGCTTGCGTTTCCCTGACAATCAGCGTCAATCAAAAGTACCTTTTTTCCGTGCAAGGCAAGCCACCTTGCGAACTGCACCGAAAGGGTTGTTTTACCTACGCCTCCTTTCAGGTTGCAGAAAGCGATTTTCCAAACTTTATTTTGCATGAAAGTCCTCCGTTGTCCTTTCCGAAATACTTAACCCTTTAAAAGCAAAAAGGGTTGAAGTCCTGTTTTTGTATCGTTGCACTACGTTTTAGCACGACTTGAAAAAGCGGATTGTCTCCAAAATTTGCTGCCGGATTAAAAATTGGGCGGGGAAGTGGGCAGCAAAGCACACCCGTGGGATTTTGCGGGGCAGGAATTTACCTTTTGCTTCTCCGGTACATCCACGGAGCAGTCGGATCAGGATCAATCCAAAGTCCTGCATCGCGATTTCTGGCTGAAACTTCGGCTGCAACGTAGCGGGCTTTATCGGCCAAAGAGAGGTTTTTAAGATAATTGCGGTAAACCCATGCAGACCCGGACTTGACTTGTTCAAGGTTGAGATCGACACCTCCGGAGATGACTTTACCGACAATGCGGCCATAGTTGTCTCTTCTGTCATATTCCACAATGACGCAAGAGCCGTATTTTTCTAGGAGATCAATGAGGTTTTTACGGGACTCACGTCCGTAGGTTTGGCTCGACTCCGGAGCATCAATGCCCTCGAAGCGAATCCGTTCTCTTTTTCCGTTATCGAGTTCAACAGTTACTGTGTCGCCGTCAGCCACGCGCACGACACATCCTTCGAGAGTGGCGGAAAAAGAGAGGTTACAGGTAAGCGCCAGTGCAAGCGCAATGAAGACTCTTGGATTCATGTTGTTGATCCTTTGCTGTATGGGAATTTCGACCTAGAAAAGTTGTAGTTGTTGATAGCGTTCGATTCGAGGTTCTTGCTCTTCGATTGCAGATTTCATCGTTTCGGCAATCCGCCTTATAACCGGAACGGTGACGCTGTTTCCAGCCTGTTTGTACAAGCAAGAGTTATTGAGGTTGGGCAATTTATAGTCTTTGGGATAGCCCATGAAATTGAAACATTCTCTGGGAGTGAGCTTCCTGATTCCGAATTTGGTTTTTACGATTGGAACATTGTGGCCTCCTGTTCCCATATTTGCGGTTAAAGTCGGGCAAAGACCGCGCTGGTTTTGACGAACATAATGTCTGCGCCATTGGTAGAGAGTGTTGCTGTGTTGAACGCCTAAAGCGAGAGGCTCGTAAAACTGACAAGTTCCTTGCCGGTAGTAAAAATTCTCCTCTACAGGTTCGACCATATTGATGCAATCGGATAGTTTTGTAGTTAGTGGAATCGGTCTGGGAAAATAGAAACGTTCATAGACCTTTCGATCACGAAAACCAACGATGTAGATACGTTCACGGTTTTGCGGCAGGTTTCCGTATTCGCAGGAATTCATAATTTGCTCTCTGACAAAATATCCTGCCTCGGTAAGACGACTCCAAATCACTCGGTAAATGTTGCCGTTGTCATGGTTGATCAGATTCTTTACGTTTTCAAGGAAAACAGCTTTTGGTTTCTTCTCTTTGAGGATTCGTTCGAGTTCAAAAAAGAGATTTCCGCGTTCGTCCCCGAATCCGAGTAGTTTCCCGGCAAGAGAGAACGCCTGACACGGGAAACCGCCTACCATGATGTCAAAGTCTGGGATAGCGGATGCTTTGACTTTTCTTATGTCTTCCGTCAGTAACGTAGAAGAGAAATTACTTCGGTAGGTTTGTGAGGCTCTTTCGTCAAATTCGTTTGCCCAGATGACATCGAACCCGGCTTGCAAAAATCCCAGATCAATACCGCCGACACCCGCAAAGAAGCTCGCAACTCTCATTTTTTGTTTTGTTTAAGTAACCATAACCAGATCCGCTGTAAGGGAAGTCAAACCATGACTCCCTTTTTGAAATTTTGAAGGGGCCTCAGGCTCGTCATTGCCTTGAAATGGGCCGAAATTTCTTAGAAATCCGCATAAGAAAAAATCTATTCTGTGAAGCGGGGATGCGCATTTGGAACCGAGATTAAGAACGAAGTGTTACGGATTGGCGATAATTCTCCAGATCTAATGAGATTCTTTCCGGAGATAATGTGGACAGGCTGTCGAAAGAAGCGCGCAGTAGGAATATGTCGAAAATTCGCTCGAAGGATACGAAGCCGGAATTGTTCCTGCGAAAAGCTCTTCACCGAGAGGGATTCAGGTTTCGTCTAAATGACACGAAACTTCCTGGCAAACCGGACATTGTTTTGAAAAAGTACTGTGCTGCGATTTTCATTAACGGATGTTTCTGGCACGGACATCTTGGCTGTCCGAAAAGTAAGATTCCCGAAACAAATCGTGAATTTTGGACCAACAAGATTCACGGAAATATGGAAAGGGATGCCAAGAATATTCTTGCCTTACAGAATGCAGGTTGGAGAGTTTTGGTTGTATGGACTTGTGCTTTCGGCAACAAAGATCTTTCGGAACAAACGGTTCAGAAAACAATCGAGTGGCTGAAGTCGGGCAAAGAGTCAGGAGAAATCGCAAACGAACGAAGTCTTTCGAGAGCCGCTAAAATCTGCACTTCGGAGGAATGAATGACCAACAAACTGAAATCCATTGATCTTTTCGCAGGTATCGGCGGTATCCGCCTTGGGTTTGAACGAGCCTTTGGTCCGGATATTGAAACCGTCTTTGTCAGTGAATGGGATACCGACGCACAAAAGACATACAGGGCTAATTTTGACGACAGTTTCGAAATAGCGGGCGACATCACAAAGATTGACGAAAAAGATGTTCCGAATTTCGATATTTGTCTTGCCGGATTTCCTTGCCAGGCGTTCTCTCTTGCAGGTAAGCGAATGGGCTTCAACGATGACTACAAGGGCCTTTGTAGGGGAACTTTGTTCCAGGACGTTGTTCGTATTTGTGACTTGCACAAACCGAAGGTCATCTTTTGCGAAAACGTTAAAGGTTTGACTATCCACGACAAAGGAAGAACCTTCAAAGTCATCAAAGGCGCCTTCGAACAGATCGGGTACAAGGTTTTTACGAAGATTCTTAACAGCAAAGATTTCGGTGTCCCGCAGAACCGTGAGCGCATCTTTTTGGTTTGCTTTAGGGAAGATGTTGCACCTGAGGACTTTAAGTTTCCGGAACCGACAGGAGAGAAGGTTTCCATCCGGCAGATTATGGATGACGCGCCGATCTCTCCAAAATACTACCTCTCCGACGTTTATTTGGAGACGTTGAGGCGCCATAGAGCGCATCACGAGTCCCTTGGACATGGTTTCGGCTACGAGATCAAAGATCTGGACGGTATTGCCTCTGCGATTGTCTGCGGCGGAATGGGACGGGAAAGAAATCTGATTATTGACCATCGACCTCATTCAATGAAGCCGGTCACGCACATCAAGGGCGAAATCAACAAGGAAGATGTCCGCAAGATGACTCCCAGAGAGTGGGCACGTCTGCAAGGCTTCCCCGATAACTACAAACTCCCGTTGTCGGACGTTCACCTTTACAAGCAGTTTGGAAACTCAGTGACCGTTCCGGTAATTGCTGCAATAGCGAGAGAAATCAAGAAGGTGTTGGATGGACAAGGCAAATAAAGGTGAATGGAGCGAGATTTATTGCATCTTGAGGATCCTCGCTGAAAGGAAAATCTATATCGCTGACGGAAGCGGGAAAAAGCACAGTGAAGATTGTCTGAATGTCCTTGAGCTTATGCGCAAGGAGGCGGCCGAAAGGGTTGTCCGTTATCACTGCTCTCCGCTTACAACAGAGGTTACGATTACGGTCAATTCCTACACAGAAACGCTTCCCGTCTCAACATTCTTGAAACTGGCAGATACTATGCTCTTGGAAATCAAGAAAGGCAAAGGTACTTTTGCCTTGTCTGAGAGTCTGCAAAGGGAAATTAACGAGACAGGGTTGCAGTCAGTCAAGGCTGCGTCGAGAGACAAAAACGACGTTTACCTAACGATTCTGGATCCCCGCAGCGGAGTGACCAGAAAAAATATCGGTTTTTCAATCAAATCCGAACTCGGTAGAGCACCCACCTTGTTTAACACCGGAACAAACAGTGCCTTGGTTTATGAACTTCATGGCATGACTCGTGAGCTAATGGAGGACATCAACTCTATTTTTGAAGTTGATAGTTCAGGTGAGAAGTATGTTCCTGTAATGACTCGATTCCAAGCTCTGGTGAACAATGGGGTTAAATTGACCTTTGTGGGTTTTCCAATACACAAGCGACACCGGATACAGGTTTTTCGTGAGAACTTGGAAATTTTAAATCCCAGATTACCTTTATATTTCGACACTGCCCTGAGAGGGATTTTGTCTCAAAAATGCCCTTCGCGAGATATTCCAACAGTGACGGATTATGTTAGCCAAATCAATCCGGCACAAGTTCAAAGACCGCATGAGGTCTATGAATACATGATTAAGGCTTTTCTGTATGCCTCTTATTGCGGACTTACAGCGGGAACTTTATGGAACGGGAAAAGTAATGTAAACGGAGGGTTTATTAGGGTTGCTGCCGACGGAGAGGTACTTGCTTTCTATGCCCTAGAGTCGGATTCTTTCAAACAGTACCTCTTTGATAATTCCTTAATTGATTTCCCGGCTACCGACAAAAGCCACGGCAATTACGCTGAGGTCTATGAAGAAAACGGAAAATATTATTTCAGGCTCAATTTCCAAATCCGTTACTCAGTCAAAAACACTTGATAGAAATCTGGGAGTTGTTAAGACTGAAAATAAAATTAAAAAACAAGGAGAACGTATGTCAACACCGAATATTTTATGTGTCTTACCACCCACAAAATTAAAATACCAAGATATTCTTAGAGGTGAGGGCTCAAAAAAGGGGCAGCCCTGGCTGATGGTCAAATTAAATAAGAAGGATTTTAAGAATTTATCGTATAAAGACGATAAAGCGGATGAGTATCGACTCCACAAATTTCATCTGGTGATCCCTTCTAATGTCGTGAAGTTTGATGACGACATGGGACTTAATATAACTATTTATGCAATTTGTCCGAAGTCCAATATTGAAAAGCGAACATACAATTCAATAATTAAGAACGCTTTGTTCTATGAATGTGTCTTAACTTTCAACAATGGAGATTTCCCAAATAAAAGAAGCTCCTATGTACTCAAAACATTCTTTTCAATAGAAGAAGCTATTCATTTTGTTCAAGAAATTTTTAATAGAAACCAGGCCAAATGGCTGGCGGTTTTTTCTCAATTCATAGCTATTCGTTCAGATGATTACGGTGGATACCATTTCCCGGATGACGAAGAGGAAGAGGAGCAAGAATCAGAATCCTTTGATCTAACGGAGGAACAGGAAGAAGAGCTTGAAAGATTGGAAAATCTTAAGGATGTAAAAAAGGATTTTCCTCTCATTTATAGGGAAGGGATCGTGCCTTGTTTAATGGAAGCTCAAAAATTGTCCTCACCTGAATTTGTACGGCAGATTCTTTCTAGGATTGGCAATCTTTATTCCAAAGAAAAGACAACTGCTGACTACAGCAATGATTTGCGAGATTTCATCTTGGAGGGACTTGCTCCGCAGGATAGCAAAGAGGTGTGTGAAAAGGTCATCGGTCTAGTCGAGGCATCTAGCCTACAGAAGCCCCCTGTTAAAGTATTTACCAAAAAAGAGAAGATCCAGAAGGAGGTAGCCAGGCAGGAACGTGTGCGCTCACTTTACAGGGCTTTCTACATCAATGAACATTGGACTGGGAGAGAAAGGGTATCTGGCTCCCTTTCTTCTGATAAGGATCGCGCCAATCCGTTGCTGGATCCCTACAAGCATGGCATCCAAACGTTTACGCTTTTGGAAGCGTATTTCGGTCCTGAACCTTCCGAGAATGGTGAGAAATATCGTTATGAAAGACATCCTTCTTTACTTCTTTGTGTCGATAGATGCCGTGGGATGGCAAAAGAACCATCAATCGAGGAAGTTAAGAGCAAAGGGAAAAAATTTGTCGTTTTATACGACAAAGGTACTTCCTTCCTCTCGCTCGGGGAAATGAAAATCATCTCTCAACACAAAACTTTTGAAGAGGCGAAAGAAGCCCTTACCGGCTTCGCGATAAGAAATACAAAGAGACTTGAATTTGAGCTTGAACCGACAAAAAAGGTTGTCAAAGAAATTTCTCCACATTCCTGGCATCCCTGGAATAACGAAAGTTAAAAGAAAGATCGTTCAGAGTGCTCCTCTACTTTCCTAGGAGCACTCTGCGTATTGCTTGAAAATGGTGAAATTATAAAAAGCAATGAATTGAATTAATGAATTTCTGAAACCGGTTCTTAGAACCACCGGCTGCACAGCTTCTTTGGAATTGGACTATTCAAATCAGCCGTGTCGTGAGGCTCCAAAAGCACTAAATCGTTAATTTTTTCTCCTTTACCGTCAGGATTGTCATAAACCTCGACGTTGCGGCTATATATATCACCCGTTAAGCAATTCAAGGACCACTTTTGGATAAGCCATTTGCCGTTCTCCAATCCCTTCGTAGTAAACATGACAACATCTCCCTTTCGTTTTATTGACTTTCCGTCAATGTAAGCTACATCTGTAAGTTGAATATTTGAAGGGAAAAAGAAAAAATAAAAAAGCAACGCAAGCGCGGATGCGCAGAGGATTAACAACGGTTTTTTATTGTTTTGAAAATTTAGGAGCTTAAGAATAGAACCTTTATCGAAGCCTCCTTTAGAATTTTGATCCTCTACGTTCATAGTCCTTTTTTCTTTTTTGGGATCCTTAGAAGAATTTAAATCCGAAGGGTTGTTTGGTTCTTCTAATTTTTTAAGCTCATCATTTACACGCTCAAGTTCTTTTAAATATTCTTCTTTTCTTTTGTTGAGTTCTTCTAATTTTGCGTTTTCTGTCATCTTAGGAATCCAAAGGTTTGTATGGTTGGCTCGATTTTAAGTCACTTTAAACCTTTGGCTAAGTTTTTTATCAAAGGGATTCGTTGTCTTTTTTGAGAACGGCTTCGACGGATTTCTTTGGTTTTGTCAGAACTAAATGCTTGCCGTCTTCCGACAACTTAACATTGTCATAAAAGTCCGTGTAATGGGGCATTACCATTGACAGGCAATTTAGGAACTTGATTTTGAAGTCCCTTACCGACAAGGAGCTGTTTGGGTCGAATTGCTTTTGCAACAAGGGGAATTGCAACGAAACGGAATAATGCCTTTGTTGCTGAAGAATAAACAGTCTATAGGGGAGCCAAATATACAAATCCATCGCCATTGAAGATTTTGTCAGGCTTGCGTAACGATGGAAATTGAAAGGGATTCCGCCTTTGGACTTCACAAAGTCAAAAAATTTACTGGAAACTTGAAGTTCTCCAAGCCAAGTTTTCTTGTGAGTTGCTTCGATATTTTCCCAAAACACACAACGATCCGAGATGTGAATCCAATCAAAAAGATTTCCCCGTCTTCCGCTGGAATCACTTATTCCAGCTTCGGGTTTAATCTCAATTTCAATCATTGACCGAAACAGATTAAGGGCTTGTTGATTAAATCTCCGGATGGTTCTTCCATCTTTCTCCAACCCCAGTATTTCAAAGAATTGGTTTTGATTCTTTCCTAAAGAAATGATCGGTGAATCAGTTTTGATGATCTGAGTTGTTATATACGAGAGCAAAAGCCTTGGAAAGCAGCCGTAGGGAAGTTCAAAGCCGGAGGAAATTCTTAAAGCATACTTTTGACTTTCCACCTCCCAAACTGTTCCGTTGACTTTCCTGTGAGGAAGACAAATTTGAGCAAAAAGCGGCGACCAAAAGAATATTTTTGGACCTTCCTCCAACTCTTGTTCCAGAGCAAAAAGCGTTAACGCTCTTTCTCTGTAGCGATCTGCTTTTTCGTTTTCTCGAAATTTCTCGAGAGAAACGAAAGGTTGTGCTTCCTGTTTTTTCATTTGCCCATCCACAAAATCGTAGACAGTTTCACACAGCAAAAAATCAGCCCCGGCTGAAAAATGGTGAGTCTTTGCTGTTTGCCGAGCAGAAAAAAAATAAGTCTTTTGTTTAAGGTTCTTTAGAGAAAGAAGACCGGAAAACGTAGTGCTACGTTAAAAATTAAATGGAGAGCAATTTTGTAGGGTCACCAGTTGCACCAAAAATTATGGTCGTCAATAGAGAAGTTATTAACAAAAATGCTGTTAATAAGTAAAGTTATTCACGTGCTAAATCTCGCGCAAATACGTGCTAAACCTCGCACTCGGAAATCTGATGAAACCTGCGCTTTAGAGTTATTCACGTGCCAAACCTCGCGCTTTTACGTGCTAAACCTCGCAAGGGTTAGGGGTGAAAAATAGTAAAAAATTTCTCATAGAGAGGATGCTAATAACTTTTGCCAACTCCTACTATAGTTACTGTAGTTATTAATAACTGTAATAACTGTATTAATAGCTCGAAAAAAATTGTTGATAACTCCAAAACCGTCACGCGGCAAAAAGCTCAGTTTGTCGCTTCGCTCTTTCCCATACACAGAAAGAAGGTCTTTTCAAACAAGGTGAAAGGAAGCCATTATGTTCCTGTATAGGATGCTGACCTGCTGAAAAGGTGTGATCAAATCGGTACAAGATTAAGTTGTGGTCTTTTTCACATAGTTCATTTTTTTCATGGAGTTAAAGGCACCCTTTGACAAGGTTTTGTAAGCAGAGGCTCGCAATCCTCTTCTCTAACATGGAAGAACGGACACTCGTGCGTGTCGCCCTGTGTCAAGAACACCTGAATCCTTCTTTGTCTCGTGGAGAAAATAAGTGAAAAAGACCACAAAGTTGTTAGCGTCGGTCGCTTGTACGGCAACAATTGTTCTGACAGGTTGCAGTACGGAGCCGAAGACCAAGGTTATCGTTGTAGAGCCGGAAGCGGTCATCCAGTCAAATGTTTACGTCCGTTATCCGAAGAGCGCCTATGAAAAATTGCAAATGGGAGGAGCCGCTTGGCGTTTAAACTCTTTTGAATACACACTAAACGATTCTCAGGTGCCTTTTGAAGACATTAGACCTTGCGAACCCTGCGAGCCCCAGCAAGTAAAGCAGGTAATTCAAAAACCCAAACAGGTCGTTAAGAAGACAACAAAGACAAAATCAAAGGCAAGGGCGGCCGCAGGCACGAACAAGAGCATTTATCGAACCCGAAAAGCTGCGAAAAAGACCACACCGAAAATTGACTGCAATCTTTATCGGACATTGTGTGAGAAACCTGACGGTATTCCTACAACTCAGGACACCGCTCGGAAAGCTGCTGAAGCACTTCAAGGCGTAAGCAACCGCGTTGTAGAAGTCAACTTGGCTAAGTAATCCTTTTTCAGTCCTTGCTCCGGTCTCGGAGGAAGGACTATGGCCTTAATTGTTGAAATCATGGCACAAGAGAAAAGCTGGCTCAGGTTCGCCCTAAAAAAAGTGGTTGAACTGTTGTTGGAGGTTAAATGGATACGACTGGCGTCCAAAACCATTGACGACGGCTTATATCTACGGAAAACCTACACCGACAAGCTTAAGCACGAGTTCAATCTTAAATTCAATCGCGAGTATCGCTACGAATACTATTTGAAGTTGGATATCGGGTGCTCTGCTCAGCAGCTTTGTTTTAATCCGGAAACTTCGGAAACGCTTACTTCACTTTGCCATAAAACCCGGCTTATTCGGGATGCAAGATTATCCGACTGTTCCGAAACAGGATATCCCAATGTTTCCCTCGATGCAGTGATTGCATACAACGCAGGAGCGGTAAGAGCGCTTTTTGCGGCTGTGGGCCTATCCCAGGAAGAACTGGATAAGTACCTGTTGCCGACTATAAGAAGGGTAGCTGCGATGGTCCACTTGCTCCCGGCCTCGGGAGGTTACCACCATAAGGAATGCGGAGGACTTCTTGAACATAGTCTTGAGGTTGCCTGGAAAGCCGCGCAAAACGGTAAGAGAGCTTATTTCTCCGACGATCCTGCGAATCCCAATAAGGCAGAAAACCAAAGGAAGTGGCTTCTGGCAACAGTTCTGGGAGCTTTGTGCCATGACTGTGGGAAGGTCTTATCCGATGTTGTCGTAAGAGATGCTGCGCTGACCGGAGATAAATATCCGGCGTTTACCGGTACATCATTGGCCGAATGGTTGGAAGGCAAAGGGTGCAGACGATATTACGTGTACTGGAAGGGTAACGGAAAGGAGCGAGAACCAACTGGTTCATCTGTACCGAGACTTGATTCCTGTAGAGACCAATCGTTATTTGGGCGATATGATTTCGGGAGACTTGGCTGAATACTTCAGAATGAAGCTCCCAAAAGGGAAAATGGTCTTGAATGACATCATTACCGAAGCGGACGCCGAATCTACGGCCAGAGACAGAGAGCAGGGCCATTACGACCGCAGTCAAGGCAGACAGCATGATCGTGAATGTCAGAACTTCTTTGCGGCAACAAAGAATTTGATTCTCTTCGGTTCAAGGCATAAAAGTTCTACCGGAGAATCCATTGAGTCTGAGTACAAAGGTTTTCGCATCCGAGGGTGGACGATAAATACGAGCGACAGCGCCCTCATGTACACCTTTGACGAAAAGCTTTTTGTTGACTGGAGACAACTCCCCGAAATTCGGAAGATTCTCAGGATTGAGAACGTATCCTCTGACTTTTTGAATATCAACCCGAATCGAAAATTACAAAACGAAGGAAAAAACCAAGCAGAACCAGATTCCATAGAAAAAGAATTTGAGAAGAACGATATTGAGGGAGAATTGTTTGCACTTCTCAAAGAACTGAGGGACGGCGGGTACGTCGATAAAAATGATTTTGGCGGCACTTACGATAATGAAACTCTGATCTGGCAGGTGGGCCGTTTCGATACTGCTCAACCGGGCAAGGACATCATTACCTACAAAGCCATTTGTCTGAATGCAAAGGCTATAAACGAAATTTTCCAAGACCTCACGAAACTGCCGAGGCCGGTTCCTGCTTATGCTCTTTACGATCCCAAGCACGATGAAACCTTATTGTTGTTCAAAGAAAAAGCAACGACTCAGGTATCTCCGGAACCGAAAACTTCTTCGGAAACAAACGAAAAAACCCATGTTGATACCGACGGTCTCCATGCAGATGCAGCAACGAATGTTGGGAATCCATCTGAGACAGAGGAATCAAATGAACAGGAACAACGGAGGGAAGCAGACAACTCAAATGTAAGTAACGAAACAGCGGATGAGACCAAAGGACAGGAAACAGAAGAAGCCGAGAAAACCAAGGAACCATCCGACTACTGCCCCGAATCTCAAGAAAACGCGACTCCGCGACAAACCATTTGGATTGACGATGATGGAGTAATCCACAATGGATCCAACACAACAATTGCTGAAGAAGTTGATCCCGATGACATCCCCGATCCGACAACTTCGATCAGCGAAGACGACTCAGAATGCGGAGACGCCGAGGTTCCCGACATTACCGATGAGGACGATGAGTCGGAGGCAATGACTGAAGAAATTTCCGGAACTTCAAAAAATGAAGTAATGAAAGAAGATAACGATTCTGAAGATACAGACGAAAAAGAGGAAGCATCCGGAGATGAGTCTGAGGATGAGAATTCCGGCTCTGGGTCTGTTTCTGAAGTGTCTCAAAACTCAAAAGACCAATCGGAAGAACCTTCTCCTGTAGGGGAAACCAACCTGGAATCCACAGGAACTTGCTACCGCAAGCCATTGAGCGGAGAGTCAATGGAACTTAACCTTGGCTTGTCAAACAATTTGACCAAGCCTAAAAGCCGCCAGCATAAACGCAAGAAAGCCGTTAAGAACGAAACTCCCAACGTAAACTCAGCCGCCAACCCGAACCCTTCTGTTAATTCATTTGATGTTCATAATCTTTCCTCCGGAGAAGCGGAGGGGACGGCCGAGCAGTCTGGGGAGAAACCTTGCGTCAACCTCTCCGAGTCTTCGGTGAGTGCTCAGTCTTTAACACAAGGGACGAAAAAGTTCGACGCGGCTAACAATGAAGCATCCGGGGAAAATAACAAAAGCGAAGCTGACTCGCATTCCAAGGATTCCGGAGAGCAGCTTGGCAATCCTCAGGCCGAAGATCAGAGCCAAACGCCGAGGAGAGGAGGCGCTGAGGTTTTTTTAGAATCGCAAAACTCAGCAGCGCCTCCTTTCTCCTCTCCTTCAGTGCCTAATTCCACATCTTTCGACACTAACGCGACAAACGAAGAAGCAGAGATTCAGAAAGTAATTGACCAATATATGGGAGCATCTCCTGGATTGGAGGAAATTACAGGTTACTGCCCGACATTTGACGATGGCTACGACGATGTGGCTTTCTACGAACCCGAGCAGCCTTATATTGTGAAATCCCGTCCGTGGAAACTTAACATCTTCTCCGCCAAAGACGAGCAAGGTCGCAGCGTGCAGTACAAATTTGATCTCAGAGGCGATGAACCGGAAGCAAGCTGGCAGGCTGAAGTTTTGATTCCTGACGGTTTATCTTGGCCCTATGAGCCCGATCCAAGGTATCGCATCAAGCATCAGGATGTTGTCGTTCGCAAAAGCGTTAAACGAGTAGAAGTTTTGGTGAGGCCTTCGGACGATCCCGCTCTTTCGCAAGAGGAGGAAAAGGATACACAATCTTCGAAGAAGATCGAATCTCCCGTACAAGAACCCGGCAACGTAGCCGGAACGGTTTTATCCGCAACTGACGCCAAAGACATTGACACGGTGAACCCGGATGGATCAAAGGTCAAACGCTATCCCTTTGATTTGGAGAAAGGCGAAAAGATGTCGCTTATAGATTTTATTTCGGCCTTAGCCGATTCAATAAACAGCGGGCGGGCATCACCCTCAATAACTCTATCTTGTTTTCCGGATAAGGGCTACTACATAACAATGGATCAGCTTAAAGAGCTTGCCTTTTTAGCCAGCGGAGGCGACGAGGCAGTTTCTGAAAAATATGCTTCTTGGATTCCGGCCCGGGTTCAATATGAGTCGCTGTTTTATGACCGAGACTTGCAGTGCGTATTCCAAAAAAAGAGGTAAGAATAAATGGCTTTCAATTCCGACGGTTATTCATACGAGATGCCTTGGAGACAGAATTTCGAGGCTCGTGCAACATTAGGTTATTTGGCAGGAATTGTTGCAGCAGGCGTTTGTTCAGTCACGACGCCAATGCCCGCGGCTCCCTTTTTGTGGATGGGAGCTTTTTGCGCCGCATCCGGGGCTTGGTGTGCAGTGGGTGCTTATCGCGTCTGGCGAAGAGTCAAACTTTTGAAAGGCTACCCGTTCTCTTTCGCAACTGTGGAGGACATGAAGGAGAAAGCCCACGACTCGCGCCATCAGGACGAGCAGTACATCGGCAGAGGTTTCATATGGGAAAATCGCCATGCGCAAGCGGCCTTTGAGATTACAAAGTCCGACTACTACACCACATTTATTTCCGACGGTGGCTGTGCCCACAATTTCGGAATGGGCTGGCTGCACGGAATGGAACCGAAAGAAACCGACCTTTGGCAGCTTCTTGCACACACCAACGGTCACACTTTGATTACAGGCGTGCCCGGGTCAGGGAAAACTCGTCTCTTTGATATGCTCATCTCTCAGGCAATAAGCAGAGGTGAGGGCGTCATTATCATTGACCCGAAGGGCGATAAGGAATTGCGGAGTAATGCCCTTAGAGCTTGCAAGGCCAACGGTATTGAGCACCGCTTTATTTGGTTTCATCCTGCGCACCCTGACGAATCGGTGGCTCTTGATCCCTTGAAGAACTTTACGAGAAGTACGGAAATTGCTTCCCGTATTACTTCTCTCATGCCGTCCGAAGGCTCAAGCTCCTCTTTCTCATCATTTGCGTGGAACGTGCTCTCAAGCATCTCGGACGCAATGATTTTGTGTGATGAGAAGCCGTCTCTGGTAAAACTCAGAGGGTATGTGGAAAATGGTGTTGATGAATTACTTTGCCGCGCCGTAAGGTCTTATTTGGAACACCTTCCTCCGGAACAGAAAGACTACCTTGATGAGTTGGACGATAAGATCGACCGTCTCGAAAGAGCATACGAAGGGTTGAAAGCTCAGAATAAAACTCCGACAGTACCTCTTCACCGTCGTAAAGCGGAGATTCACGCCGAATACTACAAAGAAAATGTTGCCAAGGATCATCCCAGCAGGGAGTTGAGCGGTCTGTTAAGCATTTTTGAACACGATCAGGCGCACTTCTCCAAGATGATTACGAACCTTCTTCCGTTGCTCGGAATGCTCACCAACGGGAAAATGGGCGAACTCTTGAGCCCGGATGATTTTCCGAATCCAAGGCCAAAGTTCGATTCAAGCTCCATCGTCAACGAGCAGTTTGTCTTCTGGCTGGGATTAGATTCCCTCTCTGACGCAGAAGTTGGGCAGCGGGTCGGCGCTTTGATTCTTTCTGATTTGGCGAGCGTGGCCGGGGCTCGCTTTAATTTCGTTGATCCCGACAAAATGCGTCCGGTAAATATTTTTGTGGACGAAGCTGCGGAAGTGTTGAACGAGCCGTTTATTCAGCTGCTCAATAAAGGTCGCGGTGCTGCGTTGAGGCTTTACGTTGCCACACAGACAATTGCCGACTTTGCCGCAAAAATGGGAGGAGCAGATAAAGCCAATCAAATTCTCGGCAATATCAATAATAAGTTCGCCCTGAGAACAACAGATTTGTCCACTCAGAAATATCTTTCCGAACATATGCCGAAGACGGTAATTCGATACGTGACTCGGGGACAGGGCGTAGGAGGAGCCTTGGATAAACCGCTTATGCACTCCGGGCATCTGACGGAGAGTCTGATGGAAAAAGAAGTGCCGCTTTTTGCTCCCCAGTTTTATGCTTTACTTCCGAATTTGGAATATCTGGCTTTCATCTCAGGCGGAACTACCGTAAAAGGCAGAATCCCCATCGTCGTCGAAAACAAAGAAAAGATCAAAGAAGTTCGCGAAAGGATCGAAGAAACTTATCGCGAAATAAACTCCGTGAATCCTGAATCAAAAGCAGGACAGCATGGCGTCAAACTCGAAGATGAGGATATGAAGAGTCTTGAAGAGATGACGGAGGCACCCTCTTGGGCTGTAAGGGAACCTCAATCCGACAAAATGAGGAGAAACTAAATGCCGAGTGCTCAATCGAAAATCTCAAAATACGTTTGGCTTTACATAGCCCTGATTGTTGCAATGATGGCGGTGGTTAAGGTCAGCACCGTAGAAACAGCCATGAAAGCCGAACACAGGCTCGTCACTTCAGCTCTTGGTCAGACAAGTTCCGATTACGTTTACAGTCATGCTGCTGATTGGTACAGAACCATAGCTGTGGACTGGGAAATGCACCGGACGCTCGAAAATATGTTCATACCGACCGATGAAGAAAGAGCCAGATCAAAAGGCTTGGAAGAGTTCGGGAATTACCTTTTCAAGTATATGCACGAGCGTCTTGAAGCTTTTTGGCGCGGCCTTTATATGCTTTTTACTCGTATGTGGGTCTTGTTTCTCTGGCTTCCGTTTATTCCGATTGTTGTCTTCCCGGCAATCAACCACGGCTGGCAAATCCGTAACATCAAGCGAACTAATTTCGATTATGCGTCACCGACGAAACATATCTATGCCGTTGCGACCATCAAGGCTTTGCTGGTTATTTTGCTCACGCTTATCGTGGCTCCGGTCCCTATGACGCCATTGATCTACCCGGCAATTCTTATGATTTGCGGAATTTTGGCGGCTGTGTCGGTTGCGAACATCCAAAAACGGCTGTAACCGATTGGGGTATTGCGGTTAATAGCGTAAATAAGCTAAGGTGTAACCCTTATAAAATTGTTGATCAACAACATTTTGCATAAAAAGGCGAGAGGCTTTTTAACACCTCTCGCTTTAAGTTTGGCCCTGACCTCTAGGGCCACCCAAGGAAAATACTACAAAAATTAGTGACTAAAAGCGGAATCTTGCCTCGATCTTGAAAAGGTGATCCTGCTTGCCTTTTGCACCGCCGATGAACCCGTAGCCGGCTCCGAAGGTTGCACGTCCTTTTTCGGCTTGGACGCCAATGCTTACCTTGGTGCCGAACTTACCGGAGAACTCTCCTTCAACACTGTCCGATGCACCGTAGCTGTTCGTAAGCTTGGTCTTTACCTTTGTGTCACCGAACTGCGGAATAAGAGAAACATCAGCTTGCGGTCTGATCATCCAGCCGGAGGCAGTCGGAAGGTCGGCCCGGAGAGCCAAACCGATAGGCATTTGGAACGTGTTGGCAGAATCGGCTTTATTGCTCCAAATCTTCTTTCCCTTGACTTTGGTGTCAAATTTATCGGCTTTGGACCATACATAACGAAGGCCGGCGTGCGGAACGATGGAAGTCTTTCCTACGGGAATGGAACTTTCGACTCTTGCTGAAACGCTAAAGAGGTTGCTCTTAACATCCGCCTCTGCTTTTTCAATACCTGCAGCATTAACGTGCTGGGAAATATCGGAAGAGTTGTGCATCCAACTCAGCATTCCGATAAGGTTAAGTTTTTCAAGAGGGGCATAAGCACCGTAAGCGTGCAAACCGAACGAGTCGTACTTGTTCTTTGTCTTGGTCACATTGCCTAAAGAATCCAGAGATCCGTGGTTGTAGCTGAAAGCGCCTCCCAGAACAATCGGTTTTCCTTCAAGCTTACGGTCGAAACCCATGACAAAACCGAACGAGTTTGTATCGAAGCCGTGCTTGCTCAAGCCGGAAGAACTAAGACTCTTGAACTTCTGCTTGCCTCCTTTCAGGTCAATCCAGAGATCGGTTCCTCGATCTTCTTGGCGCATCAAACCGTTCAGGAAAGCGTCTCCCGCCATCGACAAACGACTGTCAAGAGAATCTACCGCTGTGTTTAGGTCTTGCAGCGATACGGCAGAAGCACCGCCGGCTGTGAGGATATTCGCTGCGGAATTAAGAAGCTCTGTCTTATTCGCAACGGAAAGTTCTTTTTCCTTAAGAACGTTAAATGCAAAACCTTCTTCGGCTTTCTTGATTTCGCTGTTGGCGATATTAGGAATGATCAGATCCGGATAAACGGTCCTTACGTCAGAGAGGGTTGCTTGAACGCGAATCTGAGAAGATTCATTCACAAGCTCAAGTTTCCAATTGACGCCCGTACCGTCTTGAGACAAGGCAATCAATTTCTCGCCTGTCCAACCGCCCGTCCAGCCGTTGGCATCCGTGTTGCCGGTTGTGTCATAACCTTTGACGATAGTGTATTCACCAGAATCCTTGAGGTTGCCAAGAACCAGAGTCGCGGTCGGATCTACGGTAACTTTGGCATTTTCGTCGTTTGCGGTAAATGCGCTCTTTCCGTTGGTGAGGATAGAGGAGTCAATGACGGTTGTTGATCCTTTTCCGAAAACAAGGCTGCCGTTGCTGAGATCGGCATGATCCTCCTCACTTGTCCACGTACCGTTTCCTACAGCGATACCGCCGGCGGAAGTTGTAGTGATGTTTTGTGTAACGGTCAGGCGTCCTGTTCCAATCGGAGCACCGATGCCGGCTGCAAAATCAAGAGAGTTGGCACCAAGTCCCAGGTCGCCGTCTTCCTTTACAAAGTAAGGATTGTTCAATTTCGAAACCTTTGCAAATTCAGCTTTGCTGTAGGCATTTTCAGATGCAGACTTCAGCATTGAATTTTTACCCACGACAATCGAGGTTCCCGTCACATCAGCATTTGCCACTTTGAGTAAGCCTCCTGTGACGTTAAAGATTGCATCTTTGACAATCAGGTTGGCTACCGCCATCTGTGCTTTGTTTTCGAAAAGACCTTTGTTTACTGCAAGGCTATTCCATTCGGAAGTTCCTTCGTTGTAGAACTCAGCTCCTTCACCGACGGTAAGAGCGTTGCCCTTGTCCTTTCCGAGGTTCGCGTAGAAGGCGTCTTTGCTGATTTCGAGCGTGCCGAAAGAAGCGCTTCCACGATTTTCCAGATTGCCGAGCAGCTTGGCATCGGCAGAAGAGGCGTTAAGAGTGCCATCGTTTACTGCAGCGGTTGAAGCCGCGACCGTGAATCCCGATTTCGCTTCCAACGATCCTTTGTTATCAAGCGTGCTTCCTTCATTGATTTCGATATTTTCCCAAGAGGAAGCGCCAGAGTTGTGAAGAATACCGTTGAGAACCAGAGTTTTTCCGTTTGTGTTGCCTGAATTGACCAATTCTCCGTCAGGGGAAATCTCGGCAGACCCGACAGTGAGGGATTTGTTGTTAGTGAGGTGTCCGGAAATCTCCAAACCTTCGGCAACATTGAATGTCCCGGCATTGGAAAGCTCACCGGAAACAGAAACGTTAGCAAAAGATGCTTTTCCGCTTTCCGAATTCTTAAACACTCCGGCGTTATTCAGCAATGAAGCGTTGACAGTTCCGCTGTTTTCGAAAACGGCCTGTGCCTTGTTGGTCAAAACGTTGCTCTTGGTTTTACCTTCATTATGGAATGAGCCTTCGTTGATTGTTTCTGACAGTGCTGAAGTATCAAAAAGAGCGTTTGCTTTATTGGCAACAGTTCCCTGCTGGACGAAAGAGGCTGCGGTTCCTGCGTTATCTTCCAGTTCGAGTTTTCCTTTGTTTGTCAGGGTCCCATTTTTATTAACATTGAGGATATTAACGTGCAGCAAAGCGTTGGAAGCAATGTCAGCTTTACCGCTCAAGTCAACATTCCAAACAGCAAATTCTCCGTTCTTGAAGTTCAATGAGCCTTTTTCTTGGAGTTCGGCTGAGTTGATCCAGCCCACGGATGGTGTATCAGCTCCGTGCGTTCCAAGAGTGAAAGTTCCTTCTGTAACGCAAACGCGGCCTCCGTCAGAGGAATCCTTCAGGAGTTTTCTTGTTTCATCCCGGTAGGAAGCGTCAGGAATAGAACTGACAGAGTTGCCAACCAAGACCAATTCCTTACCACCCGCAATAACCACAGAGTCAGCTGAAGCGATGTCTTTGAATCCCATGCTCGCATCAAAATGCTGACCGGAAGCAGGGGATGATCCGCCGACCTGCAAAGAAGAAACGGGAGATGTCTCGTCAGCGCCGTTATAGAGCGTGACTGTATTGAGAACGACGGGAGCTGAATTCGATGCTAACTGTTTCGCGCTTTCAATATTGAAAACACCGGCCAGCGTGCCTAAGAAGTTAACAGTAATACTCTCAAGTCGTCCGTAAACTTTTTGAAGTTCTTTTGCAACGCTCGAAACAAGTTCTGCTGAATAATGGGCGTCATCAATAACGAGGTTGCCGCTCTCAAGCGAAAGGCCGCTGCCGATGGAAGATTTGACGGCTCCGACAGAAGTGGAAACCAGAGTGCCCACCGGGAGTTCAACCGTTTGGCCGGGAGCGGAGGCGTCAATCTTAATGGCCTCACTCGTTGCGCCTGTGAAAAGTTGATTGCTGGAAGTTTGAAGGGCACCGCCTTTCAAATTGATAGTGGGTTTGTTGCCGTTTAAGCTGATTTTGTCTACATCAAAAACCGAGCCGGAAGCAATGTTAACCACGGTTTCGCTTGTGATTTCATCTGCAATAAGCTGTGTCAGAGAATCTTTGTACTGATTCTTTGTATCCGGAGAGTCAGAGTCATTGATGGGCGGGACGCTGTTTAACCCGGAAATATTGTAGGTGTTGTTTCCGAGCGTTCCTCCAATATCGACGGCGTTGATTGTTCCAGCAAGAAGGTTAAGAGTGGAGGATGTGAACCAGCCGTTTTGTGTCGATATTCCGTTCTTGCCGTGTTGAGTATAAGTAACTCCTTGCGCCTGAAGATTATTGGCTTTAATGGAGCCGTTTTCTTCTACAGTGATAGAACCCCCGTTGGCGTTGAGATTCGCGGCATTGAGGGAGCCGTTTTCTACGGTGATCGAGGCTCCATCGGAATTAAGCGTTGAAGCGCTCAAAGGGTTCCGGCTGATTACGATTTCCGAACCTTTTTCAGCAGTAAGAGCGGAAAGATTGGAATCTACGTAAGAAATGAATTTTCCTGTAGAGGAAAGAACCAGTTCCGGAGTTCTGATGCCGCCGGCATTTGCCAGGCTCCCACTGACAGTGATAGCCGAATTGCTCTGAATCGTGCCTCCGTTGTCAAACGTATCTTCTTTATCGAGGAAAGAAGTCCCGTCTTCGAGTGAAAAGGTTCCTGTGTTATTTGTAGTCTTTGCAGAATAATAAGAATTGACGGCAATAACTCCGTCGTTGTTTACTTCCTTAGCCTTGAGAGTCGTTGCCGAAAGGGAACCGTCGGTTAAAGTCTTCACAGAAGCATCCGGGCTTGAAAAGTCGCTCAAAAGAACATTGCCTTTGCTGACTGTTAAAGACTCTGCTTTCAGAGAACCGTTACGAAGATCCAAGGCATCCGATTTGTTGGCAAAATTGAAATCAACATTCTTAGTGCTTAAAGAACCCGAATTCATTTTCAACGAGTTGACATCTTTCAAGCTCAGAAGATTCTTTACTGTGGTTGTCCCGGCATTCTCAAAAGTAGAACCGGTTTCCAAAGCTAGATCGTAAAATTCCGCAGCATTGTTGTTCTTAAAAGTACCCGAAATTGTGGAGGGACTGGTTGAGCCGGAACTAAGCTTAATATTGCCGTCGTTTGTGAGAGTTGAACCGGCTTCTGAAATCAATGCTGCGAGTGTTGTGACAGCCCCTTGGCGGTTTTCGAATGTTCCGCTGTCTTTCCCATCATTACCGTCTGTTTTCAATAACAAACTTTGGAGAGCAAGAGCAGAGCTTTCATTTACGAGATCTCCTGTTACATTAGCGTTTCCTGTTACAGTCAGCGTGCCCTTATTTGTGAGGGCGCCTCTTATTTTTAAGTTGCTGCCCCCTATTGAATTACCTTCAATGTTAAGTTCATTGACTACTAATTCGGCACCTTTCTGATTTACGGAAGGAATGTCGGCTAAATTGGCGTGTGCGCCCTCTCTAAGAGTCAAATTACCGATCCGGGCTGAACGTTGATTTTCAAGATATCCGGAAATATCAACTTTTTCAGCTGTCAACTCTCCTAAGTTAATTATTTCAGCTTGATGTAAATTGGGCCGGGCCATTTCCACATTCGCAATATGCAGTTTTCCTGAATTCTGTAAAAAGCCGAGGACATCCAGATAGAGGTTATCAACTGAGACGTCGGCAGATTTATCTACATAAACACCACCGCTGAGCGAGGATACTTGGGTGTAAATTTTTCCTACAGTAAATACTCCGTTTCTGAATCGTAATTCTCCTTCGGGGGAGACATTGTGCATTTTGTCAGGATTCATGCCGACATAAACTGAGTTAATGGTGCCTTTGGTAGGTGCAAGGGTTTCCTGATTCCCGATGATTAACTTCGACTTGTCAAATGTTGAATTTTGCCCGTAAATGGAAACAGGGCCGTCAGCTAAAAGAATTCCGTCAGTTGACCCTACTAAAGTAAGACTGTTCCCATCATTGATATAAAGACCGTTTGGAGTACCGGTAACATTCTTGTAGATGAGATTGCTTTGCGTTAAAACGTTTGCCTCCTGCTTCATGAATCTGTCTATTTGGCCAATTACAAGAGCATCTCCGGCATAAGTTCCCAAAGAGGTGTTGTTGACGAGTGTTTGGTCCCATCCGTCAGCGAAAGCGGTTTCCGAGATAACGGGTAAAGCGCAAAGAAGGCATAAAGCGAGAACTGTCTTATTGAGTTTGCAAAAATGGATGGCTCTGGATTGCTTTGTTAAAGTCGTACTGTTTTTCCCGTTAGCGTGAGAATTAGAAGCTTCGGATACAGCTACAAAGCAGGAACGGGTCCAGCTCCAAATGGATTTGTAAATTTTGTTCATAAAATTTCCTTGGACTTGATGGGATACGTTATTGAGACAGTGGTGTTCTGCCGTCAATGATCAATATATTTAGTAAGTAGCCCGGATCAGTTTGAAAATAAATTTAAGGGCGCAGCACTACGGAATTTGAACACTTCTATCCGTTCGCCGGTTCTATGTATCCCTCGAATAACAGAACCAACTAAACTTTCCGCCTTGATTAATCGCACATGAACCAGCGAGAAGGGCGATCCCAAATCGTCTCGTTATAAGAGTCTGCACGGGAGCTGATTGCAGTAGGATCAAAAGAACCGCGGCGGTTGGCCTTTTCGAAGATTCTTACTTTGATGCGACCGTTTGCTGAGTCTTCGATGTATCCCTTGTCCAGGTATCTCTGTGAGGGATGTACACCTGTTGCAACTTTTCTGCAAACCATTGCTCCGATGCTTTCTTTTTTCAGCATCTGTTCTGTCTGGAGCTTTCTCTCAGAAGCCGTAAGGAACCCCAACGACCCTATGTAATTGATCCAAACCGGGTCATTGGCTGTTTTGTTTAGAGGAGGAGCAATAACAACGAAAGCAATTGCCGGTCTAACTACTCCATTAAAGTCTTTTCCCGTTGGTTTTATTTTTGCCCAGAACAAAGCCCTGTCTTTGTTGCTTTTATCTACGCACCATCCGTCTATGAAATACCCTCCGTCATTGCTACAAATGACATCGAATTGATCCGTCAGGAATTTTTCCTCAAAGTTAGGATTGTTGCCTAAGCTGTAGGGGTCATCTTTGCCTAGAGATGCCAATTTATTCCTGATGGCGAAACTCTTTGAGTATTCTCTGTGAGAAGGGTAATTTTTAACCACGAGGCCATTAGTACACAAGCCAAATGGATCTACCCATAGATTTGTTGTTTGACTGTAGTTTTTATAAAGAAATTGAGCATGAGCTATGGGGTCAACAGTGCTGTCGACAGTTATAGCAGTTGGGGGGGGGTAAATTAGAACATCCTATTAAAACCAACCCGCTCATTAAAAGAATTGCGTTCTTTTGTTCCATATTTTTCTCCCAAAAGTGAGGTCGTAGAGTTTTAACGACAGAATCAGAAAAGCAGAAATCTTTAAAGAAAATCTGCAGTGTCCTCGGGATTTATTGTTATGTTTTCATTATCAGCTTTTTCCGCC
>ERZ833822.841-NODE-841-length-31559-cov-27.152330_pt1 | contig 31559 bp, 25 predicted proteins | sample MGYA00519913_ERZ833822 | MGnify/ENA primary metagenome ERZ833822 (study PRJEB31850, sample SAMEA3708746) | human gut metagenome | biome: human gut; feature: human-associated habitat; material: faeces | place: China | collected 2014 ... | reverse complement strand
CGGGGTCGATGCCGTCGGTGTTGGGGGCGTTGTAGGGGTTGTTGATGTTGAAGTTCAGCAGGTCGAGGTGTTTGACGAAGATGGGGTGGATGGTCCAGGAGTAGCTGTTCTGTACGGTGATGCCGTGGAGGCAGATATTCTCGCTGTCCACCATCGCCACGGCGCGGGGACGCCATGCGATGCGCTTGACCTTGGGGTCGACCCACCAGTCGCCGTTCTGGGCGTCGCAGTCCAGGGTGCCTTCGCCGGTGACGACGACGTCATGCACCTGGGTGATGTTCAGCAGGCCCGCAAAGCTGTTCAGCGGGTTGCCCTCCCAGCCGGTGAGGTAGTATTCGTCCACTTCGTTCTCGCTGGGGATGACGCCGGGCAGGATGGGGTAGTGGGTGCGGTCATTGTCGCCCAGCAGCACAGCGCCCTTCTCGAGGTAGAGGGTGGTGCAGCTCTTCATGAAGAGGCTGGCGGTGCGGTAGCGGCCAGCGGGGACATATACCGTGCCGCCCCTGGGGCAGGTGGAAAGAGCAGCCTGCAGCCTGCCGGTGTTGTCGGTCTCGCCGTCGGCGACGAGGCCGTAGCGGGATGCGTCCACAAAGAAGCTCTCGGCCTCGGTGGTGAAATCCAGTTTCAGGTGCTCACCCTCGGTGTCTACCTCCACAGTGTAGGCGGTGGACGGAGTCAGGGAGAAGAGGGAGAACACGTTGGTGTTGCAGCTTTCGTAAATGGTCTTGCCGTTCAGAGCCACGGCGAAGGGGTGCTCCGGGCGGAAGCACTTGCCGTTTTCCAGCTCGAAGACGGCGCTGCGGGTCATGGAACGGATGAGAGACAGATTCATTTTTACAGCCTCCTGAGTTATTTGCGTAGATTTGCGGCTTGCCCGCAGAGGGCGGACATGGTACACTGGGGATAAGAAGATCAGAGCACTGCCCCGGCGGGGCAGGCATAGCAAGAAGGGGGAAGGGCGGATGCGCGCCGAACGGGAAAAACTCAACGCGAAGATCACGGCGGGAGCACTCAAGCTGACCGGCGGGCGGCTCGAGCTGCCTGCCGAGATGTGCCATATCGTTCTGTTTTCGGGCGGCAGCTGCACGGTCCAGTGCGGGGATACGTCGCTCCTGGTCAGCCCCGGCTGCGCACTGCTGCTGGGGCCGGGGGCGTGGGCGGTATCGCAGGCAGGCCACACCCAGCCGGAAATGCTGGGATGCAGTTTCCCGCAGGCGGCCCTCCACGAGATGAAGAACGCCACCAGCGAAGATTTCCTCCGCCTTTTTGCACCGGGCAGCCAGATGGCCCTTTACGGCAGCATCCAGTGGGCCAGCCGTCTGCGGACGCTGCTGGAGATGATGCGGAGCGCCATGGGCGAGCCGGAGTATCCCGGCGGGCTGTATCTGGCACTGACGCTCCACTATGTGGAGCAGGAGCACCGGGCGCAGAGCGCCGCCGACGCCCGCCCCCGCAACGAGACGGTGGAGCAGATCTGCGCCTACCTTGCGGCAAACTACCAGCAGAAGCTTTCCCTCACCGAGGTGGCGGCGCGGTTCTACATCTCGCCCTACTATCTGAGCCGGCTGTTCCGGCGGGTGACAGGACAGTCCATCGTGGACTACATCAACGCCCGCCGCATCGAGGCGGCACAGAAGCTTCTGGAAACGACCGAGCTGAGCATCGGCAGCGTGGCCGAGCAGACCGGTTTCGCCTCTGCGGCCCACTTCCGCCGCGTCTTCCGGGAGACGATGGGCGTCGGACCGCTGCAATACCGGAAGAGCAGAAAGTGATACTCCTTCCGTCATCGCTGCGCGATGCCACCTCCCTCAAGGAGGGAGGCTTTGGCATAACGGAAAGCTTTCCTCCATCGCCAGAGGCTCCCTCTCTGAGGGGGCTGTCTGCGGAGCAGACTGGAGGAGTCATGAAAAATGCCCCCTGCGTCCTCTCTATGGGAAGAGGCACAGGGGGCATTCATGTTTGTCGGGATGATCCGAGCGGCGGGGGCTTCAGCTTAGCCCTTGACAGCACCGGCGGAGATACCTTCGACGAACTGATCCTGTGCGCAGAAGAACACGATGAGCTGCGGCAGGATAGAGATCAGGGACAGGGCCAGAATACGGTTCCAGGCAAAGCCCGTATCACCGTCCATGGACAGCTTGACGAACAGGGACATGGGGTACTTTGCAGGGGTCTGGACGTAAAGCAGGGGACCCATGAAGTCGTTGCAGCTCCACATGAACTGGAACAGTGCGCAGGACACCAGAGCGGGCATCAGCATCGGGACGATGACCTTGTACAGGGTCTGGAAGGAGGAGCAGCCGTCGATGGCGGCAGCCTCGTCCAGGTCGCGGGGGACGTTGCGCATGAACTGCACCAGCTGGTAGACGAAGTAGGTCTCAGTTGCGAATGCGCAGTGGACCCAGATGGCCAGATAGAACGGGCTGTTGACCCAGCCGAACTTGGTGTACAGCAGGAACTGAGGCACGTTCAGGACGACCTGAGGCAGGAACAGGGTGGCCAGCATGATGCTGAACAGGATCTTCCGGCCCGGGAAGTCGAAGCGGCCAAAGCCGTAAGCTGCAATGCAGGAGGAGACCACGGTGCAGATGACCTTGGGCAGGACGTAGCTGTAAGTGTTCAGCATGGCCTGCAGGATGTTGATGGAACCGCCGAAGTTGTTCAGCGCGTTCTTGTAGCCCTCCAGAGTGGGGTTCTTGATCCACAGGCCGATGCCTGCAAAGATCTCGCTGTTGTCCTTAAAGGTGGCGCTGATCATCCACAGCAGGGGATAGATCATGATGAGGCCCACCAGGATCAGGACGAAGTACTTGAAAAACGTCGCGATGGCGTTAGAAGCTTTCATTCCCATACTGTCACACCTTACCTTTCATCCGAGTAGTAGACCCACTTCTTCTGGCTGGTGAAGGCGATGATCGTCAGGATGCAGACGATGACGAACATGATCCATGCCAGTGCGGAAGCCATGCCCATCTGGTTGGACTTGAATGCGTAGTTGTAGACCAGAATGGAGATGAGGGTGGTGGAACCGCGGGGACCGCCGTTGGTGATGATGAACGGGCCATTGAACTCCTGGAAAGCCTGGCAGATCTGAGTGACCAGGTTGTAGAAGATGATGGGGGTGATCATCGGGACGGTGATGGAGAAGAACTGCTTCCATTTGCCAGCGCCGTCGATGGTGGCGGCCTCGTACAGGTCGGCCGGCACGCCCTTCAGAGCGGCGAGGAACAGCACCATGGCGGAGCCGAACTGCCAGATACGCAGGAAGCAGATGATCCACAGTGCGTAGCTGGGGTCGCTCAGCCAGGAGGGACCCTGGAAGTGGCCGAAGGTCAGCATACGGATGAGGGTGTTGACCAGACCGTCATCACGGAACACGGCCTTCCACAGCACGGCGATCGCAACAGAGCCGCCGAGGATGGAGGGGATGTAGTAGACGGTGCGGAACACGTTCACGCAGGCGATCTTGAAGTTCAGGATGTAGGCGATGAACAGTGCGAAGACCAGCTTCAGAGGCACAGTGATGAAGCTGTACTTGAAGGTGGTGATGAGCGCCTTGGTGATCTTGGGAGTGGAGAAGGCGTCCACATAGTTCATGATGCCATACTGATGGATGCCGTTGAAGAAGTCCATATCCGTAAAGCTGTAGTACAGAGACTGGCCGAACGGAATGGCCTTGAAGACGACGAAGCCGATGATCCAGGGGATCAGGTAGAACAGGCCCTGCCATTTGTCAAAAAACTTCTGGGCCGGGGTACGCCCGAGAGAGGGCGCTTTGCTTTCTTTCATCCGGGAATCCTCCTTTTATAAGGATATATCTCGTACGCCGCACAATAGTTTGGACACATTTTTGTCAAAAAAATGTCATCACCGTCTTGCAAAAAAGGGGCATCCGTCCGTAGGTGGAAGGGATGCCCCTTGCAAGACTCTTTTATGCGGGGCGGCCCGTGTCAACACCGCGCGTGTGCGGGCCGCAAAAAGTCCGTGAGGCGGAAATCAGACGGTGTAGCCGACAGACTCCATGCCGTCCAGCAGGGTATCGACCAGGTCAGCGCCGGAAACATTGTCGTAATCCAGAGTGTCGAACACTTCCTGATAGACGCCGGTGCCGGTAGCCTTCAGGTCGTTGGACTCGAACAGGGGGTCGAGCTGGTTGGAAACGAAGGCCATGACCTTGCCGTTTGCCTCAGCCACCAGCTCCTTGATCTTGCCGGCGCCCTGAGCAGCAGCCAGACCAGCCTTGGAAGCGGGGATACCGCACTCGGAGCCCATGATCTCGGCACCTGCGGTCTCGTTCAGCAGGAAGTTGATGAGGGTAGCTGCCTCTGCGGGATGCTCGCAGGTCTTGGTGATGGCCAGACCCATGGAGACCTTGGAGAAGCCGCCGTTGTAATCGCCGAACTTGATCTCCTCGCCCACGGTGAAGCCAGCCTTGTTCTCCTCGTCCAGAGCGTCAGCGTACTTGGTAGCGGAGGAGTCCCACTCGAAGCAGCCGGCCAGCTTACCGGTGATCCACTCGGTGGACTGGTGAGCGGCGTTGTCGCCGTTGGAGCCGTAGTAGGTGGGCAGGCTCATGATGACGTGGCCCTCGACCAGGCTCTTGATGAAGTCGATGCCCTCAGCGATCTGGTCGGCATCGTAGTTCAGGGTGGAGGTGGAGGGGTCGGCCCAGTCCTTGCCGTACTTGCTCTCGAGGTAGAACACCATCAGGATCATACGGTCGTATGCGCCCAGGTGCAGGGGATAGTAGTCATCGCCCAGCTTCTCCTGGAAGGTCTTGCCGGCAGCCATCAGCTCGTCCAGAGTGGTGGGGAAGGAGATGCCGGCCTTGTCGAAGGTGGTCTTGTTCCAGTAGAAGATACGGCCGGTCATGGAGACGGGCACGCACTGCTGAGCGTTTGCCACGTTGCAGGCAGCCAGCTTGGCCTCATCCCACTGAGTCAGGTCGAGGTACTCGGAGACGCTGTTCAGGTCGATGAAGGTCTGGCCGTTCTTGGAGTAGTTGTACAGCCAGTTCCAGTTGATCTGGCAGACATCCTCAGCGACACCGCCGGCGAACTTGGTGGACATGGTGTCCTCCCAGCCGGACCATGCAGCGAAGGTGGGGTTGACGGTGATGGTGCTGTGCTCAGCAGAGAAAGCCTTGATGGCCTCCTGGTAAGCGTTGTGACGGGACTCGCCGCCCCACCAGCTCATGGTCAGGGTGACGGGGTCGGAAGACAGGCCGGCCACGGAAGCTGCGGCGGAAGAAGCAGCGGTGGAAGTAGCGGTAGAACCAGCGTTGCTGGAGCCGCCGCAGGCGGCCAGCAGGCCGGCAGCACCCACAGCGCCAGAGACCTTCAGAAAGTCACGACGAGAAATTGCCTTGCTCATTTTCGTTCTCCTCCTATGTAGAAAACATCTTCTTGCACGGACGCCTCTGCAAAGCATCCGTTGTATACAAATATAATACCAAAGGCAAGAAAAAAAAGAAAGATGCAAATTGTAGTGATAGCGGCAGAAAACGTACAAATATTGCGCTTATTTTTTGCCCGGTTTTGACGTCATTGCCATAATGAATAAACTTGGACCGAAAAACTGTGCAACTTGTATACTTCAACGATTTGCATAGAAAACTGGGATGCAACAGGAGAAGATTGGCCTGAATTGCAAGAATTTTGTAACAGGGGCAGAATTTGTTGAAAGAGCGTTGTATACATCAAAAGCGACGATAACAGAAAGTTCCGGCCCCGAGCTGATATATCAATAGCGCAAAAAACGCGCGAATCAGGCCCAGACTGATATATCACGGATGCAGAAAAGATACAAAAATGCCGCCCGGCGCGCGGACGGCATAAAATCAGGAAAAAGAGTCACCGACGGGCGGCGTAGAAGGCGCTGCGCTCCCGGAAATAGCACTGGGGACACATGCTGACGTACTGGACGTCGTTCTCAAGGTCGATGGCTACCTGTTCGCCCTCAAAGACGAAGCGGCCGTTGACCTTGCGGCAGTTGCAGGTGGCCTTGCGGCCGCAGGTGCAGATGGTCTTCATCTCCTCGATGGTGTGGGCCAGCTCCAGAAGCCGGGTGGAGCCGGGGAAGCCCTTGAGGGAGAAGTCGGAGCGCAGGCCGTAGCAGATGACGGGGATGTTCAGCTCTACCGTCACCATGAACAGCTGTTCGGCCTGCTCGGCAGTGAGGAACTGGCTCTCGTCGCAGAGCACACAGGCCAGAGGCCGGCCCTCGCTGCTGGCGGCCCGGACGGCCTCCACCAGGTCCATGTCCGGCGGCACCAGCAGATCGGCAGGGCGGCGGACGCCCAGACGGCTCACGAGGTCGCCGCTGCCCTTGGTGTCCACCTTCGGCTTGAGGATGAGCACCCGCATCCCCTGCTCCTCGTAGTTGTGGGCCACCTGCATCAGCGCGGTGCTCTTGCCGCTGTTCATTGCGCCGTAACGGAAATAAAGCTTTGCCATATCGAAAAAGTCTCCTCATGAAAGGACTCTCTCAGCCAAAGCCTGACGGAGAGGGCCTGTATTATCGATAGTATCTGCTCAGTCCTGATTGCGCAGCCGGTAGCCCAGGCTCATCAGGCTGTCGCCGAGGTGGACGTTCTCCACCACCACGTCGGGGTAGGAGACAGACAGATCGTAGTGGGAGAAGTTCCAGAAGCCCTGGATGCCCAGAGCCACCAGACGGCCGCTGATCTCCTCTGCGCCGCTGCGGGGCAGACAGAGCACAGCCACCTCGGGGTGGTGCTCTGCGCAGAAAGCTTCCAGCTCGTCGCTGTGTAAGATCTGGATGCCGTTGATCTCTTTGCCCACCTCGTCGGGGGCGTTGTCGAAGGCGGCGATGAGCTTGTAGCCGTTGGTGTCGGTGGTGATGAAGCGGCTCACAGCCTTGCCCAGACGGCCGCAGCCGATAAGGATGGTGGGCAGGAGGTCGCCGTTGCCAAAGAGCAGATGCTCAAGGATGCTCAGCAGGTTCTCCACCGAGTAGCCGATGCCCTGACGGCCATTCACGTCGCCGATGCAGTTGAAGTCCTGCCGAACCTGAGAGGCAGTGGTACCCATCTGGGCGGCCAGCTCACGGGACGAGATGCTGGTGATGCCGTCGTTCTTCAGGGTGCGCAGGTAGCGATAGTATTTGGGCAGGCGCTTGATGACGGGCAGAGAAGCTTTGCCGGGAGTGTTCATAGGGGGTCTCCTTTCTTTTTATCCGCAGCATTGCCGGGGAGAAGTGCGCAGCGGCAGGGTGCTCCGGCAAAAGATTTGTACTTTCTTGTACAATAATGATACATATTTGACAATCTTATCTCTAGTATAAAGTATACAGCGCGAAGAGAGAATGTCAAACCATTTGGCACATTTTTTTGAGAAAGAAAAGAAATCTTTACCGAAGTATAACCGGCAGGAATGCCGGACAAGCTGAAATGAAGCAAAAAGGAGGATGCGCAGAATGTCACAAGAAGAGAAGAACATCCCCGTGGAGCAGCAGCGGCTGGAAAAAGAGCAGATCGAGGATATGGGCAGCGTTTACCGCACCCGGGGAGCTCACGCCATCCACTGCCTGACGGTCATCGGGCAGGTGGAGGGCCATGTGGAAGCGCCCCAGGGCCAGAAGACCACAAAATATGAGCACGTCATCCCCCAGCTGGTGGCCGTGCAGGAGGACCCCGCCATCGAGGGCCTGCTGGTCCTGCTCAACACCGTGGGCGGGGATGTGGAGGCGGGGCTTGCGCTGGCGGAGCTCATCGCCAGCATCTCCAAGCCCAGTGCGGCGGTGGTGCTGGGCGGCGGCCACTCCATCGGCATCCCGCTGGCCGTCAGCGCCCAGCGGAGCTTCATCGTGCCTACTGCCACCATGACGGTCCACCCCGTCCGCCATTCCGGCATGATACTGGGCGTACCCCAGACCATGCGCTGGTTCGAGCAGATGCAGGAGCGCATCACCGGCTTCGTGGCGTCCCACAGCGGCATCTCGGAGAAGCGTTATACTGAGCTGATGATGCGCACGGGCGAGCTGGTCATGGACGTCGGCACCGTGCTGGATGGCCGAAAAGCCGTGCGGGAAAAGCTCATCGACGAGCTGGGCGGGCTGTCGGATGCGCTGGCATGGCTCTACCGAGAAATCGAGGGGAAATAAATTGCCATTTGACTTTTCCCGTGGTACAATGAAAGAATCGAGTAGTATCGAAATTCTTCCATCGTCACCGACAGAGCCGCCCTGAGCGCGCCCTGCTTCATGATATAAAATAAGGAACGGGTTTTAGGAAACATGGCAAAGAGAAAACGCAAGACCTCCGGGCGCAGCACAGCCTCGCGCCGCAAGAACCAGACACAGGACCGGATGCCCGCGGGGCTCATCACCCTGTTTGCGGGGCTGGTGCTCATGGCGCTGGCTTTCGTGCCGGGCAGTTCGGCCTGGCGCACGATGCACGATGTCCTGTTCGGCGTGTTCGGCTGCGGAAGCTTCGTGCTGGGCGCAGCGCTGTGTTATCTGGCCATCCTCTACACCCGGGGCGAAGACCTTCTGCCCCATATCGCCAAGCTTACGCTGGGGCTCATCTTCGCCAGCGGCACGGTCATCGTCTTTTCTGACATCCCCACCGACCAGACCGCCGCGCAGATGACCGCTGCCTGTTATCAGAATGGGATGAGCGCATGGCTCTCGGGCGGTGCGCTGGGCGCTGTGCTGGGCGGGACGCTCCTGCTGCTCTGCGGCAGACCCGCCGCCAATCTGGTCATGGCGGCGCTGGCGGCCTGCGCCAGCCTGTACATTTTTGACGTTACGCCCGCCGAGTGCTGGCAGTGGCTCTGCAACGTGGGCGGCAGCGTCCACGAAAAGGGCCTTGCCGTCCACGAGCAGAATGCCGCCCGCCGGGCCGAGCGTCTGGCAGAACGCGCCGCCGAGGAGGCCGCGGCAGAGGAATATGAGGACTATGACGACGACCTGCCGGAAGACGAAGTGGGCGAAGGCGGGGACTGCTGCGGCGGCGAAGAGTCTGCCGCGCCCGCCTTCCATATCCAGCCTCCCGGCTGGCTGGCTGGCGTCTTCCACTGGGGCCATCAGGTGATGCAGGGCGGCGAACAGGCAGAGCCTGCCCCTGTACCCGCACCGGAAGTGCGGACCCCGCCTCAGCCCGAGCCTGCCCCCGTACAGGTGGAAAAATCCCGGCCCCGTGCGCCCTTTGATATTGATCTAGGCCCTGACCATACCACCGTCACCGAGGGCGGCAGTGAGCCCATCGAGCCCATCATCCTCGGCCCCGGCGGCACCTTCGGCATGGACCCGCTCCGCCGTGCGCCCATCCGCGCCACCGTGACGCCTATCGTCCCGGACGCTGTGGATACTGCCGCCGAGGACTTCTTCACGGCCCAGCCCGAGCCGACGGTGACGCCCACCGTTACGCCCGCTGCCCCGGCAGAAGAGCCGGAACAGCAGCCTGCGCCTGAGCCGCCGCTCTCCTTCGGCATCCCGCTCTATGATCGGACCCCGACTCCGGAACCGGCCCCGCAGCCGGTCAGCGCCGAGAATGCTGCGGCATTCCGCTCTGAGCCGGATGAGGACGGCTGGATCAGCATCACCAGCGACCCGGTGGAGGAAAAAGACCTTAATACGCTGGTGGCAGCCGCCATGGAAAAGCCCGCTGTCTCCGAGGAGCAGGCCGCGAACGCCCCCGCCGAAGAGGCCGAGACGGAGGAGAGCTTCCAGTATCAGTACCCGTCCATCGAGCTGTTCGAGCGCGCCCCGGAGGAAAGCGACTCCGGCGCGGAAGACGAGCTGAAAGCCAACGCCCAGAAGCTGGTGGACACGCTGGAAAGCTTTGGTGTCCGCACCCGTGTGCTGGATATTTCCCGCGGCCCGTCGGTCACCCGGTATGAAGTCCAGCCCATGGCGGGCGTCAAGATAAGCCGCATCACTTCGCTGGCGGACGACATCGCCCTAAACCTGGCGGTGGCCGATGTCCGCATGGAGGCACCCATCCCCGGCAAGCCTGCCGTGGGCATCGAGGTGCCGAACCATAAGAAAACGCCGGTCTACATCCGCAGCGTCTTCGAGAGCCAGAGCTTTTTGCGGATGACCTCGCCGATGGGCATTGCGCTGGGCAAGGACATCGCCGGCGTGGCCCAGGTGGCCGACCTGTGCAAGATGCCCCATCTGCTCATCGCGGGCAGCACCGGCAGCGGTAAATCGGTCTGCGTCAACAGCATCATCATGAGCCTGCTGTTCCGCTCCAGCCCCGAGGACGTCAAGCTCCTGCTCATCGACCCCAAGGTCGTCGAGCTGGCTGAGTACAACGGCATCCCCCACCTGCTGATGCCCGTCGTCACCGAGCCCCGCAAGGCGGCCGGCGCACTGGGCGGCGCAGTGCAGGAGATGGAGCGCCGCTACCACCTCTTCGCGGAGAACAACGTCCGCGACATCAAGTCCTTCAATAAGCTGGCGGCAGCGGACCCGAACCTCGAGAAGATGCCCTATATCGCCATCATCATCGACGAGCTGGCCGATCTGATGATGGTCGTCGGCAAGGATGTGGAGGACTCCATCTGCCGCATCGCCCAGAAGGCCCGCGCCGCCGGTATGCACCTCATCGTGGCGACCCAGCGCCCCAGCGTGGACGTCATCACCGGCCTCATCAAGGCCAACATCCCCAGCCGCATCGCCTTCGCCGTGTCCAGTCAGGTGGACAGCCGCACCATCCTCGACGGTGCCGGTGCCGAAAAGCTGCTGGGCATGGGCGATATGCTCTTCATGCCCGTGGGCGCACCCAAGCCCACCCGTATCCAGGGTACCTTTGTGCGGGATGAGGAGATCAGCCGTGTGCTGGACTTCATCAAGAAGAGCGCCACCGTCCAGTACGACGAGGCCATGATCGAGGCCATGGAAAAACACGCCATCCAGGACGGCAAGAAGGGCGGCAGCTCCGCCGACTCCGACGAGGAGGGCGGCAGTGACCCGATGCTCAAGCAGGCCGTGGAGGTGGTCATCGACGCCGGTCAGGCGTCCACCAGCCTTTTGCAGCGCCGCTGCAAGCTGGGTTATGCCCGCGCCGCCCGCATCATGGACGAGATGGAAGAAAAGGGCATCATCGGCCCCTACGAAGGCGCAAAGCCCCGCGCTGTCCTCATCAGCCGCCAGCAGTGGCTGGAAATGCAGATGAATCAGCCGGATGAATAAAATTTTTGATTTCGGAAGCAATAGAGCCCTGCTGTATAGGGCAGGCATCATGAAAGAAAAAGGATAACTATGGAACATTACACCGAATTTCTCCCCATCAGCCGGGCCGATATGGAGGCCCGGGGATGGGACCAGCTGGACTTCGTGGTGGTGGGCGGCGACGCCTATGTGGACCACCCCAGCTTTGGCACCGCCATCATCAGCCGCCTGCTGGAAGCCGAGGGCTACAAGGTGGGCGTGCTGGCCCAGCCCCGCTACACCGACTGCGAGGACTTCAAGCGGTTCGGAAAGCCGAAGTACGGCTTCTTCATCGGCGGCGGCAACGTGGACAGCATGGTGAGTCACTATTCCGTCGCAAAGATCCCCCGCGCGGAGGACGAGTATTCCCCCGGCGGCAAGGGCGGCGCACGGCCCGACCGCAGCGCCACCGTCTACACCAGACTTGCCAAGCAGGCATACCCCGACCTGCCCGTCATTCTGGGCGGTCTGGAAGCATCGCTCCGCCGCTTTGCCCACTACGACTACTGGCTGGACACCGTCCTGCCCAGCATCGCCGAGGACTCCGGTGCGGACATCATCAGCTTCGGCATGGGGGAACACCAGACTGTGGAGATCGCCCGCCGTCTGGCGGCAGGGGAGCCGGTGGAGAGCATCACCGATGTGGACGGCACCTGCTACCTGACCGACTTCGACCACCTGCCCGAGCGGTATGTGGAGTGCGCGGGCTTCAGGAAGGTCGCCTCCGATAAGGTGGCCTATGCGAAAGCCTGCCGCATCCAGATGGACAATCAGGACGTCGTCAGCGGCAATATCATCGTCCAGAAGCAGAGCGAGAAGTACCTCGTGCAGAACATCCCCGCAAAGCCCCTCGTCCGCTGGGAGCTGGATAAGGTCTACGCCCTGCCTTACACCCGCCGCTACCACCCCATCTACGAGGCCATGGGCGGTGTGCCTGCCATCCGGGAGGTGCAGTTCTCCATCATCCAGAACCGCGGCTGCTTCGGCGGCTGCAATTTCTGCGCCATCCAGCTGCATCAGGGCCGACGCGTCACCAGCCGCAGCGCCGACAGCATCGTGGCCGAAGCAGAGCGGATGACCCACGAGCCGGATTTCAAGGGCTACATCCACGACATCGGCGGCCCCACCGCCAACTTCCGTTTCCCATCCTGCCGCGAGCAGATGCTGCGGGGTATGTGCAATGGCGGCAAGCACTGCCTCGCCCCCACCACCTGTTCCCACATGATCGTGGACCACAGCGATTACCTGAAGATCCTCCGCCGCGTCCGGGAGCTGCCCGGCGTCAAGAAGGTGTTCATCCGCAGCGGCATCCGCTTCGATTACCTGATGGCCGACCCCGATGACACGTTCTTTAAGGAGCTGGTGGAGTACCACGTCTCCGGCCAGCTGAAAGTCGCGCCGGAGCACTGCGCCCCCAACACCCTCGCCTACATGGGTAAGCCCCCCATCGAGACCTTCAACAAGTTCAAGGATAAGTTCTACGAGCTGAGCAGGAAGGCAGGAAAAAAGCAGTACCTCGTGCCGTACCTCATGTCCAGCCACCCGGGCAGCACCCTCAAGGATGCCGTCTATCTGGCCGAATACCTCTACAAGAACCATATGCGCCCCGAGCAGGTGCAGGATTTTTATCCCACGCCCGGCACCGTGAGCACCTGTATGTTCTACACCGGCCTCGACCCCTACACTTTGAAGCCGGTGTTTGTGGAAAAGACCGCTGAGGGCAAGGCGCTTCAGCGCGCCCTGCTCCAGTATTATGAGCCCCGCAACGCCGAAAAGGTCATCAAGGCGCTGAAAATGACCCACCGCGAAGACCTCATCCCCCTGCTGGTTCCCGCCGAGGGCCGCATTGCGGTCCAGCGCTCGGCCCGCAGAGCCGAGGCCGCCGATGTGACCATCCACGGCGACGGCACCTACACCGTCCGGCCCAGAGGCAAGGGCGGCAAGCCCCAGAGCCGCTCCACCGCCCCGGCAGGCCGCAATCCGGCGGGCCGTCAGCCCAGTTCCGGCGCACGTTTTGCGCCCCATTCGGCTCCTGCGCATAAACCGAAAAACAATCAACAGAAAGAGAATACATCGTGGAAAACTTCAAAAAAGAAAAAGTGACCGCTCAAACGCTCATGAGCCGCCTCGCTGCGCTGGCACTGGCCGCAGCCCTTGCGCTGGGCCTCGTGGGCTGTGACACCTCTTCCATCGTCCCGGGAGGCAGCGGCGACGTCATGCCGAACCCGGCAGCTTCTCAGACCGGAACGACGCCTTCCGACGGGCAGGACGCCGCCTTCCAGATGCACTTCATCGACGTGGGGCAGGCACTGAGCGTGCTGGTGGAGTGCGACGGACAGTTCATGCTCTACGACGGCGGCAATGTGGACGACGGCAGTCTGGTGGTCTCCTACTTGCAGAGCCAGGGGGTCGAGCAGCTGGAGTATGTCTTCTGCTCCCACGCCCACGAAGACCATGTGGGCGGTCTGGCCGCTGCGCTGGCCTATTTCCCGGCCTGCCACGTTTACAGCCCCGTGACGGAAGCCTCCACCAAGTGCTTCAAGGATTTCGTCAAGTACACCCAGCAGCAGAACTTACAGGTCGAAGTACCTGCCGTAGGCACCCAGTGGGCGCTGGGCAGCGCCACTGTGACCATGCTTGGCCCTGTGGCGCAGTACGATGACACCAACGATACCTCCATCGTCCTGCGCATCGACTACGGCGCGACCAGCTTCCTGCTCACCGGTGATATGGAGGCCGACGCCGAGCGCGACCTCGTGAACAGCGGCGCGAACCTCAAGGTGGATGTCTTACAGGTGGGCCACCACGGCTCCAGCACCTCCACCAGCTACGTCTTCCTGAACGCTGTCCTGCCCGAGATGGGCATCATCTCCTGCGGCGTCAACAACAAGTACGGCCACCCCCACGAGGAGACCCTGAGCATCCTGCGGGACGCCGGTGTGAACGTCTACCGCACCGACCTGCTGGGGACGATCACCGTTTCCAGTGACGGCCAGAACTACACGGTGGCAACGGAACACTTCGCCACCGACGCTGAGCTGAACCCCACCGACCCGGCAGCGTCCAGCACGGCCCAGCAGGCCTACATCGGCAACGTGAACAGCAAAAAGTTCCATCTGCCCAGCTGTGCCAACCTCCCGGCAGAGAAGAACCAGATTTTGTTCTCGAGCTATGATGAAGCTGTGGCCGCAGGATACAGCCCCTGCTCGAGCTGCATCAAATAACAAATAGACAAAAGGGAAGCCCCACCGTCAGATGGGGCTTCCCTTTTGTCATACTATCAGTGTCCGCGTCCGGCTCCGCCGCCGTGGCTGCTGCCGCCGCCCATGCCGCCGAAGCCGCCGCCCATACCGCCGAAACCGCCTCCACGGGGAGGCCGAGGCCCGCGCGGGCCTCTCGGGCCGCGGGGACCGCCGCCATAGAAACCGCCGCCGGTGGCAGCGCCGTGATGCCGACGGTCACGACAAGAAGCAGTGCCGCAATGCGGCTGGAAAGTGTTTTTATCGTCTTCATGCGAAAAGTTCAACCTCCTGTATGCCGAACAGCTTGCCCAGCACGCTGGCTGGGAAGCCGCCGATGTCTTTCTGGTAACTCTGGACCGAATCGTTATAATGCAGGTTGCTGATGATGGTCTGCGCACCGTTGAACTGGCTGTACTGCCCCTGCACCGCACCCATCTTCATGGGGGCGGCGGCCTGCTCCTGCAATTTGGCGTAGAGATGGCCGATGGCTGTGCCAAGCGTCTCGTTCGACTGGTAGAGCATATGCATCCTGCCGCCGGTGCCAGCGCCGTGATGCCGACGGTCACGACAAGAAGCAGTGCCGCAATGCGGCGGGAGAATGTTTTCATCGTCTTCATGCGAAAAGTTCCACCTCCTGTATGCCGAACAGCTTGCCCAGCACGCTGGCCGGGAAGCCGCCGACGTCTTTCTGGTAACTCTGGGCGGCGTCGTTATAATGCAGGTTGCTGATGATGGTCTGCGCACTGTTGAACTGGCTGTACTGCCCCTGCACTGCGCCCATCTTCATGGGGTCTGCGGCCTGCTCCTGCAATTTTGCGTAGAGCTGGCCGATGGCTGTGCCAAGCGTCTCGTTCGACTGGTAGAGCATATGCATCCTGCCGCCGGTGTAAACACTCAGAGAGTCCGGTGCGTGGATCCTGCCATCGGACTGTACCGCCCCGAGGCAGGCAGAAAAAGAGTCCAGCGCAGCCTGTGCCGTCTGCACTTCGGTGCTGTCTGCACCCAGTGTATTGGACGCCGTGGTGATGATGTTGGCGGCCGTGTTGAGCCGTGTGGTCAACTCCTCATTCAGGGTATAGCCGCTGTCTGCGGCCACGCCAGTGGTGAACCCGTTCTTCACCGTGTCGTACTTTGCCCGGAGCTTCGCCCCGCCAAAGCCGAAAAAGCAGGCCAGCATCACCACGATGCAAAGCGCCGCGGCCACGGCCTGCTTGCCCAGCGCGGCAGGCAGGGCCTTTTCGAGGCCTGCCAGCTTCTGCTGGAAGGGCGTCAGCCGCACTTCCTCCTCGGCGGGCGCTGCGGCGCGATAGCTGGAAGCGTCAAAGCCGCCGGTGGGTCGATTCTGTTGTCTGGAAAAATCTGCGTTTGCCATTTCAGCTCCGGATCTCCATCATCTTCTGTTTCAGCTCGTCTTCGATGCGGGTGAGCTCCTGCTCGGCAGCGGCACGCTTTGCGCGGCCCTCGCTCTGGATCTTGTTCAGCTCGTCCAGCGTCTCGATGAGGCTCTTGTTGGTCTGCTGCAGGGTCTCGATGTCCACAACACCGCGCTGGGACTCCCTGGCCGTCTCGATGGTACCCATCTTGAGGGCGTCGGCGTTCTTTTTCAGCAGCTCGTTGGTCATGTCGGTGACGGCACGTTCGGCCTGCATGGCCTGCTGGCTGTGGGCCAGACCCAGTGCCAGCACCATCTGGTTCTTCCACAGGGGGATGGTGTTGACGATGGTGGACTGTATCTTCTCGGCCATCATGGAGTTATTGTTCTGCAAAAGCCGGATCTGGGGGCCCATCTGCAGGCTGATGGTGCGGGTCAGCTCAAGGTCGTAGAGCTTCTTTTCGAAGCGCTCGCACTGGTCGGCCAGATCGCGTGCGGCCTGTGCGTCCTCAGGCAGGCCGGAAGCCTTTGCCTTGTCCATCGCCTGCTGCAGCTCGTGGGCGCGGAAGTCGGCCAGCTTCTTCTTGCCCGCGAGGATATACATGCTCAGCTCCTTGAAATAGGCCATGTTCAGCTCGTACATCTTGTCCAGCATCGCAATATCCTTGAGCAGCTGCACCTGATGCTTTTCGAGGGCGGACTGGATGGTCTCGACGTTCGTTTCCGCTTTGCTGTACTTGGTCTTCATGTTGTCGAGCTGGTTGCCCTTTTTCTTGAAGAAGCCGAGGATGCCCTTTTCCTCTTCGGCGGCGTCAAAGTTCTTCAGCTCCCCGATAAGGTCGGTGATCATGCCGCCCACCTCGCCGAGGTCTTTGGTGGACACTTTGGAAAGTGCCGCCTCGGAGAAGTCGCCGATCTTCTTCTGGCAGGCGGAGCCGTACTGCAGCACCTGCTGGCTGTTGGTGATGTCGATCTTCTGAGCGAAGGTGTCCACCATCGCCTGCTCCTCGGGGCTGAGCTTGACCTGTTCGGCCTCGGGGGCCGCAGCGGGTTCGGGCTGCTTTTCCTCGGCGGCAGGTGCTTCCACCGGATCGAGGGTCAGGGTGGGAACAGCGGGTGCGTCTAAGTCAAAATTGAACGTATTATCAGCCATGAGAGATTCCTTCCTTTCCAATAAAACGATGCATTTACAAACAAAGGCTCTGCTCTGTACAACCTCTCAGTCTGCTTCGCAGACAGCTCCCCTAGTAGGGGAGCCTCTGGCGAAGAGGCGAGGCTTCACGAAATGCCAAAGCCTCCCCTCGGTAGGAGCAACAACGACGACCGCCGCCAGTGGCGGAAACAGGGAGTCGCTGTTGGGGCCGCGGCCAGCAAGACGCAAGCAAAGCGCTGCGGATGCTGGGTGCCGCAACCCGGGCAGTGGCAGCGCGTAAGCGCTGACGGAGAGGTTAAATCGTGTGCATCGCGTCGAAAACTTCCTGGCGGGTGAGGTTGATCTGCATCCCCATTTCAGCGGCCAGAGCGTCCATCTTCTGGTGCAGCTCCTCGTGGGAGATGCTGCACTTGGAGATGTCCACCAGCATGATCATGGCGAACATGCCCTGCAGGATGCTCTGGGTGACGTCCTCGATGTTGATGTTCAGCTCACTGCAAAGGCCCGAGACGCGGGCGACGACGCCCACGGTGTCGTGGCCGATGACGGTAATGAATGCTTTCATAATTCCTACCCCTTTTTTATCATATTTTTGTTGGACGGCTGGCTCTGCTGGGGCAAAACCACAGGCAGACCGGGCCGCCCTGCTGACAATTCCGCTTCCAGTATAGCAGATTTCACGAAAAATGAACACTCTTTTTGGAAAAAAGAGCAGGGGAAAAGGGCAAAAGAATGTCTATCACCGGCAGAACTTGCAAAAACCAGATGCAAACCGCCGGGCAGTGTGCTATACTTATCTATAAATATCGCCACAGGCTGAACAAAGGAGAGACAACGATGGAACAGCTTCTGAAGATCCTTGAAGACAATGCCCGGATGTCGGTGGAGGACATCGCGGCCATGCTGAATAAATCCCCCGCCGAGGTGGCGGCTATGATAGACCTGGCCCGGGCGCAGGGCATCATCAAGGGCTACAAGACCCTCGTGGACTGGGAGAAGGCCGGCGTGAACCGGGTGGAAGCCGTCATCGAGCTGAACGTCAGCCCCAAGAAGAGCCGCGGCTTTGACGAGATCGCCGCTACCATCGCCTCCTTCGACGAGGTGGAGAGCGTACTGCTGATGAGCGGCGGCTACGACCTGCAGCTGGTCATCAAGGGCCAGACCTTCCAGGAGATCGCCCTCTTTGTGGCAAAGCGGCTGTCGCCGCTGGACGATGTGCTGTCCACGGCCACCCATTTCGTGCTCCGCACCTACAAAAAAGAGGGCCGTCTGTATCAGGACGAAGAAATCGATGAAAGAGAGTGCACCGTGCTGTGATGGATTACGATAAACTGATCGCGCCTGCCGCTGCGGCCATGCGCCCCTCCGGCATCCGCAAATTCTTCGACCTCGCCGCCGAGATGCCCGAGTGCATCAGCCTCGGCGTCGGCGAGCCCGACTTCAAGACCCCCTGGGCCGTCCGCGAGGCGGGCATTGAAAGCCTCGAGCATGGCCGCACCCGCTATACTTCCAACGCGGGCCTGAAAGAGCTGCGGGCTGAGATCGCCCGCTACCTCGACCGCCGGATGGGCCTGAAATACGACCCGGCAAAGGAAGTCCTCGTCACCGTCGGCGGCAGCGAGGCCATCGACATGTGCATCCGCACTCTGGTGCAGCCCGGCGATGAGGTCATCATCCCGGAGCCGTGCTTCGTCTGCTACGAGCCCATCACCACCCTGTCCGGCGGCGTGCCGGTCCATGTGGCCTGCCGTCAGGAGGATGAGTTCCGCCTCCGGGCCGACGCCCTGAAAGCCGCTATCACCCCGAAGACCAAGCTCCTCATCATGCCCTTCCCCAACAACCCTACCGGCGCGGTGATGGAGCGGGAAGACCTGGAGGCCATCGCGGAAGTCCTGCGCGGCACCAACATCATGGTGCTGTCGGATGAGATCTACGCCGAGCTGAACTACGGCCTGCAGAACCACGTTTCCATCGCCACGCTGCCCGGCATGGCCGAGCGGACGGTGGTGGTCAACGGATTCTCCAAGACCTACGCCATGACGGGCTGGCGGCTGGGCTATGCCTGCGGCCCTGCGCCCATCATCAAGATCATGACCAAGATCCACCAGAGCGCTATCATGAGCGCCCCCACCACCAGCCAGTACGCCGCCATCACGGCCCTCAAGGACTGCGACGGCGAGATCGAGCGGATGCGCAACGAGTATAATATGCGCCGCCGCCTCGTGGTGAAGAGCTTCAACGATATGGGCCTGAGCTGTTTTGAGCCGCGGGGCGCGTTCTATGCTTTTCCCTGCATCAAGTCCAGCGGCATGAGCAGCGAGGAGTTCTGCACAAAGCTTTTGGAGCAGAAGCATGTCGCCATCATCCCGGGCAACGCCTTTGGCGCGTCCGGCGAGGGCTACGCCCGCGTATCCTATGCCTACAGCGTGGAGCATCTGATGGAGGCCATCCGCCGCATCCGGGAGTTTTTGAACGAGAACTGTAAGTGAGGAGGAAAAAACCATGCGCGATCGTGTGACGGTCCTGGCCCCGGCCAAGCTGAATCTGGCGCTGGACGTGGTGGGCATCCTGCCCGGCGGCTACCATGCGCTGGATATGACCATGCAGGCTGTCTCGCTCTACGAGCGGGTGGTCATCCGCCGCAGTCCCTACCTCGATCTGGCCCTGCCCGGCAGCAAGGTCAAGCCCGGCCCGGGCAACACCGCCATCAAGGCGGCGCTGGCTTTCTTCCACTATACGGGCCTGCTGGCGGGTGCAGACATCACCATCTATAAGAGCGTCCCCGTCCGGGCCGGTATGGCAGGCGGCAGCGCTGACGCTGCGGCTGTTCTGGTGGGCCTGAACGAGCTGTACGGCGCCCGCCTGTCCATGAGCGAGCTCTGCGCTCTGGGTGTCAGCATCGGCGCAGACGTACCCTTCGCCCTCATGGGCGGCACCTGCCGGGTGCAGGGCCTCGGCGACCTCATCAAGGCACTGCCGCCCCTGCCCGAGTGCTGGTTCACGGTGGTGATGCCCGGCTACGGCATCTCGACGCCGGAGGCTTTTGCGGCCTACGACAAAGTCGGCAGCAGTGTCCACCCCGACTGCGCCGCCCAGGAAGCCGCCATCCGGGCGGGCGACCTGGACGCTGTCTGTGCCGCTGCCGGAAACGCCCTCGAGGAGTGCAGCGGGGCTAAGGACAACGAGGCCATCAAGGCCGCCCTCCGGGAGAACGGAGCCGTCACCGCCCTCATGACCGGCAGCGGCGCGGCGGTCTTCGGCGTGTTCCGCACCGAAGTCGAAGCCAAAGCCGCCGCCGACGCCCTCCGCGCCCGCTGGCCGCAGGTCTATACGGCCCAGCCCGTCAGGGGAGGGGCGGAGGTGCAGATACTGCGGAAGAGATGAAGCCTCGCCTTCGTACAACCTCTCAGTCGGGCTTGCGCCCGCCAGCTCCCCTTGTAGGGGAGCCTCTGGCGAAGAGATAAAGTTTCCCGCTATGCCAAGGCCTCCCCTCGATAGGGGAGGTGGCATTGCGAAGCAATGACGGAGAGGTTATTCCTATAAAATGCATAACCCTCCTTCCCGTCGGGCATACTGCCCAAAGGAAGGAGGGTCTTTTTGTGCAGACCTTTTATAAAATCTGTCTCATCCTCATGATCGTCGGCGGCATCAACTGGGGTCTTGTGGGCCTGTTCCAGTTCGACTTCGTCGGCTGGCTGCTGGGCGGCAGCGCGTCCATCTGGTCACGCATCGTGTTCACGCTGGTGGGTGTGGCCGCTGTCTGCGGCATCCCGGGCCTGTTCACGGACGAGACCGGGGAATAGAGACAAAAGAAAAAGGCTCTCATGCCGGCAGGAAATACGGCACGAGAGCCTTTTTGAATACCTATAAAGAATCCCGCCCGGTCGTCTGCGGCAATCAAACCTACCCTTGCGGACAGGTGGGTGCTCTGTCTCCGGTTTCGCGCTTCCTCATCGAGCCTTCATGGTCGACCCATGACGGGGAGGTCTGCAATCCACCGACGAACTCCAAGCTCCCGTTGAATGATTAGTAGGATCATATAAACCGCAACAAATCGCGCCGGGCAGGAAGTCTTTGCTGAAAGATCACTCGATCTCGAACTGGTCGCTCAGACGCTTCTCGAACAGCTTGCTGACTTCCAGCAGAGTCTCATCGTCCTCGACCACGTCGAGATACTCGCCCTCGTCGTCCTCGCCGACGCTCAGGATGACCAGCTGGGCGTCCTCGTCCAGGTCTTCCTCATTCTCGGCGTATTCGACAACGGCCAGGTAATGCACGCCCTTATGGTCCAGAGCGTCGATCACTTCAAACGTGACCTCATTGCCGTCCTCGTCCTCGAGGGTCATCAGGTCGGGCTGATATTCCTCTTCGGTCTCAGCGGCGGACTTGTTCATATCTTCTGCCATAAGTCACGTTCTCCTGTCAAATATCTAAAAAATGGAATAACTGTCACACCCTGCCCTCTCTGCTCCTTCTGAGCTGTGGGTTCCGGGTACGCCTATAGTGTAGCGTTTTTTTGCCCGCTCGTCAAGATGTTTTTCGCATAGAAATCCAATAACAAATTTTCACGCTTTTCCCTCTCGCTTCCCGGGCCGGAATGTGATATACTATAGCGATAGCTTTTGAAAAGCCATCTTTGCTATAATATATGGACAGGGAGGCCCGATCATGAGAGCCTTGAAAAAAATAATGGCGGCACTGGCCCTGACGGCAGTTCTGGCCGGGTGCAGTGCGGACAATATCCTCTCCAGCATCCAGGGCGGGAAGGCCGACACGGTGCAGAAGATCAGCCGCCCGGCGGTGGAGTCGGCAGAGCTGCAGTTCACCCACCCGGCGGCGGGGGACACCATCGCGGTGTTCGATACCTCGGCAGGCGTGTTCAAAGCAGTGCTCTTTTCCACCGAGGCCCCACAGGCCGTGCAGAATTTCACGACATTGGCCCAGCAGGGCTTTTACAACGGCCTGACCGTCACCCGGGTGGAGAAGGACTTCGTGGTGGAGGCCGGGCAGGGCGCGGACGGCAAAGGCACCACCATCTGGAATGGGAACCGTTTCTCCGCCGAGACCACCGATAAGCTCCACCACTATTCCGGCGCACTCTGTGCCGCAGCGGACGCCTCCGGCGACTGCGCCAGCGTCTTCTATGTCATGGAGACCCTGCCGGGCAGCAGCTCGGTGACGCAGGAGCTCATCGACCAGATGAACGCCGCCGGCTGGCGGGCCGACGTGGTGAGCGCCTACCAGACGGCGGGCGGCGCACCCTACCTCGACTACACCGACACCGTCTTCGGGCAGGTGTACGAAGGGATGGACGTGGTGGACACCATCGCCCAGACCGGCGTGGACGAAACTCAGCGCCCGACGGAGGCTGTCACCATCAACAGCGTGAGCATTACGAAATACGAATAAGAAGCTGCTTTTCCGCCCTCCGGGCGGTGGGACAGCTGCAAAAAATCACCCGCCAACTGGCGGGTGATCTGCGTTTATGGGGAAAAAGGGACAGGTCAGGTCTTCTTTACCTGCAGAATGATGGCGATGTAGGTTTGCCCCTGATGGGTCGTGGCTGCTACGCCTACCTTGGTCCAGTTGCTGGAATGATTGAAATTCAAGTTAGAATCCTCATTGTTCTTGGTGATATAGCCAATGATTTTTTCCAAGGTAGTGTCCTTATAATCGTATTGGGCGATGAGGGTCAGGGTAGAAGTTTTTTCATCGTGCTTTATGTCGTGGTAGAACTTATATCCTCCAATGCTGCCGTTCAGATCGGCGTCCAGATCGGCTGTGGCAAGCTTTTCTTTGGCGATACGCTGCATATCAGGGTCATTGCTCAGGGGCTCGGCGCGGCGGCCGTTGTTGATGGCCCGCATCACATGGGCCTCCGGGCCGGAAGAGCCGCCGCCACCGCTGCAGGCGGTCAGGAGCAGAAGGGTCAGTGCACCGGCCAGAAGCAGGGCAGTCAGCTTTCTCAGTTTTGTCATGTGGGTCGCCTCCAATCGTTTTTGTTTTGGTGAGTCCAGTTGTTTTTTCTCATGAAGAAGCGTCCTCTCCGGCCATCTGGACAGGGGGTTCTTCTACCCTCATTTTATCGGAGAAGAGCCGGTGCTGTCAAGCCGGAAAACTATACAAATTCGGCTCAGGAAAATTGTGAAAACAAACCGGAAAGCGACATTTTTCTGCGGACTTTGCAACAAACTGTCCGGACTTCGCAAAGAAACTTTGCCACAGGGGCGGCGGGGGCGTTCAGATCTCCCCCGGATGCTCCTTCCGCCATGCGAGGTAGTCGTCCAATATCACCGTCGCACTTACCGAGTCGAGGATGCTTTTCCGCTTTGCGCCGAAGGTGCCGCTCTCGTCGAGAAGGTCAGCAGCGGCGCAGGTGGTCTGGCGCTCGTCCCACATCCGGACGGGCAGGCCGCTCCAGATCTCAACGGTTTTGGCCAGCTTGCGGCTCTTGCGGGCGCGCTCGCCCTCGGTGCCGTCCATGTTCAGCGGCAGGCCGATGACGATGAGCTCGGCTTCGATCTCCTTTGCCACCTCGCAGACCCTGGCGGCAACTTTGTCCCGGGCCTTGACGGTGATCTGGGGCGTGATGGGGGAAGTCAGGAACTCGGTGCGGTCGCAGGTGGCGAGGCCGGTGCGGCTGTCGCCGTAATCTACTGCTAAAATTTTCATGCAGGTGTCCTCTTTCTGAGATGATTTTTTCTTCATTGTACCACAGAATAGATGTCGCTGCAATTTTGTGGTACAATGATAGCTGATATTAAGTCTGAGCGCGAGGCCCGGTCTTTTGCGCCACAGTGGGCCTCAGGCGTCCAGCACGACCAAAACCGGCTTGCCAATGGCTCCCCCTTTGGGGGAGCTGTCACGCCGCGGCGTGACTGAGAGGGCAAGGACGCGGACAGCGAGACTCAGGCGCAGCGATGGTATCGCCCTGACAAAGGCTTCTGCTTATCGCTGTGCGGTGGTTCTGTCATGCCGGGCTAGCCCTCTCCGTCACCTTCGGTGACACCTCTCCCAAAGGGAGAGGCTTTTGGCTCCCACGATAGAAAACTGACCCAACGGAGAGATTCACCATGTTAAAACTACTTTTAGGCGGCTCCGGCAGCGGAAAGACCACCCTGCTGTACCAGCGCATCCGGGCGCGGGCCGAGGCGGGGGAGAAGAGCATCCTGCTGGTGCCGGAGCAGTTCACCTCGTCCACCGAGGGCCGCATCCACCGGGAGCTGGGCGACGCGCTGAGCGGACTGGTGGAGAGCTTTTCCTTTACCAGCCTCGCCGAGCATATCCTGTCGGCGGAGGGAGGCTCTGCCGTCCAGACTCTCAGCGACGCGGGCCGTGCCGTGCTGGTGCGCCGCGCCCTCGAGGAACTGCAGGACAACGTCCACTACTACTACCGCCACCGCCGCTCGGCCGCCTTCTGCCAGATGGCCGCCGAGACCATCGACGAGCTCAAGAGCGCGGGTCTCTCGGGCCGGCAGCTCTATGAGCTGGCGCAGGACTGCGGCACCGACAGCGCCAAACTCAGCGAACTGGCCCTCATCTTTCAGGGCTACGAGACCCTGCTGGCCGGGACAGGCATGGACCCCTCCGACCGGCTGGAGCTGGCCGCATCCCGCCTCGAGGCCGCGCTGGCCCGGGGCGAGCTGCCGGAGTTCCTGCGGGACAGGGCCGTCTTCATCGACGAGTTCGACACCTTCAACGCCCCGAAAAAGCGGCTGATGGGCGCCCTGCTGGCCTCGCTGCCCACCGTGACGGTGGCCCTCTGCGACGACGGCACCCCGCTCGTGCCGGGGGACATGAGCCTTTTCTCCGGCGCGAAGCAGGTGGCGGCCCAGCTGCGCCAGCTGGCCCGCCGGAACGGCACTGAAGTGGCCGTGCCGGAACTGCTGCGCCGGGACGTGCGCCATGCCGACGCTCCCGGCCTTGCCGCTGCGGCCCAGCTGCTGGCCGCGGGCCGGTGTGACCCGCCTCCGGCCTGTCCGGAAATAAAATTATTCGCCGCCCCCAGCCGGGAGGAAGAAGCCCGCGCCGCCGCTGCCGCCATCCGCCGCCTCATGCGGCAGGGCGTCCGCTGCGGGAAGGTGGCGGTGGTCTGCCGCGACATCTCGAAATACCGCGCCGCCGTGAAGTACGAGTTCCGGATGGCGGACATCCCCCTCTACTGCGACGAGCCGACGACGCCCGAGTTCAGCGCCCCGGCCACGGCGGTGCGGTGTCTGCTGGCTCTCGCCCGGGGTGCAGAGCTGACGGAACAGCTCACCACCCTGGCCAAGACCGGCCTCTGCGCCCTCACTGAGGAAGAGGTCTGCGCCCTTGAGAACTACGCCTACACCTGGTCGCCGAATGCGGCGGCATGGCGCGCGCCTTTCGAGAAGAACCCCCGGGGCTTCGGCGATGTGGAGCCTACCGACGAGGATAAAGAAAACCTTGCCCGGGCCGAAAAGGCCCGCGCCCTTCTCATCACCGCCGCCGACGGCCTGCGCGCGAAACTCCGCTCTGCCAACGCCGAGCAGATGAGCCGCGCCCTCTACTTCTGCCTGAAGGAGCTGGGCGCGGAGGACGCTCAGGCCGCGCAGGTGGAGGCCATCCGGGCCGAGCGGGGCATCCCCGCCGCCGAGGAAGCCGCCCGGGAGTGGAACGTGGTCATGGGCCTGCTGGACGAGATGGCAAGTCTGCTGGGCGGCCAGAGCGTCACCATCCCCGAGTACGAAGAGCTGTTCGGGCTGCTGCTGCGCTCGTCCGACCTCGGCCACATCCCCCAGACGCTGGACGCCGTGGTGCTGGCCAGCGCAGGCAAGATGCGCCTTGACGCACCGGACTATGTCTTTGTGCTGGGCCTCTCCGAGGGCGAATTCCCCGCCGCGCCCGGCGAGACGGGCCTGCTGACCCACGCCGACCGCGACGCCCTGATGGCGCAGGAGATCGAGCTTCCGGACTGCTTCGAGAACCGGGTGGTGCGGGAACAGGTCTGCTTTTATAAGGCCCTCACCGCCCCGGCAAAGGGGCTCTGGCTCAGCTGGCCGAAGGGGCAGGGCCAGACCCTCTGCGCCGCCCTCGAGCCCATCGTGGACGTGCTGAGACCGGGTGCGCCGGAACTCGACCTGACCGACCTTGCCGCCACTGCCGCCGACGGCCTCGACGTGCTGGGCGGCGGCTGGCCCCTGACGGAGATCGAGCGCGCCAGCCTCACCGAGGCTCTTCATGCCCCCGGCGGGGCAGAACCCGAGGGCCTCGCCCTCCTGCGCCGGATGGCGGGCCGCAGCCCCCGTCAGGTCAGCGACCTCGAGGCGCTGGAAACGCTGCTGGGCCGGCGGCTCCGCATCTCGCCCAGTCAGCTCGAAAAATACTACACCTGCCGCTACGGCTATTTCCTGCAGTACGTGCTGGGTCTGCGCCCCCGGAAGCGGGCGGAGCTTTCCGCCGACCAGAGCGGCACTCTCATGCACTGGGTGCTCCAGATGGCCCTTGACCCCCACCCCGGCCCTGACAACCCCTGCGCTGGCTTACAGCCCTTCCTCGACCTCGACGACGAGGCCATGGCGGCGCTGGCCGGGCTTCTCGTAGATGAGTATGCAAAGCGCTACCTCCCCGAGGACACGGCCCGCTTCGCCTATCTGCTTTCCCGCCTCAAAAAGAGCATGACGGGCCTGCTGTGCTACCTGCGGGACGAGCAGCGCCAGTCCAGCTTCAAACCGGTGGCCTGTGAGCTGAAGATCGGCCCCGGCGAGGACGCCGTGCGGGGCCAGACCTACCGCCTCTCGGATGGCCGGACGGTGCAGCTCATCGGCACCGTGGACCGCGCCGACGAGTGGATCGAGGACGACGGCACCCGCTGGGTGCGGGTGGTGGACTATAAGACCGGCACGAAAAAGCTCGACCTGCGGGAAGTCTACTGCGGCCTCGACTGTCAGATGCTGCTCTACCTGTTCAGCCTGACCCGGGACGCCGGCGGACGCTTCACCGGAGCAGAGCCTGCGGGTGTGCTGTACCTGCTGGCCGACCCGGCTCCCGAGACGACCACCCGGGGCAAGGCCGCCCGGAGCATGGAATACAAGCTGGACGGCCTCGTCCGGGACGAGCAGAAGGTCTTCGACGCCATGGACGCCGAGGAGACGGGACGGTATCTGCCCTTCAGCTTCCGGGGCGGTGTACCCAGCCCCTACCAGAAAGAGAAACGTGCCGACAAGGCCAAGCTCTCCCGCATCCAGCTCCATCTGGACGACCTTGTGACCCGGATGGGCGAACAGCTCTACAGCGGCTGCATCGCCGCCGAGCCGCTGGTCACGGGCCGCAGCCCCTGCCGGTGGTGTGACTACGGTTTCATCTGCTGCCATGAGGACGGCATCGGAGAGCGGGCGCTGGACGCCCCTGCAAAGCCTTTTGAACCGGAAGAGAAAAAGGAGGAAGACCAGTGAGCGAGACAAAATGGACTCCGGCCCAGCGTGCCGCCATCGACGACCGGGGCGGTGCGCTGCTGGTGAGCGCCGCCGCCGGCAGCGGCAAGACCGCTGTCCTGACGGAGCGGGCCGTCCGGCTCATCACCGACCCGGAACATCCCGTGGACGCCGACCGGCTCCTCATCGTCACCTTCACCAACGCCGCCGCCGCAGAGCTCCGCGCCCGCATCGGGCAGGCGCTGCTCCGCCGCAGTCAGGCAGAGCCGGGCAACACGGCCCTCCGCCGCCAGCGGATGCTTTTGCAGAGAGCCCCCATCTGCACCATCGACGCCTTCTGCCTCGACCTGCTCCACAAGCACTTTCAGGCGCTGGACATCCCGCCGGACTTCACCCCTGCCGACCCCGGCAGCGTGGAGATGCTGCGGAACGCGGCCCTCTCCGAGACGCTGGAAGCGGCCTATCAGGACGCGGATTTCTGCGCCTTTGCCGACCTCTACGGCAAGGGCCGCACCGACAAGGCGGCGGGGGAGGCGGTTTTGCAGGTCTATGACTTCCTCCGCGCCCTGCCCGACTACGGGAAAAAGCTGGACGAGATGCTGGCCCCGTGGCAGGACGAGAACGGCTTTGCCCGCACCTGCTGGCATGATATTCTGATGCAGGAGGCCGCCCGCTCTGCCCGGGCCGCGAAGGAGCTGCTCTGCGCCGCGCTGAACGACTGCAGGGAGGACTTCGTGACTGCGCAGGCCGACGCCGAGGCCAGCAAGAAGACCCCCGCCGCCAAGGAAAAGGCCGTGGCGGCGGTGAACGAGAAGTTCGCCGAACCCCTCGAGCGGCTGGAAAACTCCGCCGCCCTGCTGGGCGAGGTGGAGCGTCTGGCCGGGGCGGGGGAATGGACGCCCCTCTACGACAGGCTGACGCCCTACGTCCTCGGCATGGAACAGGCCCCCGGCCTCAAAAATATGAAAAAGCGGCTCGCCGGTGAGCACAAGGACGCCGTCAAGACCCGGGCCGACGAGGCCGCGAAGCTCTTTGAGAAAATCGAAGACCTCATCAGTTGCAGCCTCGACGAAGCCGAGCTTGACCGCCGCGCCGCCGAACCCTGCCTCCGCGCCCTCTTTGCCGCCGTGCGGGACTTTGACGCCCGCTTTGCGGCCCGGAAGCGGGAGAGAAGATTGCTGGAATTCAGCGATTTCGAGCATCTGGCCCTGCGGCTCCTGCGGGACGCCGACGGCCAGCCCACCGAGCTGTGTCAGGGCATCCGGCAGGGCTACGCCGCCGTCATGGTGGATGAGTATCAGGACACGAACGCCCTGCAGGACGCCCTTTACCGTTGTCTGGCCAGCCCGGCAGGGGATGACCTCTTCCTCGTGGGCGACTTAAAGCAGAGCATCTACCGCTTCCGTCAGGCGGACCCCAGCATCTTCCGGGAAAAGCTGGAGAGCTGGCCCCTCCTGCCCGGCGGCGAGGCCCGCCCCCGGCCCGAAGACGGCAGGCCCGGCGAGAACGCCATGCTGGCGCTGGACGCCAACTTCCGCTCTGCCCCGCAGGTGGTGGCGGGCATCAACTTTATCTTCGAACAGCTCATGACGCCTGCTCTGGGCGACACGGCCTACGGCGACGGCCAGCGCCTCGTCTGCGGCGCACCCGGCGCGTACGAGGGCAGTGTGGAGGCCCACTTCCTGCCCGACGATGCCGCCGAGACGGACGCAAAATATATCGCCGACCGCATCGAGGCGATGGTGGCTTCCGGCGAGCCGGTGCGGGACGGCGGCACCACCCGCCCGGTGCAGTACGAGGACTGCTGTGTCCTGCTGGCGGCGAGAGGCGACTTCCCGGCCTACGCCGAGGCCCTGACGGCCCGGGGCATCCCGGTCTACGCCGACGCCCGGGAGAACCTGCTGGACGCGCCCCACATCCGCCCCCTCATCGCCCTGCTGCGGGTCATCGACAACCCCGCGCAGGACATCTATCTCGCTGCCGCCATGCTGGGGCCGATGTTCGGCTTTACGGACGACGACCTCGTCCGCCTCCGGGCCGGGGCGCAGACACCCGATCAGCACACCCGCATCAGCCTCTACGGCGCAGTTTTACAGGCCGTCCAGAGCGGGGCGGAGGATGATTTCACCCGCCGGGTGCAGGCGTTCTACCGGCGTCTGACAGCCCTGCGCCGGATGGCCCGGAGCGTGCCGGTGGAGGAACTGCTGGAAGAAATTTTTGTTTCCACCGGCTACCTCGCCGCCCTCGGTGCCATGGAGAACGGCCAGCGCCGCCGGGAGGACGCGCGGCGTTTCGCCTCCTTTTGCGCCGGGGCGGGCGCGGGCGGCATCTCGGCCCTCGTCCGTGCTATTGACGCGGCCACGCTGGCGGGCTCCACCGGGCAGGAGACTGCCCCCGGCGGGGCGCGGCCCGGCTGCGTCACCATCATGACCATCCACCGCTCCAAGGGCTTGCAGTTCCCGGTGGTGTTCGTGGCTGACACGGCCCGGCAGTTCAACGCTGCCGACACCCGCCAGCCTGTCCTGCTCCACCGCGTCTGCGGCGCGGGCCTCCGCCTCCGTCCCGAGGGCGGCGAGGGGGCCTATAAGACGGCGGCCTACACCGCCCTCTCCACGGTCCATGCCGCCGAGATGCGGAGCGAGCAGATGCGGCTTTTGTATGTGGCCCTCACCCGGGCGCAGGATAAGCTGATCTTGACGGTCCCGCTGGGCATTGGCCGGACGTCCAACCCCTTCGCCAAAGCTGCCGCCTTCCTCGCCGCCGGGGCGGGGGAGACCCTGAACGCTCAGGCGGGCAGCTTCGCCGACTGGCTGCGGGCGGCGCTCCTCGTCCACCCCAACGGCGGGCCTCTCCGCCGTCTGGCGGGGAACCTCGAGCTGCCCTTTGCGGACACCGGGAGCACCATCGCCCTCACAGTGCAGGCCGATGTCCTCCCGCCCGAAGAAGCCCCCGCCGAGGCGGAAGAGCCGACCCGGCCCGAGGCCGACCCGGCCCTTGTGGAGACGCTGCGGCAGGGCTTCGGCTGGCGGTATCCGGCGGCAGCACTGGCGGACATCCCGGCCAAGGTCAGCGTGACCAGCCTCGTCCACGCCGCGGAGCAGACCACCCTCGAGCGCCCGGGCTTCCTCTCGAAGGACGGCCTCACCGCCGCCGAGATGGGTACGGCTCTCCATGCCTTCCTCGAGCACGCAGACTTCGGGGCGCTGGCCGCTGTGCGGGACGCAGAGGACGACGCCGTTCTGGCCGCTGTCCGCGCCGAGCGGGAGCGTCAGGCGGCGGCGCAGCTCACGCCCCCCGCCATTGCCGGGAAGCTGGATGTCTATAAGATACTCCGCTTTGTGCGCAGCGAGGCGTTCCGCCGCATCTGCGGGGCAGAGGATGTGCTGCGGGAGCTGGCTTTTATCACGTCGCTGCCCGCCGCCGAGGTCATGGCTGCCCAGGGCCGCGCCCTGCCCGACGGCCCTGCCGCCGACGCCGGGGTGCTGGTGCAGGGCATCGCGGACATCGTCCTCGTCTACCCCGACCACCTCGAGCTTCTGGACTACAAGACGGACCGCCGCAAGGCGCCTGCCGACTTCGTCCGCGCCTACCGCGCTCAGCTGGAGCTCTACGCCAGGGCCATTGATAAGCGCTTCGCCCCCCGGCGGGTGACATATAAAGGGATATATTCGCTGGAGCTGGGGGAGTTGATAGAGGTATAAATAAGAAAGCAGGGCGCAAAGCCTCTCCCTTTGGGAGAGGTGTCACCAAAGGTGACGGAGAGGGCAAGGACGCTGACAGAGAAGCACAGGCACAGCGATAGGATCGCTCTGACAAAGAGCCTGCCTATCGCCGTGTGTCGGCTCTGTCGTGCCGGGCTTGCCCTCTCAGGCGCTTCGCGCCAGCTCTCCCAAAGGGAGAGCCCTTGGGAGCAGGCTCAAACATAAAATTTCAAATTCCCGCATAAAAATGCTTGACAGCCTCCCCGGGGTGTGGTAGAATACCTGAGTAAAGAAAGCAGCTACGGCCTGTGCCGCGCTCGCCTTGAGGGGTAAGGATCCCCGGGCTATACCCTGAACCGATTCGTCTTGTAGACCGAATCGCGCTCTTGAGTGAATTTCGCGCGGCTGTCCCGAAACTGGGGCGGCCGCGTTTTCTATGCCAAAAAACGCAACACTATGGACTATTGTTTGGAGGTGCATTCATTATCGCTACCGCTGGAAAGTCGAAGGAACTGGAGA
>ERZ833822.834-NODE-834-length-31619-cov-25.138924_pt1 | contig 31619 bp, 18 predicted proteins | sample MGYA00519913_ERZ833822 | MGnify/ENA primary metagenome ERZ833822 (study PRJEB31850, sample SAMEA3708746) | human gut metagenome | biome: human gut; feature: human-associated habitat; material: faeces | place: China | collected 2014 ... | reverse complement strand
GCTGGGGTGGGACCCTGTTGCCGAAGGCAATAGGGCGGGCGATGGAATGGCCCGACTCGTGTCCGAGGAGAAAGCTACCGGAGCACCGGCTGATGAACAACACAATATTAGGAGAAGCTATTATGCGCGAAGTCATTATGGGCTATCAGGGCGAAATGTCCCTGAAGGGCCTCAACCGCAACCAGTTTGAATCGACGATGATGAAGATCCTGCGCTACCGCCTCAAGACGGTGGGCAAGTTCCGCGTCTACTGCACCCAGTCCACCTTCTACATGGAGCCGGAAGAGGAAGATATTGATATGGACCTCGCCTTTGAGCGGGTGAGCAAGGTGTTCGGCCTCGCGGCCCTCAGCCGTGCTGTGGTCTGTGAGAAGGATTTCGACACCATCTGCCAGACCGCCGAGGATTATCTGGGCGACAGCCTCCACGGCATCAAGACCTTCAAGGTCGAGGCACGCCGTTCCGACAAGACCTTCCCCATGACCAGCCCCGAGCTGATGCGGGAGCTGGGTGCCTATCTGCTGGGCAGGCACAACTACCTGCGGGTGGACGTCAAGAACCCTCAGTTCAAGGTCATCGTGGAGATCCGCGATTACGGTGCGTATATCCACGGCCCCAAAATACAGGGTGAGGGCGGTCTGCCTGTCGGAACTTCCGGCCGCGCCCTCAATATGCTGTCCGGCGGCATCGACAGCCCTGTGGCGGCATACCGGATGGCAAAGCGCGGCCTCGGCCTCGACCACATCCATTTTGCGTCCCCTCCGTATACTTCTGAACGCGCAAAACTGAAAGTTAAGGCTCTGGCCCAGCTCATCACCCCCTATACCGGCAGCACCAACCTCTTTGTGGTGCCGTATACCAAGCCTCAGGAGTATATCCGCGATAACGCGCCCGATGTTCTCTTCACCGTCCTCATGCGCCGCAGCATGATGCGCATTGCCAACATCATCGCCAGGAAGCAGGGCTGTGAAGCCCTCGTCACCGGCGAGAGCCTGGCACAGGTGGCCAGCCAGACCGTCAAGGCTCTGCAGTGTACCGACGCCGCCCAGGACCTGCCCATCCTCCGCCCCCTCATCGGCATGGACAAGACCGAGATCGTTGAGACGGCCCGCCACATCAACACCTTCGAGACGAGCATCCTGCCCTACGAGGACTGCTGCACCATCTTCACCCCGCCGCACCCGAAGATCCGCCCCGAACTGAGCGAGATCCTCGAAGCCGAGGCCGGGATGCCCGGTCTGGCAGAGCTGGAAGCCGAGGCCGCAGAGGCCACCGAGCGCATCCGCCTGCGCATCACCGACGACGTGGAATTCGAGGGCTGAGCCATGACAGCAGAGATCATCAGTGTGGGTACCGAGCTCCTTCTCGGCAACATCCTCAACACCAACGCCCAGTACCTCAGCCGGGAGCTGGCCGATCTGGGCATCACGGTCCAGCGGGAGAGCACCATCGGCGACAACCATGGCCGTCTGGCCGATTTCGTCAACGAGGCCAGGAGCCGCTGCGACTTGCTGGTCTTTACCGGCGGCCTCGGCCCCACGGCGGACGACCTGACCAAGGAGACCGTTGCCGCCTGCTTCGGGGATGAGCTGGTCTTCGATGAGGCCGAGTGGGATAAGATCACCAGCTACTTTGCCCGCACCGGCCGCGAGACCACTCCCAACAACCGCAAACAGGCGATGGTCCCCACCAAGGGCCATAAAATCATCAACAACCACGGCACTGCCCCCGGCGCGTGGTTCGAACAGGACGGCCGCTGCGCCGTCCTCATGCCCGGTGTCCCCCACGAGATGAAGGCCATGTGGACGGAGAGCGTCCGCCCTCTGCTGATGGAGCGCCAGAATTGCACTCTCCACTCCGTCACCCTCCGTGTGCTGGGCGGCGAAAGCGATATTGAGTATAAGGTGCGCGACCTGCTGGAAAATCCGAATCCCACCGCCGCCATCTACTGCAAGACCGGCGAGTGCGAGATCCGCATTACCGCCCGCGCCCGCTCCGACGAGGACGGCGAAAAAATGTGCCGCGCGTATGCCAAAAAGTTCTATGATATGCTGGGCGATGCGGTGTATGATGAGGATGTGGCCGGTCTGGAAGAAACGGTGGTCCATACCCTGCAGGAAAAGGGTCTGACCATCGCCACCGCCGAGAGCTGCACCGGCGGACTCATCGCACAGCGCCTGACCTCCGTGTCCGGCTCCAGCGAGGTGTTCGGCTATGGCTTTGTCACCTACTGGGAGCAGGCCAAGGCAAAGCTCGTGGGCGTGGACCCGGCGGTCATCGAAAAGTACAACGTCGTGTCCGCCCCCGTGGCGGCACAGATGGCGCTGGGCGCGGCAAAGGCTTCGGGCGCTGACATCGCTGTGAGCGTCACCGGCGTGGCCGGTCCCACCGGCGGCGACGAGGTGCGCCCTGTAGGTACCGTTTATCTGGGCGCTGCCCGGAATGGTGTGGCCTGCGTCAAGAAGCTTTTCGTCTCCCGGCCTGACCGTGCGCTGGTGCGCGCCCGGGCCGCACAGGCTGCGCTGGAACTGGCGCTGCGTCTGGCACAGGGCAAAGTCCCTGCCGGGACGCAGGCCCTCACCGCTGCTCAGCAGTCGGACGACGAAGCGCTGGCCGCACTGGATGAGGCGTTCGTCCGGTAAAAATCAAAAATGAGGGGTTGATGGGATTTGGCAGAGGAGACCCGCTGTGTGCTGCGCCTGTACGGTGCGCCGCAGGGGCGGCTGGCAGCCGCTGTGGCGCTGTTTGCGCCCCAATGGAGGGCTGAGGCCCAGTGGAAGAGCCGGGGCGCAGAGACGCTGCTGGCTGTCCATGCGGACACGCCCACGGGACTGAAAAAGGCGGCTCAGAGCCTCCGCAGCAGCTTTGGCGCGGACGTATATGGTGCAGGCGATACCAGTCTGGCCGCTGCCGCCGTGCAGGCGCTGGAAGCCCATGATCGTCTGCTGGCCTGCGGTGATGCCGCCGCCGGTGCGCTGCTGGAATCCCGGCTCGAGAAAGTCCCCGGTGCCGAGAAGGTCTACGACTTCGGCGCCATGAGCTATGCCGACGCCAAGGTCGGCCCCCAAATCGAAAAGCGCGCCCGGGCCAAGCTCGGCGGGGAAGGGGACAACCCCGACCCTGTCCGTCTGGCTCTTTCCCGGGCGCAGGCGGCCCGCCGCATCGTGGGAACAGAGCTGGCCGTGGCCTGTGCCGAGCGGGAAAGCGACCATGTGCTGGTGCTCTGCACCAAAAAAGGCTGCTGGCTCCGCACCGTCCCCGCCACTGATAACCCCGGCCTCTGGCTGCTGGATATGGTGCGCCGCGCCGCTGCCGGTCTGCCGCAGGCCGAGGGGACAGGCTTCCTTCCCGCCGGACAGGCCAAACAGAGCGATCCTCCGGGCCGTTCGCAGAGCAAGGACCCCACCCCAAAGAAGAAGCATCCTCTCCGCGTTCTGCTGGCGGTGCTGGGGATCCTGGCGCTGGCGGCGTTCGGTGTGGCGTGGTATCTCACGGGCGGCGATCTCGCCGCTCTGCCCCAGCGCCTGAAGACCCTGCATCTGCCCGAGTGGGTCACTCTCTGGCAGGCCCATGAGCCGAAGCCCGGTGCAAGACTGATATAAAACGCAAAGAAGCCGCTTCCCGGCAGAAATACGGGAAGCGGCCTCTTTTTTATACAGCACAAAACCCCGCCGCAATGGGATGCTTCCCAATGCGGCGGGGCGTTTGTGTTAAAATACAGTCAAGTGACAGTGCTTAGAGCTGGCTCTGATATTCCTTGCGGTAGCCTTCCAGCTCCTTCTGGTTGCCATAGACGAAGTGGCCGTTGGCGATCTCTTCCCAGACCGGCTTGTCCACGCTGTAGTCGTGGATGGAGGGGTCGTAGACCAGGAGCTTCTTGCTCTTTTCCAGGCCCGGGTCGGGGATGGGAACGGCGCTCAGCAGGGCTTTGGTGTAGGGATGCAGGGGGTGGAGGAACAGCTCTTCAGCCTCTGCAAGCTCCACGATGCGGCCCTTGCTGATGACGGCGATGCGGTCCGAGATGAACCGGACGACCGACAGGTCGTGGGCGATGAACAGGTAGGTCAGACCGCGGGACTTCTTCATGCTGTTCAGCAGGTTCAGCACCTGCGCACGGATGGAGACGTCCAGTGCAGAGATGGGCTCGTCGGCCACGATGAACTCCGGCTCCATGACCAGCGCACGGGCGATGCCGATGCGCTGGCGCTGACCGCCCGAGAACTCGTGGGGGAAGCGGGAGGCGAACTCCGGCAGCAGGCCGACCTCATGCAGAGCGTTCATGACCTTTTCATGCAGGTCATTCTGGTCCTTGTACAGGTGGTGGTTCAACAGACCCTCAGCCACGATGTACTCGACCTTGGCGCGCTCGTTCAGAGAGGCCATGGGGTCCTGGAAGATCATCTGGACCTTGCGGATGACCTCACGGTCCAGCTCCTTGGAGATCTTGCCGTTGATCTTCTGGCCCTTGAAGAAGATGTCGCCGCCCGAGGTCGGGTTGATGCGGCAGATGGCACGGCCAATGGTGGTCTTGCCGGAACCGGACTCGCCGACCAGCGAGAAGGTCTCGCCCTTGTAGATGTCAAAATTGACGTGGTCCACGGCCACGAACTTCTTTTTGCCGGAGCCAAAGGTGATCTGAAGGTCTTTCAGCTCAATCAGCTTTTCACGCTCAGCCATTTAAGTTGGAACCTCCCATCTTTCCCATTTTCTCACGCAGGTTCTGGATGGAGTGCGGGCGCTCCATCTTGGGAGCCCGGGGGTCCAGATACCAGGTCTTTGCCGCGTGGGTCTCGGATACCTGGAAGAACGGAGGTTCTGCCACGAAGTCGATGGCCAGCGCGTGCTTGTTGCGGGGTGCAAATGCATCGCCCTTGATCTCATTGAACAGGTTCGGCGGCGTACCGTCGATGGTGGGCAGGGCCTCACCCTTGGTACCCAGCTGAGGCAGAGCCTGCAGCAGAGCCCAGGTGTAGGGGTGCCATGCGTCGTAGAAGATCTCTTCGACGGTGCCGTACTCGACGATCTGACCGGCGTACATGACGGCCACGCGGTCTGCCACGTTTGCCACAACGCCCAGGTCATGGGTGATGTAGATAACGGACATGCCCAGCTCCTTCTGCAGGTCACGGATGAGCTGCAGGATCTGTGCCTGAATGGTCACGTCCAGAGCGGTGGTGGGCTCGTCGCAGATGAGGATCTGCGGACGGCAGGCGGCAGCGATGGCGATGACGACACGCTGACGCATACCGCCGGAGAACTCGTGCGGATACTGCTCGTAGCGGCGCTCCGGGTCGGGGATGCCGACCTTGGCCAGCATCTCGATGGCGGCCTTCTTGGCCTCCGCGCCCTTCAGACCCTGATGGTGCTCGATGCTCTCCTGGATCTGCTTGCCGATTTTCTTCAGCGGGTTCAGGCTGGTCATCGGGTCCTGCATGACCATGGCGATCTTCTTGCCGCGCACGCCCAGCCAGTCCTTCTCGGTGAACTTGGTCATGTCGCGGCCTTCGTACATGATGGAGCCGCCGGTGATCTTACCGTTGACATCCAGCATACCCACGAAGGTCTTGGTGAATACGGACTTGCCCGAGCCGGACTCGCCCACGATGGCCAGCGTCTCGCCGTCATAAAGGTCCAGCGAGCACTTGCGGATCGCGTTCAGCTTCTTGCCGCGCAGGCTAAAGGTGATCTCCACGTCTTTGGCAGAGATGATCGGTTGTCTATCCATTTTTGTGATTTTCTCTCCCATCTGTTAAACGTGGTTGCGCGGGTCAGCAGCATCCGAGAAAGCGTTGCCCATGATATAGAAGGAAATGGAGATGATGGACACGATGGATGCGGGGAAGACCAGCAGGTAAGGATAATCGAGGAAGAAGCCGCGCACCTTGCTCAGGATGAGGCCCAGAGACGGAGTCTCGATGCCCAGACCGATGCCCAGATAGGACAGGGTAGACTCGAGGTTGATGGTGGCGGGGATGCTCAGCGCCATGCGCAGGATGATGACGGAGACCAGATAGGGCAGGATGTTCTTGGTCAGAACGCGCCACAGCGGGGTGCCAAGGCAGCGGGACGCGAGGTTGTACTCGCGGTCACGGAACATGAACACCATGTTGCGGACGCGGCGGGCCATGACCAGCCAGCCGATGGCGATCATCGAGACGGCCATGATGGTGAAGCTCTGGCCGACGACCAGTGCGATCAGGGTCATGTAGATGATGTAAGGCACGTTGTCGATGAGGTTGTACAGCTCGGTGAAGAAGCGGTCCAGCTTACGGACATAGCCCCAGATCAGGCCGATGATGACGCCGAGGATGCTCTCGCCCACGGCAACGATGAGGGCCAGACGGATGGACACCTGAGTGGCGTACCACACCTGACACCAGTAGTCGCGGCCAAGGTTGTCGGTGCCGAACCAGTATTCACTGTTGGGCTTCCGGAAGGCCAGAGAGGAATCCGACACCAGCGTCTGATAATCGTACTTGCCGATGGCCAGTGCGATGAAGGAGAAGATGACGAGGAACAGGAACAGGATCAGGCAGACGACAGCGGCCTTGTGCTTGAGGAAGTTCTGGATGACAGAACCCCAGTAGCTGTAGTTGGAGTAGCCGACACGCTCGGCTTCTTCCGGAGAGTAATCGACGAAGTAGAACAGTTCGTCCTGCTTCTTGCCCTCAAAATCAGATGCTTTAGCCATCAGCGTGCGGCCTCCTTTCCGGTCAGAGTAATGCGCGGGTCAACCAGCATCATCAGCACGTCGCCCAGGAAAACACCCACGATGCCCAGTGCAGCGTAGAGGATGACCAGAGTCTGGACGACGTTCAGGTCATAGCGCTGGATGGCGTCGGTCAGCAGGGGACCCATGCCGGGAACGGAGAAGAACCGCTCCATCAGCAGAGAGCCGCCGACCGTCAGCAGGATGGACTGGGGGATATACTGCACCATGGGGACCATGGCGTTGCGCAGCACGTGCTTGAACATGATCTCGCTGGAGCTCAGGCCCTTGACGCGGGCCAGCTTGATATAATCGCGGGTCAGCTCGTCTACCATGTAGCGGCGGGTCCACAGAGCGTAGCCTGCGATAGACGCCAGCGACAAGCAGACGATGGGCAGCACGCTGGACGGGCCGACATTACGGGTGGAGTACAGCGTGGGGAAACCCAGGTATTTGGAGCCGAAGACCAGCACCAGCGAATAGGAGACCAGAGAAGGCACAGCGTTGACGAAAACGGTGTAGGCAGTGCCGATCCAGTCAAAGACCTTGTCCTTGAAGGCGGTCTGCAGGATGCCCAGCATGATGCCCACCAGCAGAGAGATGCCGGCGGAGATCAGGCCGAGGCGCATGGAGACGCCGAATTTCTTGCCGATGACCTTCACGACGGAGGCACCGTTCTGGATGCGGCGGGAAGTGCCGAAGTCCAGATGGAGCAGGTCGTTGTAGAAGTGCAGCAGCTGGGTGCCGATGGGGTCGGTCAGACCGGCGGCTTCCAGCGCGGCGTATTTCTGCTCTTCGGTAAACTTCATGAGCTGTTCTTCCGTGAAGTAGTAGTCCGTAGGCAGGCAGCGCATCAGCAGAAAGACGATGGTTGCGATCAATAAGATCGTGACGAGCGACTGAGCCAGCCGCTTGACGGTGTATTTTAACATGATAACCAAACCTTTATAAAATAATCATCAGGCTTTGGTTGCTGCATTGAAAGCAGCGGAGAAAGCCTCGTACTCCTCGGTGGTGTAGCCGTCGCCCTGACGGGTCTCCCAGTTGACGGCCTTGTAGTTGCAGGGACCGTACATGGCGTTGATCTTGGTGTACTCGTTGACGTGGGTCAGGCACCAGAGCACCTCGTACAGGCAGGGGATGCACAGTGCGTTGTTCAGCATGGAAGCCTCAGCCTTTGCGAATGCGGCATAGCGTGCATCGGTATCGGTAACGATGGCCTTTGCCTCAGTGACCAGATCGGTGAACTCCTGATAATCAGCCAGCAGCTCCTTCTGGTAGTCCTTCGGGTCCTTCTCAACGGCTGCGATCCAGGAGGTGGTCTGAGCGTAGTAAGCGTTGTCGTCGCTCAGGACTTCCTGACCCAGGAAGTTGACGGGGTCACCGAAGTCAGCGCCCCAGCCGTTCTGCAGGATGGAGTGCAGCTGGACGTTACGGACTTCCTTATAAAGAGAAGAGACGTAGGTGCCGATGTCCAGAACGACGAAGTCATCGCCGAGGCTCTCGGAGAAGCACTGCTTCAGAACGGTGGCGGTATCCAGAGCAGTGGTGTCGCCGCTCTTGATGTAGTGGTAGCAGTGGACGGGGAAGGTGACGCCGATAGCGCTCAGCTCTTCCATGGCCTGCTTCTTCAGGTCAGCGATGTCGCCGCCGTTGTCGCGGAGGCGGATCATGGTCTTGCCGTCGTAAGCCTGACTGTCGAAGCCCATCTCCTTGGCGACCAGAGTGGTGTACTCCTCACCCTTGGTGTTGTAGCAGACACCGGGCATGGTGTAGTAGTCGTTCTCGCACTTCAGGGGGTTGATCTTGTTGGTGCGGGCGTAGTAGTTGGTGAAGTCGATGCCCTTGTAGAAGCACTGACGGAACGCGCGGTTGGAAACAGCCTTGTTCCAGTTCTCGTCCAGATTGCCGTTCTCATCCTTGCGCTGGAAGTTCAGGTGCATCTGGAAGCTGAACTTGGTGGGGCGCTTCTCGCACAGGAACTTGTTGTGCTTGTTGTTGGGGTCGGAGGTGATGGTGGTCAGGTTGGACTCGGTCAGGTCGATGTTATCGACTTCGCCGTTCTCGTACAGCTGCAGGCCCATGGACAGGTCGGGGATCATGGTGATGGTGTGATGCTCGAAACGGGTGCAGTCGTTTGCGGCGTAGTAGTTGGGGTTGGGGATGAAGCTCTTGGTGTTCTGCTGGATGTACTCCTCGATGAGGTACGGACCATTGTACCACATGGTGGAGTAATCGCAGGCACGGAAGCCATCGATGCCCAGCTCCTTGATGAGGTCCTCAGAGGCGGGGTAGAAGCTGTTGTAGGCAGCGACAGTGTCGAAGTAGGGGCAGGGGTCCTTGCAGGTGAAGACCAGAGTGTAGTCGTCCGGTGCCTCGACGCCGACACCGGCAGCCAGCATATCCTCGTAGGTCATGTCAGCAGCAGCGTCGCCCTTGTCCTTGGTCAGGTCGTAGTACTCAGCAGCGCCCACGACGGTCTCAGAAGGCATGGAGGTGTTGAAGGCCTCGTTCTTGAGGGCGTTCAGAACCCACTCGAAGCCCACGAGGAAGTCCTTGGAGGTCAGGTGAGACTTGACCTCGCCGTTGACGTCGCACCAATCGACATCGTCGCGCAGGTGGAAGGTCCAGACGGTGGAGTCCTCGTTGTGCTCCCAGCTGGATGCGATGGCGGGGGCTGCCTTGCCGTAGCAGTCGAAGCTCAGCAGACCGTCCCAGCAGTTGGTGATGACGTTCAGGTCGGAAGCGGACTGGCTGTACAGGAAGTTCCAGGTCTCCAGCTCACGGTTGGCAGTCTCGAAGGAGACGTAATCGGTGATGGCGTCGGCTGCGGGTGCAGCTGCGCCGGAGGCAGCACCGGAGGTGCTGGCAGCAGTGCTGCTGGAAGAACCACCGCAAGCGGCCAGGATGCTTGCAGCGCCCACGACGCCGGAAGCCTTGAGGAAGCTGCGGCGGCTGATGGAATGAGACTCAAAATTTGCGTTCATTGTGTTTTCCTCCCAATTATTTTTTCGTGTCTCGGCTCTATGGCGCAGGGTACCTTGCCCTGCCGATTTCCCACTCCTACGAGATTATCTGCCCTCCCTGTATTGCCAGAGAATACAAAAGAGCGCAGAAACAGACCCCTCTGTCTGTGCCTGTGCTCCTCCCGTAAAATCCTTAACACGACATATATTGTACCATCGAAATAAATGGTTGTCAATGGAATGGAAATCGCTTTTTCTTCTAAAAGAAAGTTGTACTCTGCATAGAGATGAAATAAATTTACTTTACTGTGATGAAGAGTGACGAAAATAAGATAAACAGGCCCAAAAACAAAACAACGGGAGCTGTTCTTGGATTAAGAACAGCTCCCGTGTGTGGGATACGGGCCGGAAGCAGGAACTCCCGGCGGAAAAGATTTAAGAAAAAGTTAAGATTTTGCGGCGTCGAAAGCCTTGGCAAACTCCTCGTACTGAGCGGTGGTGTAGGCGTCCTCGCTGGTCTCCCAGTTGACATACTTGAAGTTGCAGGGGCCGAACATGGCGTTGATCTTGGTGTACTCGTTGACGTGGGTCAGGCACCAGCGGACATCGTAGTAGCAGGGGACGGCCAGCGAGTTGTTGATCATGTAGGCCTCGGCCTTTGCGAAAGCCTCATAGCGGGCGTCGGTGTCGTCCACGATGGCGTTGGCTGCGTTGACCAGGTCGGTGAACTGTTCGAACTCGTCTACCAGCTCCTGCTGGTAATCGGCGGGATCCTCCGCCACCAGCTGGATGTTGGAGTAGTTGACGGCGTAGTAGGCGTTGGAGTCATGCAGGATCTCCTGCCCCACAAAGTTGACGGGGTCGCCGAAGTCTGCGCCCCAGCCGTTGATGACGAAGCCGTGGAGCTTGGGGATGCGGACTTCCTTTGCAAGGCTGGAAACGTAGGTGCCGAGGTCCAGCTGGATGAAGTCGTCGCCGAAGCTGTCGGTGAAGCACTGCTTCAGAACGGTGGCGTTGTCCTGAGCCACGGTGTTGCCGGCCACGAAGAAGAAGGGCGCCTTGACCGGGAAGGTGACGCCGATGGCGGTCAGCTCATCCATGGCCTGCTTCTTGAGGGCGGCGATGGAGTCGGCGGTGGACTTGCGCAGATGGACCATGGTCTCACCGTCATACTTCTCGCCGTCGATGCCCAGCTCCTTGGCCACAAGGTCAACATAATCGGTGCCTTTGGAGTTGTAGCAGACGCCCTTCATGGTGTAGTAGTTGTTCTCACACTTGAGGGGGTTGATCTTGTTGAAGCGTGCGTAGTAGGGAATGAGGTTCAGACCCTCCTGGAAGCAGCGGCGGAATGCCCGGTTAGCCACGGCCTTGTTCCAGTTCTCGTTCGGGGTGCCGTCGGTGTTGAGGCAGTAGAAGTTGAAATGGAAGTCGTAGGCGTACTTGGTGGGGCGCTTCTCACAGAGCTGGTCGTTGTAGGCGTTGGAAGTGTCGGAGGTGATGGTGGTCAGGGTGCTCTCGCTCAGCTCCAGTTCGTCCAGCTCACGGTTCTGATACAGCTGGTAGCCGACGGTCAGGTCGGTGATCATGCTCAGGGACACGCGCTCGAAGCGGCTGCACTCGTCAGCTGCATAATAATGAGGGTTCGGGATGAAGCGCTTGGAGTTGTCGGCCACAAATTCCTCGATGAGGTAGGGGCCGCAGCACCACTGCTGGGTGTAGTCCACGCCGCGGAAGCCCTCGACGCCCAGCTTTTCCACCAGAGCCGGGGGTGCCGGATAGCAGCAGACGTAGGAAGCCACGGTATCGAAGTAGGGGCAGGGATTTATGCAGGTGTAGACGATGGTGTAATCATCCGGTGCGTCGATGCCGACGCCTGCGGCCAGCATATCGTCGTAGGTCAGGGCCTCGGCGGCTGCGTCGTCCATCGCATAAGTCTTGTCGTAGTAGTCGGCTGCGCCCACGACGGTGGTGGAGGGCATGGAGGTGTTGGCGGCCTGATTCTTCTTTGCGTTCAGCACCCACTCGAAGCCCACGAGGAAGTCTTTGCTGGTCAGGTGGTCCTGCACCTCGCCGTTCATGTCCACCCAGTCCACGTCGTCACGGAGGTGGAAAGTCCAGACAGTGGAGTCCTCGTTGTGCTCCCAGCTCTTAGCCAGAGCCGGCACAGGCTTGCCGTAGTTGTCGAAGCTGATAAGACCGTCGATGATGTTGGTCGTCACGTTGAAGTCGATGGCCTACTGGCTGTAGAGCATATTCCAGCTCTCGATCTCACGGCCAGAAGTCTCGTAAGTAAACAGCTCGCTCAGGCCCTTGCCGGAAGCAGCTGCACCGGAAGAAGCTGACGAAGCACTGGCTGCGGTGCTGGAAGAAGAGCCGCCGCAGGCAGCCAGCAGACCGGCTGCGCCAACAGCGCCGGCACCCTTGAGGAAGCTGCGGCGGGTGATGGTGTGAGACTCAAAATCGTGGTACATATTCTTTCCCTCCTGTAATGACTGGTACGGTCCTGCCTTTCCCAAATCCCTATCCTGTCCATACTATTTTACCTTCCCACAAGGTAAAAAAAGATACAAAAATGGCGCAGAGACAGATTTTATTGATCTGTTTCTGCGCCATTGCAGAACCCGTATCGATTGCAGATATTCTATCATCCCACAGGCGGGAAGTCAAGAAAAACCACTCCGGCACGAATTGAATCTTATTGATTCAGTAAACACATAAAAATGAAAATATTTCATGCGTAAGCTGAAATTGAATGGCTGTTCGCGCCGGATCAGCCCTGAGAAGCCTGCTCGAATGCCTTGGCAAACTGCTCGTACTGGACGGTGGTGTAGGCCTCTTCGCTGGTCTCCCAGTTGACGGCCTTGTAGTTGCAGCTGCCGTACATGGCGTTGATCTTGCTGTACTCGTTGGCGTGGGTCAGGGACCATGCGACGTCGTAGTAGGTGGGGCTGACCAGCACATTCTCCAGCATATAGGCCTCAGCCTTGGCGAAGGCCTCGTAGCGGGCGTCGGTGTCATTGACGATGGCGCTGGCGGCATTGACCAGATCGGTGTACTGCTCGAAAGCGTCCATCAGGTCCTTCTGGTAGTCGGCAGGAGCCTCAGCCACCCGGGCGATGTTGGAGTAGTAGTGTGCGTAGTAGGCATTGTCGTCGTGGAGAATCTCCTGGCCCAGGAAGTTGACGGGATCGCCGAAGTCGGCGCTCCAGCCGTTGATGACAAAGCTCTGGAGCTGGGGAGTGCGGACCTCCTGCGTCAGGCTGGAAACGAAGGTCTGGACGTCCAGCTTGATGAAGTCGTCGCCGAAGCTGTCGGAGAAGCACTGCTTCAGGATGGTGGCGTTGTCCAGTGCGGAGGTGCTGCTGGCGATGATGAAGTAGGTGGCCTTGACGGGGAAGGTGACGCCGATGGCGCTCAGCTCCTCCATGGCCTGCTTCTTCAGGGCGGAGATGTCGCCGCCGTTGGCACGCAGGCGGATCATGGTCTCGCCGTCGTACTTCTCAGCGTCGAAGCCCATCTCCTTGGCCACCAGAGTGGTGTACTCAACGCCCTGCGTGTTGTAGCACAGACCCTTCATGGTGTAGTAGTCGTTCTCGCACTTCAGGGGGTTGATCTTGTTGTAGCGGGAGAACCATGCCTTCAGGTTCAGGCCGCGGTAGAAGCACTGACGGAAAGCGGTGTTGGCGATGGCCTTGTTCCAGTTCACATCGGGGGTGCCGTCGGCGTTGTTCTTCTGGTAGTTGAAGTGCATGGCGTAGGCAGTGGGGCGGGCGCGCTTCTCACAGAGCTGGCTGTTGTACTCGTTGTTGGGGTCGGAGGTGATGGTGGTGATGGTGCTCTCGTTCAGGTCCATCTCGTCCAGCTCACGGTTCTGGTAGAGCTGGAATGCGATGGCCTGATCGGAGATCATGGTCACGGTCAGACGCTCGAAGCGGCTGACGTTGGCAGCATCGTAGTAGTGGGGGTTGGGGATATAGCTCTTGGTGTTGCCCTGGATATACTCTTCGACGATATAGGGGCCGCAGTACCACATGTTGGTGTTGTCGCAGCCGCGGAAGGTCTCGATGCCCAGCTCGTCGATCAGCGCCTGAGAGGCGGGGTAGAAGCTGGTGTAGGAGGCCACGGTATCAAAGTAGGGGCAGGAGTGCTTGCAGGTGAATACCAGAGTGTAGTCGTCGGGAGCCTCGATGCCCACGCCTGCGTCCAGCATATCCTGATAGCGCAGGTCGGCGGCGGCAGCGCCCATATCCTTGGTCTTCTCGTAGTACTCCTCAGCGCCCACGATGTACAGGGTGGGCATGGAGGTGTTGTTGGCCTCGTTCTTGGAGGCGTTCAGCACCCACTCCAGACCGACCAGAAAATCGGTGGCGGTGATGTGCTCCTTCACCTCGCCGTTGCAGTCCACCCAGTCCACATCGTCGCGCAGGTGGAAGGTCCAGACGGTGGAGTCCTCGTTGGCCTCCCAGCTGGTGGCGATGGCGGGCACCAGCTTGCCGTAGCAGTCGAAGCTCATCAGGCCGTCCCACAGGTTGGTGACGACGTTGGCGTCGGTGAGGGTCTGGCTGTACAGCATGTTCCAGCTCTCGATCTCACGGTTGGCAGACTCCCAGGAGATGTACTCCTTGAGGGGAGTGGCACCGGTGGAGTTGGGGGCCTGTGCGCCGGAAGCAGCCGTGCTGCCGGAGTTGTTGGACTTGCTGCCGCCGCAGGCGGACAGCAGGCCGGCGGCACCCACGACGCCGGCGCCCTTCAGGAAGCTGCGGCGGGTGATGTTGCGGGACTCAAAATCGATGTTCATTGAGATACGTTCCTCCGAGATATTGTTTTCCTTTTTTCCTATCCTAAATGCAAAAAACGGCGCGCTCCGGGTGCCAAAAACGCACAAAGCGCCCGGGACTGCACCTTTCGTATTCTAACATTGTGGGCAAAAGAAGTCAATGACATACAGCGCTGAAATAGAAACAAAATGGTAACGGATGCTTTTTTCTGAAAAATGACGGCAAAAAAACGGTAAAGGATGGAAAGAAGTCGTACCTTTACAAGAGGACGAATGGATACAACGAAAGTTGGAAAACGCAAAGCGGCTATCTTTTTTCATAAAATCATGCTACAATAAAAAAGAATGTTACTTCTATAAAAGGAGCGTCCTTGGATGAAAAAGCTGGTTTCGATGTATCAAAAATATATGTTCCGCCCCATTTTGTATAAATCTGTCACCCGGGTGTCGGTGGTGGCTGTGCTGATGCTGCTGTGGGACCGCTACGTCAGCGACGGCACGTTTACCATGTGGCAGGCCCCGGCCCTGCTGCTGGGTGTTGTGCTGCTGGCGTGGGCGTGGGTGAACTACCTCCGTCTGGACGGTGTGACCATCCATCATCTGGGCGAAGAGTTTAAGAATATGGGCAAAAAGAAGAAGTTCCACTCCACCAAGTCCATCGTGGACTTTGCCGATGAGCGCATCGTCTCCTTCGAGGAGCTGGAACCGGAAGAGCGCACCTACTGCAGCATGCTCTCGAATCTCATCCTGGGCGGAGCGCTGCTCATCATCGGCCTCATCGCAGGCGCAGTGTGAGGGCAGCGGACATGGCAGAAAAAAGCGAAAAACAGCTGGTGGTGGGCATCCTTGCCCATGTAGACTCCGGCAAGACCACCCTCTCCGAGGCAATGCTCTACCGCGCGGGCAGCATCCGCAAGCTGGGCCGGGTGGATAACAAAGATGCCTTTCTCGACACCGACACGCTGGAAAAGGCGCGTGGGATCACCATCTTTTCCAAGCAGGCCCTGCTGAAAACGGGAAGTACAAATATCACCCTGCTGGACACCCCCGGCCATGTGGACTTTTCCACCGAGACAGAGCGCACTTTGCAGGTGCTCGACTACGCAGTGCTGGTCATCAGCGGCACCGACGGCGTCCAGAGCCATACCGAGACGCTCTGGCGTCTGCTGCGGCGGTATCATATCCCGACCTTCGTGTTCATCAATAAAATGGACCTGCCCGGCCCGGGCAAAGAGGCACTGCTGAGCCAGCTTTCCCACCGTCTGGGCGACGGATTCGTGGATTTCGGCGCAGAGCAGGCCGAACGGGACGAGGCACTGGCCCTCTGCGACGAGCGCCTGATGGAAAAGATGCTGGACGCGGGCAGCCTGACGGCGGAGGACATCATCCCGGCCGTCGCCCGGCGGCACGTCTTTCCCTGCTGGTTTGGCGTGGCCCTGCAAAGAGAGAATGTCGGCGGCTTACAGGGTGTGGACGAGCTGCTGGCCGGCCTCGACGAATACACCCGTGCCGCCCCGGCGCTGGAAGCTTTCGGTGCGCGGGTGTTCAAAGTCTCGCAGGATGAGCGGGGCGAGCGGCTGACCTGGCTGCGGGTTACCGGCGGTGAGCTGAAAGTCAAAGCCCAGCTCACCGGCGAAGCGGACGGCGAGCCCTGGGCCGAAAAGGCCAACCAGCTGCGGCTTTACTCCGGCGCAAAGTATACGCTGGCAGAGGCCATCGGCCCGGGGCAGGTCTGCGCCGTCACCGGACTGACAAAGGCGAAGCCCGGCACCGGCCTCGGGGCCGAGCGGGACAGTGACCTCCCGGTGCTGGAACCTGTCCTGAGCTATCGGGTATGTCTGCCCGAGGGCGCGGACGTTCATGCCGCATTGGGCAAGCTCCACCGTCTGGAAGAGGAAGAACCTCAGCTCCATGTCGTCTGGAACGAGACGCTGGGCGAGATCCACGTCCAGCTCATGGGCGAGATTCAGCTCGAGGTGCTCAAGAGCCTGCTGGCCGAGCGGTACGGGCTGGACGTGGAGTTCGACTCCGGCGGCATATTATATAAGGAAACCATCACCGAGGCCATCGAGGGCGTGGGCCATTATGAGCCTCTGCGCCACTATGCCGAGGTGCATCTGAAGCTTGAGCCGCTGCCCCGGGGCAGCGGGATGCAGTTTGCCGCCGACTGCCGGGAGGAAGAGCTGGACAAAAACTGGCAGCGCCTCGTGCTGACCCATCTGGAAGAAAAGCAGCACCTCGGCGTCCTCATCGGCGCGCCGCTGACGGATATGAAGATCACCCTCATCGCGGGCCGCGCCCATCTCAAGCATACCGAGGGCGGCGATTTCCGGCAGGCCACCTACCGCGCCGTGCGGCAGGGCCTTATGATGGCAAACCAGATCAAAAAGACCCAGCTCCTCGAGCCGTGGTATTCCTTCCGGCTGGAAGTGCCTGCGGAGAACATTGGCCGCGCCATGAGCGACGTCCAGCGGATGGAGGGCAGCTTCGACCCGCCCGAGACCGCCTCCGACGGCCAGACTGCCACCCTCACCGGCTTTGCACCGGTGGCTGCCATGCGCAGCTACCCCATGGAGGTGGTCAGCTACACCCGGGGCCGGGGACACCTGAGCCTGACGCTGGACGGCTACCGCCCCTGCCACAACGCGGCGGAGGTCATCGCGGCGGCGGGCTATGAGCCGGAGCACGACCTGGACAACCCTGCTGACTCGGTGTTCTGCTCCCACGGTGCGGGCTTTGTGGTGCCGTGGGAGCAGGTGCGCAGCCATATGCACGTGGACAGCGGCTGGGGCCACACCGCCCCGACAGCAGAAGAGACCGCGGCCCGTCCCCGCCGGATGGCCGCTTACCGCGCTACGCTGGAAGAGGACGCCGAACTGCTGAAAATTTTTGAGCGCACCTACGGCCCCATCAAACGGGACCCGCTGGCGGCGTTCCGCCCGGTGCAGAAGCGGGAACGGCCCGATTTCGCCGCCGAGCAGTGGGAGATCGCCCCCGAATACCTGCTGGTGGATGGCTACAACATCATCTTTGCGTGGGACGAGCTGAACGCCCTCTCCAAGGAGAGCCTCGACGCCGCCCGCCACCGGCTGATGGACATTCTCTGCAACTATCAGGGCTTCAAAAAGTGCGTCCTCATCCTCGTGTTCGATGCCTACCGTGTGCCGGGCAGTCCCGGCAGCATCGAGCAGTACCACAACATCCACGTCGTCTACACCAAAGAGGCCGAAACGGCGGATATGTTCATCGAGCGCGTCACCCACGAGATCGGCAAAAACCGCCGGGTCCGGGTGGCGACCTCCGACGGCATGGAACAAGTCATCATTCTGGGCCACGGCGCGCTCCGCGTCTCGGCCCGGATGTTCCACGAAGAGGTGCAGGACGTGGAAAAAGAGATAAGGCGCTGCATTCAGGGGGAGGCGTGAGCATGACACCCGAAATTACGGCTGAATCTGTCTGGTCACACATTCCAAAACGCCCGAGGGAGAGCAACAAGGGCAGCTTCGGCGCGGTGCTGGCTGTGGCGGGAAGCGCCTGCTACCGCGGTGCGGCGTCGCTGACCGTCGAGGGCGCTCTGCGCACCGGCGCAGGCATCGTCACACTGGCAAGCGTCGAGCCGGTGTTGGCGGCGGTGTCGGCACGCCTGCCGGAATGCTGTCTCTGCCCCTGTGAGCCGGGGGCAGAAGGGGGCATCTCCCCCCAGAGCATCCCCCGCATCCTCCGGCAGAAGGCCACCGTCCTGCTCATCGGGCCGGGACTGGGCTATCTTGCCCAGAGCACGGCCCGCGCCGCCGAGACGCGGACGCTGGTGAAGAAGCTGCTCACCGGCTTTTCGGGCAGTGCCGTGCTGGATGCCGATGGCCTCAACGCCGCCGCCAGCCTCATGAACGTGGGTGAGGAACTGCCGCGCCCGGCCAAAGAGCTGATCCTGACGCCCCACCCGGGGGAGATGTCCCGTCTGACGGGGCTTTCGGTGGAGGCCGTTCAGGCCGACCGGGAGGGCGTCGCCCGGCGATATGCCGCTCAGTGGAATGCGGTGGTGGTGCTGAAAGGGGCGCGGACCGTGGTCGCCGCCCCGGATGGCCGCGTCTGCGTCAACCTCACCGGCAATCCCGGTCTTGCCCGGGGCGGGAGCGGCGATGTGCTGGCCGGTATGATGTCGGCCCTGCTGGCCTGCGGTCTGTCCGCCTGCGAAGCCGCCGCCTGTGCGGTCTGGCTCCACGGTGCCGCCGCTGACCGTGCCGCCCGCCAAAAAGGCGAGTACGGGATGCTCCCGCAGGATATTTTCGCCCATCTGGGGCAGATGTTTGCGGAAAACGACCGTTGAAATGTGAAAAACAAAATGCAGAATGCATAAAATTTTGCACTGATTTCCGTCGATAGATACAAAAGAGGTGTTGAATATGGTTGAAAAGTTGGAAAAAATCATTTCGCAGAGCCAGAACATCGTCTTTTTCGGTGGTGCGGGCGTGTCCACCGAGAGCGGCATCCCGGACTTCCGCAGTGTGGACGGCCTCTACCATCAGAAATACGATTACCCGCCCGAGACGATCTTGAGTCACACCTTCTGGGAAGAGCGCCCCGAGGAGTTCTACCGCTTCTACCGCGATAAGCTCATCGTCAAGGGAGCAAAGCCCAACGCGGCGCATCTGCGTCTGGCGAAGCTCGAGCGGGAGGGCAAGCTGAAAGCCGTCATCACCCAGAACATCGACGGCCTCCATCAGGCGGCAGGCTCCAGGACGGTGTACGAGCTCCACGGCAGCACCCTGCGCAACTACTGCGTCAAGTGCGGCGCGTTCTACGATGTGGACTTCATCGCCAACAGCACCGGTGTGCCGCGCTGCCCCAAATGCGGCGGTATCATCAAGCCGGACGTCGTCCTCTACGAAGAGGGGCTGGATGAGCAGGTATTGTCCGGCGCAGTCTCGGCCATCCGCCGCGCTGATACCCTCATCATCGGCGGTACCAGCCTTGTAGTCTACCCGGCGGCGGGGCTCATCCGTTACTTCCGGGGCGACCACCTCGTGGTCATCAATATGCAGCCTACGAATGCGGACGCCGAGGCCGATCTGTGCATTGCAAAGCCCATCGGACAGGTGCTCAGCGAGGATGTTGTGGTGGACGACTGAATTATAAAAAATAAGAGGCCGCTGCAAGCAACCTCTCCGTCACGGCTTTGCCGTGCCACCTCCCCTATCGAGGGGAGGCTTTGGCATGGCGGAAAGCCCCATCTCTTCGCCAGAGGCTCCCCTACTAGGGGAGCTGTCGAGCGATAGCGAGACTGAGAGGTTGTACTTTGCAGCAGCCTTTTTATTTTACACTACGATTATATAATATATAAAATCAGTCAATGGTCGTCTTGGTTCGTCCCACGCCCAGCACGGCGGTGGAGATCTTCTTCCAGCTGTTGCAGCCGCAGACGCCGTCGACGCGCAGACTGGTGCGCCGCTGGTAGCCCTTGAGTGCTTCTTCCGTCCGGCTGCCGAAGATGCCGTCGATGCGGTTCCCGGTCTGGTAGCCCAGCGTCGAGAGGGCGTCTTGGAGGATCATGACGTAGCAGCCCCGGCTGCCCCGGCGAAGGGTGGGGTAGCCTGCCGTGGTGCCTCTGCAGGCGGGCGTGCCGTAGCGCCGGTCGAAGTGGACCCATGTGGGGGTCTGGCTCAGCGGCTCGACATAGCCCCACGCCCCGGTGGAGCGGGCAGCGTTGTAGATGGCGGTGCGCTGGGTCTGGCTGAGACTCTGCCCCACGTCGAAGGCCACGCCGGCATAGTGTTGGCTGCGGGTGCCGTGGCCTCCCTCCCAGATGCGGCGGAAGGCGTATCCCACCGGGATGCCCCTGCCGTATTTGCGGCGGGTGAGGTTCCACGCTTCCATTGCCGCGATGGTCGTCCAGAGCACCGGGCTGTTCGATTTGCCCCGGAACTCCCGCACGGTCAGAGTCCTGCCGGTGCTGTAGGGCATGGGGTCGTTCTCGCGCAGGCTCGAATAGGTGTAGACTTTGTTCTCGTAGGCGTCATAGACCAATAAGCGTGCCATCTCTCATCCCTCCTCGGTGCAGCTGTCGCAGGCAGTATGGCTTTGGGCGCGGAGTGCGGCCCAGGTGGGCCGGTCCACGACGCCGTTTGGCTCAAGGCCCGCCCGCTGCTGCGTGTCTTTTACGGCGGCGGTGTCCTCCGGGCCGAAGACAGCGTTGTCGGCGACATAGTCCTCCTCGCAGTAGAGCTGGGAGCGGTCATTGAGCCAGCCCTCGATGAGGCTGACGTCAGGCCCTGCGCTGCCCTCCTTCATGGCCCGGTCCGGGTAGTCCGGCCCCTGCTCGGGATGCCGGTCGGGGTTGGGGGTGAAGGCCGCCAGCTGTAAGCTCAGGGCTTCCACTGCTGTCCACGTCTCGGCGTCTGCCACGCCGGTGGCGGGCAGGCCCAGAAGCTCCTGCGCGCTGGCAGTGGCGTCCGCGGTCTCCTGTGTGTACTGTCTGGAAAGCGCGGGGGACGCTACACTGTCGTAGTAGTAGGCGATGCGCTGCAAAAGCAGGGTGTAGTAGAGCACGGCGCTGCTGTCGGTGCCGACGGTGAGCGGCGTGCCGGGGTAGGGGAGACGCTTGAGGGTGACCACCGGCCCGGACGAGCGGAGGGCCGACGCTTTGCCGTAGAGCGAATCCCATGTCTTCCGGCCCACGATGCCGTCCACCGTCAGCCCGGCGAACCGCTGGTAGGCCCGCACGGCGGCCTCGGTGGCCGCGCCGAAACGGCCATCAATGGAGACAGAGGGGATGCTGCTCTGGTAGGCGCTCATGAGGTAGAGGTAGAATTGCAGCTCCCGGACGGCGGTGCCAGTGGAGCCATTGCGCAGCACGCCCGGGTACTCGCCGGGCCGCAGGCTGGGCGAAAGCAGGCGGTTGGCGATGTCGTTGTAGACTTCGTAGAGCTTGTTCCATGTCGTCCGGCCCACGACGCCGTCGCTGGTGAGGCCGAAGTAGGTCTGGAACCGCCGCACGGCCGCTGCGGTAGACGAGCCGAAGATGCCGTCCACGGTGATGTTGTTGAGACTGGAATAGACCGTCCGTGCGATCTTCAGCCAGAACTGCACCAGCCGGACGTTCTGGCCGCTGCTGCCCTGGCGCAGGGCGGTGCCGGGGTAGGCGTTGGGGGTGCCGTTGTCGGACTGGATGCTGCGGAACTGGTCGTACAGTTCGGTCCATGTGGTGCGGCCCACGATGCCGTCCACCGTCAGGCCGTAAAGCCGCTGGAACGCCCGGACAGCCGCCGCTGTGCCGCTGCCGTAGACGCCGTCCACCGTGACAGAGGGGATGCGGCTCTCATACTGAGCCAGCGTACTCAGCCAGAACTGCAGCTGCTCTACCTCGCTGCCGGTGGAGCCCTGTTTGAGGACGCTGCTGCCGAGGTTCCATGAGCCGTCCGGGAGGGTGCCGCTGAATGTCTCGCCTTCACTGGTCAGCTCGGCGAGGTCCTTCACCGAGACATAGATATAGCTGATCTTATACCAGGTGCTGCGGCCCACCACGCCGTCGGCGGTGAGGTTGAACTGCCTCTGGAACTTTTTGACCGTCTCGGTCATCTTGCGGCCGAAGATGCCGTCCACCGTCAGCAGGCCGAGGAAGGGATAGTCTTTGGTGATGCGGTTGAGCTGCCGCTGCAGGGTGAACACCGCCGCTCCGGTGCTGCCCTGCCGCAGAGGGCTTCCGGGGTAGCTCTGGGGGATGGACTGGATGTTGTTGGTGCGGATGATCTCGATGTTGTTGCCATAGTAGTATTTGAGGATGCTCAGTGCATTGCGGCCCTGATTGGCCAGCGTGACCGTCCCCCACTGCTTGAGGCCGGGGCAGGTGACGGATTTTCCGTCGCAGTACTCGGCGTAGTAGGGGTTCACGGTGCCGGTCTTGCGGATATAGGTGTTGAAGATGTCGTCCGTCAGCCGCACCATGACGTCGAACACCGTCCGGCCATGGACGTAGTATTGGTCGTAGCTGGTGGAGTTGGTGATGTTGAAACTGTAGCCCTTGCTGGGGTACCACTCGGTGTAGATGCGGTTGAGAGCCAGCGAGATCTGGCAGTGGATGTTGGCCCGCAGGGCCTGCTCGGGCCACGGGGAGCAAAATAACCCAACAGGCCAAAGCTGCCTTTTTGTCAAGGGATAATAATAGAACATAAGCAGTATTCACAAGCATGAACGCTTGAAATGCTTCTGTTATAATGTTACACTACATACTGTATACGTTGGTATATATACTGTTCAAAAAAAGCTGCATCGACTGGCGCAAAGAAATCGGACACGCTGCTTTTATGAATCAACATATGAAATTTTATTGAAAATCCATCATGGCGGTGGTAAAATAATCCTATAGTTCTGTCATGCTGTATCAATGCCTTTTTGTGGTATTTGGGAGTGTAGAACGGCAGCTGCCCAAGAGTTGTGAGGAGAACGATTTGATGAACAAAAGAACATTGCACCGCCTGTTTTACGCGCTTATGGCACTGGTGATGGCGGTCTCCCTGCTGACCGGCTGCGGAACAAAAACCGCCAAAAATGTGGAAAAGCAGGAGGATGCTCAGACCATTCAGGTGTATCTGTGGAGTACAAGCCTGTACGAGACCTATGCGCCTTATATCCAGTCCCAGCTGCCGGATGTAAATATTGAATTCATCGTAGGAAACAACGATTTGGATTTTTACAAGTTTTTGCAGGAGAACGGCGGTCTGCCGGACATCATCACCTGCTGCCGCTTCTCGCTGCACGATGCGGCTCCCTTGAAGGACAGCCTGATGAACCTTGCCTTGACCAACGAAGCGGGCGCTGTGTACAACACCTACCTCAACAGCTTCAAAAACGAGGACGGCAGCGTGAACTGGCTGCCGGTCTGCGCGGATGCCCACGGCTTTGTGGTCAACCGCGGCCTTTTTGAGCAGTACGATATTCCTCTGCCCACCGATTACGAGAGCTTCGTTTCGGCCTGTCAGGCGTTTGAGAAGGTGGGCATCCGCGGCTTTACCGCCGATTATACCTACGACTACACCTGCATGGAAACGCTGCAGGGGCTTTCCGCTGCCGAGCTTACCACGACTGATGGGCGCAAGTGGCGCACTGCTTACAGCGACCCTGCCAGCACCGCACGGGTGGGTCTGGACGACACCGTGTGGCCGGGGGCGTTTGAGCGGATGGCGCAGTTCATTCAGGATACCCACCTCACGGCAGACGATCTTGCGTTGAATTATGACGATGTGACCGGGATGTTCCGGAACGGAGAAGCTGCCATGTACTTTGGCAGCTCTGCGGGTGTCAAGATGTTTCAGGATGAGGGCATCGACACGATCTTCCTGCCCTTCTTCAGCCAGAACGGCGAAAAGTGGATCATGACCACCCCCTATTTCCAGATCGCTCTGAACCGTGACCTCGAGCAGGACAACGCGCGCCGCGAAAAAGCCATGAAGGTGCTGAACGTCATGCTCTCCGAGGAGGCGCAGAGCCGCATCGTTGCCGACGGGCAGGACCTGCTGAGCTACAGCCAGAACGTCCCCCTGCGCCTGACCGAGTACATGAAGGATGTGCGCGATGTGGTGGAAGAAAACCACATGTATATCCGCATCGCCTCCAACGATTTCTTTGCCGTCTCCAAGGACGTTGTCTCCAAAATGATCGCGGGCGAGTACACGGCACAGCAGGCTTATCGTGCGTTCAATGCCCAGCTTCTTGCCGAAGAAACGCCTGCCGATGACGAGATCGTGCTGACCTCCGGGAAGAGCTATTCCAATGTCTTCCACGCAAACGGCGGCAGCGCCTCCTTCTCCGTTATGGCGAACACGCTGCGGGGCGTTTATGGCACCGATGTGCTGCTTGCCACCGCAAACAGCTTTACCGGCAGTGTGCTGCAGGCAGACTATAACAAGAAAATGGCCGCTTCCATGATCATGCCCAACGGTCTGATGTCCCGCCAGCGCACTATGACCGGCGCAGAGCTGAAGGAGACCGTCCGCGCCTTTGTGGAGGGCTGCGAGGGTGGGTTTGTGCCCTTCAACCGCGGCTCTCTGCCGGTGGTCAGCGGCATTGCCGTGGAGGTCAAAGAGGCAGGCGGCAGCTATACCCTGACCGGCATCACCCGGAACGGACAGCCGCTCCGGGACGACGACACCGTTACCGTGACCTGTCTGGCAGCGGAAAATCAGATGGAAGCGCTGCTTGCGAGCGAAAGCGGCAGGTCTTTGGACGGAGATACATGGGTAAAAAACAGATGGCGCGATCATCTCTCCGGCGGCGGCGCAGCGCTTGCAGAGCCTGAAAACTACATGACACTGAGGTGAGCGGGATGGAAGACGAAAAGCACGAATCCAAACGAAACTGCCATCCCCGGCAAAAGTGGCTCCCTGTTGCGGCCGTCCTTCTTCTGGTCTTGCTGATAGCAGGTTTCAGCGTTCGGTACATCTCGTTTGTGTCCCAGACCATCTATCAGGAAAGTACCTCGCATCTGGAAGAGGTGCTGCATAAATCCAATAATATGCTGAAAGAGCTGGTGCGCAAAAATGTGAGCTACCTGCATCTGTACAACGGCTTTCTGGAAACTGCCTCGGATGAGGCCGAAATACAGGCGTATATCAGGGCGGCACAGCAGGAGGCTGGGTTTGCCGAATTCTACTTTCTTACCTATGACGGCAACTACATGACCGTGACCGGGGAGACCGGCTATCTTGGCCTGCAGACCAATCTGGACGAAAAGCTCGCTCACGATGAGGATGTCGTCGTGAACACGGCGCTGCCCGGCAAGCCCCAGATGCTGGCGTTCATCTGTCCCGAAACGCAGGGCAGCTACCGGGGCTTTGCCTACGATGCCGTTGCCATCTCTTATTATAATGATGCGGTGATGAGATTGCTGGACAGCTCTGCCTTTGAGGGCAATGCCAGCAACTATGTCATCTACCCGGATGGGCGGGTGGTCATCGACAATTCCGTAAACCGCACGGAAACGATCTACAACTTCATTGCGATGCTGCGCGACCATTCCGATCTTTCCGAGGCGCAGATCCTGGATCTGTCCAATGCCTTTGCACAGGGCAGCAGCGGAAACCTGAGGGTCAAACTGGGCGACACCAGCTATTATCTGGTCTACGAGGGCACGGCGGTCCAGAGCTGGACGATGCTGGGGCTTGTGCCGGTCAGCATCGTCAATGCTAATCTGGACGAACTGTGGTTCCGCACGGCGCAGATCGTAGCGGGCATCGCCGCAGGTCTTGCGGTGCTGGCCATTCTGCTCATTGTGCTCAGAAGCCATGTCACCCTGCGCCGGAAGGATACCGAGATCCGGTACCGGGATGAATTGTTCCAGAAGCTCTCGCTGAACGTGGACGATGTTTTTCTGATGCTGGACGCAAAAACCTCCCAGACGGATTACGTCAGCCCGAACATTGAGCGGCTTCTGGGCATCCCGTGGAGAGAAGTCCGGCAGGATGTCCATGCTCTGGACAAGCTGGGCGCCCCGGAGCAGGGCAAAAACTTTCTGGATGGGCTTCTCAGCGGGCAGCAGCGGGAATGGGATCTCGAGTTTGAGCATCTGGAAACCAAAGAGCGCCGCTGGTTCCATAACATCGCCATAGGCAGCGAGGTGGAGGGCAGGACCAAATACATCCTGGTCATGTCCGACCGCACCGCCGACAAACAGGTGAATCAGGCGCTTTCGGATGCCGTTGCCGCCGCCGAGACTGCCAACCGCGCCAAGAGCACCTTCCTTTCCAATATGTCCCACGACATCCGCACCCCCATGAACGCCATCATCGGCTTTACCACTCTGGCGATCAGCAATATCGACGACAAGGAGAGGGTGAAGGATTATCTGGCCAAGACCCTTGCTTCCAGCAACCATCTGCTCTCGCTCATCAACGATGTGCTGGATATGAGCCGCATCGAAAGCGGAAAGCTCCATCTGGAAGAGGTGGAAGTCAACCTTTCGGAGGTGCTGCACGATCTGAAAACCATCGTCAGCGGGCAGATCTACGCAAAACAGCTGGAGCTTTATATGGATGCGATGGATGTGACCGACGAGGATGTCTACTGCGATAAGACCCGGCTGAACCAGATCCTGCTGAACCTGCTGTCCAACGCCATCAAATTTACCCCGGCGGGCGGCACGGTCTCGGTGCGAGTGCGCCAGCTTGCCGGGCAGGTGCGCGGCTGCGGGCAGTACGAGTTCCGCATCAAGGACAACGGCATCGGCATGAGCCCGGAATTTGCCAAAAAAATCTTTGAGCCGTTTGAGAGGGAGCGCACCTCCACGGTCAGCCGTATCCAAGGCACCGGCCTTGGCATGGCCATCACCAAAAACATCGTGGATATGATGGGCGGCACCATCGAGGTGCAGACAGCGCAGGGCAAGGGCAGCGAGTTTATCATTCGTGTGCCGCTGCGGGTGCAGGCAGAGCACCGCCCGGTGGAAAAGATCACCGAGCTGGAGGGTCTGAAGGCTCTGGTGGTGGACGACGATTTCAACACCTGCGACAGCGTGACAAAGATGCTGGTCAAGGTGGGAATGCGCGCGGAGTGGACCCTTTCCGGCAAGGAAGCGGTGCTGCGCGCGCGGCAGTCCATCGAGATGAGCGATGTCTACCACGCCTATATCATCGACTGGCGGCTGCCGGATATGAACGGCATCGAGGTCACCCGCCAGATACGCAGTCTGAACGACGATACCCCCATCATCATCCTGACGGCCTATGACTGGTCTGACATTGAGGTGGAGGCAAAGGCCGCCGGTGTGACCGCCTTCTGCTCCAAGCCCATGTTCATATCCGACCTGCGCGAGACCCTGATGAGCGCCCTCGGCCAGAAGCTGACAGATGCGTCGCAGGAGCTTCTGCCGGAAAAGAACGCCGACTTCAAGGACAGACATATCCTGCTGGTAGAGGACAACGAGCTGAACCGCGAGATCGCGCAGGAGATCCTGCGCGAGTACGGCTTCCGGGTCGATACGGCGGAAAACGGTGAAGTGGCGGTGGAAAAGGTGAGCACCGCAGCGCCGGGCAGCTATGATCTGGTGCTGATGGATGTGCAGATGCCGGTGATGGACGGCTACACCGCCACCCGGAAGATCCGCGCACTGGATGACCCTGCCCGGGCAAAGCTCCCGATCCTTGCCATGACCGCCAACGCCTTCGACGAGGACCGCCGCAACGCATTGGAAAGCGGTATGAACGGCTTTTTGTCCAAGCCCATCGTGATCGGCGATCTCGTGCAGGAGCTGCGCAAAATTTTGTGAGCCAAACGCCTGTCAGACAGAAAATAAATAAAGCACCCGCAGCATTCGCTTCCAGAGGACAAGAGCCTCTGCGAAGCCTGCTGCGGGTGCTTTTGCTTTTGCTGGCAGCCGTTATGATTTCAGTACATCTGCAAGGACCTGCAGCAGATGCGGAATATCCAGCGGCTTTGCAATGTGGCCGTCCATACCGGCCTTCAATGCATTCTGACGGTCTTCTTCAAAGGCATTTGCCGTCATTGCAAAGATGGGAATGCCTGCCTTTGCAGCATCCGGCAGGGCGCGGATCTGCCGCGTTGCCTCGTAACCGTCCATCTTGGGCATCTGGATGTCCATTAAGATCAAATCGTACTGCCCGGGGGCCGCCTGCTTTATCTTCTGGACAGCGATCTCGCCATCCTCAGCAGTGTCTACCGCAAAGCCCGCTTCCTTCAGGATCTCCTGCGCGAGCTCGCGGTTCAAGGCATTGTCCTCCACCAGCAAAAGTTTCTTTCTCTTGAGCTCGGAGGCATCTGGCTGCGCTGGCTTACAGGCAGGCTCTGCACCGTACGGTTCTGCCAGCACTCTGAGCAGTTCGGAAAGGAACAGCGGCTTTTCGCAGAAGGCGGTCACTCCGACAGCGCGGGCTTCCTCTTCAATATCCGTCCAATCGTAGGCCGTCAGAATAATGATAGGGCAGCTTTTCCCGATCACCTTGCGGATCTGCCGCACGACCTCGATGCCGTTCATATCGGGGATGAGCCAGTCGATGATGTAGACGCTGAATTCGTCGCCCTGTTCCATGGCGTACCGGGTGCGGATCACCGCTCCCCGGCCGGAGATCGTCCACTCCGGCCGCATCCCGATCTTGGACAGCATGGTGCTGACGCTCAGGCAGGTGTCGGTATCGTCGTCCGCCACCAGTGCCCGCAGCCCTTCCAACTGCGGGAGCTGCCTGAGCTCCACCTTTTGTCCGCTGAGCGCGAAGCAGAGGTTCACGATGAACTCGCTGCCCTTGCCCGGCTCGCTCTCAATGGCGATGGTGCCTCCCATCAGGTCCACAATGTTCTTGGTGATGGACATGCCGAGGCCGGTACCCTGAATGCCGCTGACGGTGGAGTTTTCCTCACGGGCGAACTCCTCAAAGATGTGCTTCTGGAATTCCTCGCTCATGCCGATGCCGTTGTCCTTGATGCGGAACTCATAGCAGGCCCGGCCCGCAGGCGCACCGTTTTTCTCAGCAATGCGAATGCTGATCATGCCGCCTGTGGGAGTGAACTTGATGGCATTGGACAAAATGTTCAGCAGGATCTGGTTCAGCCGCAGCGGGTCGGTGATGATATCCTCGTTCTCCACATCCATGGTATCAATAAAAAGCGACAGCCGCTTTGCCGAAACATTGGGCTGAATAATGGAGCGCACATCGTGGACGAGGTCCGGCAGATGCACCGCTTTTTCCTCGATCTTTACCTTTCCGCTCTCGATGCGGCTCATATCCAGCACATCATTGATGAGTGAAAGCAGATGCTGGCTGGAGGTGGAGATCTTTTTGAGGTAGTCCAGCACCTGTTCCCTATTGTCGATATGGGTCGCAGCCAGCGAGGTGAAGCCGATGATGGCGTTCATGGGGGTGCGGATATCGTGACTCATATTGAACAGGAACTCCCGCTTGGCGCGGTTTGCCGCCCCCTCGTGCTGAAGCGCGATCTCCAGCTTGCGGTTCTGTTCCTCCAGCTGGGTCTGATACTTCCTCTCCTGCTCTTTTTTCTGCAGCTCCATCTCCTGCGCGGAGCGGCGGCGCAGCAGCTGAAGGACCATTACAAGCAGGATGTAGCCGACCAGCGCCGTCAGGACCAGCAAAAGCGACTCCCGGAAGATTATTTTTTCATCCGTGTACGCATAGAGATCGAAGGATCTGCCATGGCAGAACATCCCGAAATAGCAGCCGGAGCCGTTCCAGTCCCGGGTATGGGTCAGCTTCTCTGCGGCCCCGGCTTTGCGGATCCCCTGCGCCAGCGGACTGCCTGCAACATCCTGCCCAATCAGCTCCGGGCGGTTTGCGGCAACGACCTGATTGTTCTGCACGATGAACAGCGTGCCGCTGGTTTCTGCCGGGTAGCCATCCAGTACGCTCTGGATGGACAGCGCCGTTTCCTCCACAAATTCCGCCGGGGTGTACCGGTAGGCAAGCAGGAGCAGCGCTGTGCTTTCTGCCCGGTGCGCCGCAACATCCACGGCAGAGCCATCTTCCAGCAGGACGCGCTTCACATAGGTCTTTCGCGGGTAAGATAAAACGTCCAGAACAGCGTCATTTTTCAGCTGGTCGCCAAACCGGTCATAGCCGATGCCGTTGGTCGTGGACTCGCACCGGAGCGTGCCATCCGGTCCCAGAACCGAAATGCCGGTGAGCCAGAGCTTTTCTGTCTGCCTGTTCAGGCACTGCGGGTCGGAGAGGTCAAGCGCAGGGTTCTCTGCCAGCTGATGGACTGCGACCGCCGTGCGGCGGAGTGCCTTTGCCGTGATGGTATCGTTGTGCTTTTCAAAGCTGGTGGACTGGGATTTGACAAACTCAAGGGTCTGGCAAAAGCGTTCCTCTGCTGTGCGCATTGCCCGCCAGCTGGAGAAAAAAGCAACACCGGCCATCAAGAGCACGCCGATGATCAGATAGGCTGTCCATATCCTTTTATCCGGGGTGGTTCTGTTTTTACGCGCCAACGGTGTCCACCTCCAGATACTGCGAAGCATTTTCAAGGTATCGGCCAACGATCCGCTCCAGCGTGCCATCCGCGCGCATCTGCGCAAGGGTATCGGTCAGCTGGCTGTCCAGCCCGCGGGTGTCGTTCTTGGCAAAGGCGACGCCCAGCCCGGTGACCAGCAGCGGTTCCTCCAAAATGCGGAACTCCACATCATTGTCCTTCATGTATTGCAGGATGGCCATCTCATGGGCGGCGATGGCATCCACATAGCCGCAGGCCAGCATTGCATACTGCACGCTGCGGTTTTCAATGCTGAGCACCTCCACCGTCTGCGGGATGCGCGGGTCGGAGCCGCTGAGAAAGATCTCCTCCGGCTTGCCGGTGCTCTGCACGGCGACGGTCTTGCCGGCAAGGTCGCTGAGGGATCGGATGCTGCTGTGGGCATCCACCGCAACCACCTGACGGCTCACCATGTAAGGCCCCGCCCAGCGGTATACCTCTTCGCGTCCATCCATGGAAAAACAGCCCCAGATGCAGTCGATGGCGCCGCTTTCCACAAGATTTGTTTTCTGCTCCCAGTTGATCGTTTCAAACCGGGCAGCATACCCCATGCGGCGGAACGCCTCGGTGGCGATCTCCACATCGATCCCGGTGGGAACACCGTCATTGTTCAGATAGATATAAGGTGGATAGGTGTCGCTTCCCACAACGATTTGTGCAAGACCGTTGTCTTCCACTTCCTTTCCTCCGCAGGAAGTCAGACTGCTTACGGCAGCAGCTGCCGCCAGCAGCGTGCATCCGTTCAGGAATGCACGGCGTGAGATTCTGTGTTTCATTCGGGCTTTTTATACTCCTGTTTTGATTGCATCCGCAGCTCAGTTGTGCTGCTGTAATTCTTCTTTCAGGGCAGCTTGGATATCCGTCAGGCATTGCAGCAGAAGCGGGTTGAATGCTCCGCACTCACCGTTCAGGATCATCTGCACGGCTTTTTCGTGGGAGAAGGCTTTTTTATAGCAGCGTTCGCTGGTCAGCGCATCGTATACATCGGCCAGCGAAACCAGTTGTGCGCTGATGGGAATTTCATCGTCCTTCAGCCCATCCGGGTAGCCGCGCCCATCCCAGCGTTCGTGGTGCCAGCGGGCGATCTCGTAGGCCGTTTGCAGCAGCGGCTGCTCTGCAAAATTATCCAGATCATGCAGCATCTGGGCTCCCAGCATACTGTGGGTCTTCATGACCTCGA
>ERZ833822.605-NODE-605-length-40252-cov-9.134861_pt1 | contig 40252 bp, 31 predicted proteins | sample MGYA00519913_ERZ833822 | MGnify/ENA primary metagenome ERZ833822 (study PRJEB31850, sample SAMEA3708746) | human gut metagenome | biome: human gut; feature: human-associated habitat; material: faeces | place: China | collected 2014 ... | reverse complement strand
ATTATTCCACTCCAATATTCATTAGCTTTAATTAATAATAGCACAAATATTACTACTTCACTACTCAAAAAAATTCTCACTTTATTACGAAGATATTTTCTCTCTGATTTTGTTAATTCATTATTAGCATTATCAACAGGTGCTAAAAAATATATTATAAGTACTGAAACAATACAAATTGCTATTTGAACACCATTATATATTTTATAGCTTTTAATGACCATTAATCCTGCTGAGTATATTACACACGATAAAACTGCACACGACCTCTGACTATTCGTATGATAACCTCCAGCATATTGTCTCAACACAATAATTGAAATTAGAAATATAATACCTTCTTTTAACATTCCTAGAACGGCTGATATTATAATAGCTGTTATAAACGCCATAATTGTTGATATCATCATATCTATTCCAAATTTTACTATTGCTTTTTCATCTTTATCAATGTGTGTATTATTTTCAATAAATTTATTGATATTTATATTCACTCACCTCACCCTACTCAAAATAGTATAAATATACATCTTCTAAATCAATATCACTGTCTGTAATAACTGCTTCCTCTGGTAATTCATCACCCACTATTCTAAGAGCAAGCCCCTCTTTTCTTTGCCTTATATTGCCTATCTTATATTTATTTTGAAGCATTTCGACTTCATCAATACAGCATTTTATCTCTCCAACCTTTCCTGACATTGCTTCTATAAGTTCAATTGGTGTACCCTGCGCAATTATTTCACCCTTTTTTAGCAGCAATACACAATCTGCAATACATTCTATATCACTTACGACGTGTGTTGCAAAAAGTATAATTTTATCCTTACTTAACTCTGCTATGTAATTTCTAATATTTATCCTTTCCTTAGGGTCAAGCCCTGCTGTTGGTTCATCAAGTATAAGTATCTTTGGATCACCCAGAAGTGCCTGTGCAAGAAGTACCCTTTGTTTCATACCACCAGAAAAGCCGCCTATTTTCTTATCTGCCACATTGGCTAAATTAACTATTTCAATAAGTTCATCTATCTGCTGCTTAACTGTTTTAATTACAGCATTTCCATTTTCATCAATCGTGTTTATTTTCTTTATTCCTTTAATCTCTGCCATATACTTAAGAAATGCTCTTGGGGAAAAATCTTCATAAAACCCCTGTTGCTGTGGCATATATCCTACAATTGCTCTAAAACTTTTACCTAATTTAAGAATATCTGTCCCTTGTACACTTTCTCCTTGTTTTTCAAAGCCGTCGCACTCATTATATAAAATACTTCCACCATTTTTCTTATCTCTTGACACATTATCCGTAATCAGATTTATCATCGTAGACTTACCTGCTCCATTAGCCCCCAATATTCCATATATGCCTGGCTTAAAGGTATAACTAATCCCTTTAAGTGCCTGTACTGTTCCATATGTTTTTCTTAAATTATTTAGAATTAATTCCATATTCCCCTCCTAATACATAAACAATAACCATTATAGCAATTATCATCAATGTTAATACTCCACCAAACATTACAACAGTGTATGAAGCTTTCCAATAATAAAAAAATGAAATAAGCTTAATAACTGATAAATACGAAAATAATTTTATGCCTATTAAATCCAATATTGATGGAATAAGAACAATCAGGCTGACTAAAAAACTCACCTGATAACTAAACAATCCTGTTGTTACATAACTAAAAACTGCTACTGAATTAATTAATACAATTTTATATAAAATATCCAGCACAACCACTCCCAATATCGAAACATTAAATGGATAATCTGAAAATGCCTGTATACTATGTATTCCTACACTTAAGTCATTTATCTCATATATATTAAATAATTTATTATAATAGCAGATATATACCAGACACACGATACCAGAAAGTATTACACAATTAATTACAGCCTTTTTTATAAGCCACCTTTTTCTTTCCTTACAGGCTCTTATATTCATAATCATATTATTCTTTTTTTCAAATGAAATCAGACCCGCATTAAGATATAATCCTAAAACAGTCAATAATAATGCTATTATTTCCTGATTAAAGAACTGTCTTTTAAAAAATGGACTTTCATACTTATACTGGCTTACCGTCGATACATTAAAACCATTTTCCTTTTTATCAATTATGTACTGCAAATAATTTATTTTTTCTTGTGTTAATTCCTCGTTAAACTTTTTATTAAAATCCGAACTATCTGTATCAGTATTTTCTATTTTTAACTGTTCTTTACAATTCTTAAGCTCGTCTGTTGAATCCATTTTATGTTCTTCACAAAATGAATACATCGCACTATTCTTTATGTCATATTTAAGTCTTGTTCCATAATTAATATTTAAAAGTATTATTGCTATGAAAACCATAACAATTATAGTTTTCTGATATAATATAACTTTCTTTAATTCAAAATAAAAAACCGGCAGCTTTGATTCTATATACCTTATACGACACATCAGCTTCTCCACTACCTTCTCTATAATACCTGTAGAATCACAAGGATGTTTTTTAATATATGTATATATTAATAAAATGCAGCCTGCAAATATAATAATACCGCTTATTATATATTGTGATTCCTTTGAATCCATAATAAATGAATTATATCCCCAGTTATCATTCTTAAACCATATATTATTCCCCTCAAATATATTATACAAATTAAAATATCTAAGAAATCTATAAATACTTTTAACATCAATTAATCTATATAATAACATTTCAATGAGGTTAATTATAATAACAGCCACTATTCCAACATTCTTATTTTTAAACAGGTTTAATATTCCCCACATCATAACAGCCCAAGCAAAAAAAGCAAATGTATTCTGAATACACACAATCAACAAATACAACATTCTATTTGCGCCATATGAACATAACTGTAACTCCAAAGATGATGCCGCACTATTAAATACATTTTCTATACCACCATATCTAAACAATGCTATACTTGATATAACACCATAATTAACAATTACAAATGTAAATATAAACAGCAGCAATATAAATATTCTCTTTATCAATAACTTCAATCTTCCATTTCTGGAAGCATAAATTATCATCCCACCATTTTCTTTTTCATTAAAAAAGCTGAATATAACAACTAAACAACCGATACCTGTAAACCAATAAATATATTTATAGTCTTTAATCTTCATAAGCCATAAATCATTATCTAATTTCACTTCATATCCCAATGCTTTTGTCAAATCATTTTTTGACTTTATTAATTCCAGATATGACCTGCTGTTTTTTTGAGAAAATAATGAACTTTTTTGAACATCTTTTATTTTATCTATACTGTTTTGTGTTCTCTCCTTATAATTCTTCACATAATCAAGACGTTCTAAAAATATTTTTCTTGCCTCTTTAAAATCTTCATCACTGACTTGTGGATTTTCTTGTAAATAATTTTTAGACATCTCTGTAATGCTTATATTGTCATTATAGCTATTAACCAGATCCCTATAAATAATCTCCTGTTCACTAATTTTGTTCCCCATAATGAATAATACCGCATTTAATATAATCATTAATCCAAAAATACATAATCGTTTCTTATTAAATACTCTTAATAACTCCATATATACCCCCTCTTATTTAAGTTTAAGGCGGATACATAAATAGCACCCGCCTTGAAACTAATTACCATAACTGCTTATCACTTGAATATTTCCATTCAAATCATCATTAAGTGCCATACATAAAACTGCATATGTAGCAATGTCTCCATTTCCGTGTATAGGTTTTACGTTTTTATCAACAAATCCTTCGACATCCTGTTCTCTAATTCTAAGAAGAATATTATATTGGTCTACTCCATATATAACTAAGCTTGTAGGATTTTGCTGATTACCACAATCAAATACATACTGACCACTTATTTTCCCTTCCATATTCATTCTGACTAATCTGATAGATCCTTCAAATGATTCCATACAATAAATATAGCCATCATATGCGACAAGTGAGTAAATTGATTTACACGATGGTTCACTATATATGCTTGTAATTCCACTCTCATTTATACGATAAATTTCAGTTCCACCATTTCCAACAATATACAGGGAATCTCCATATGCACAGCATATACCACTTTGTACAGGCCTTGCTTCTCCTGTCGCTTTACCAAGCAAATCAACATTTTCATTAGATGTATTATCTACCAATGTTACAAATTCGTGAGTTTCCAGATTATATTCATACACTTTATATTTAAGAATTTTTTGTTTCGACACCCATCTGCTTATATATCCAGCAACATAAAATATTCCATTTTCACTAACACATACTTTTCCGCCCGAACCTGAACCAAAAAGATCATAATCCATCGCAAATTGAAATGAACCTAAAGTTTCTGAAGCAGACTTCCCATCAATTGAAATTCTTTTACAATAAACTGTCGTATGATAATCATTATCTGCTAATTCATTCGCATTTACAGGCTTTACCGAGAAATAGTATAAATACCCATCATATATTGCCATTGTTCCTTCCGCATTCACACTTGGCATGCCAAGTACTTCCCCATCCTCAGTAATCTTGCATATTTTTTTACGATTAAAAAAAGCCTGATCATACTGAACAAGATAATCTCCACTTTCATCACGTTCAATAATGTATATATATCCATCAATATACCATAATTGATTGCCTAGTCCCTTAACAGTTACTCCTGCAAGATCTAATGGATCATAATTATGTCCATCCATCAAATATGCATTACAGTTTTCATCTTTATGTTCACAATTAGCGTTACTGCAAACCACTGTTGCAATATTATTATTAATATCATAAAACCATAAAATTCCATTCATTAAATAATAATATCCGTTTTCACTATATGCACTCCTTGACTTTTCAGATACCTGCGACTTATCAGCATTAAATTCATAGCTTGTCTTAACTTCGGTATCATCTTCTTGTCCGCTATTTTTAGTAGTACACCCTGTTAATAATAATGAACATATAAGCATAATAGCAATTGTCTTATAATATCTCTGCATATGTATAAATTTCTCCATATTCATCCACCGAATTTTCTTTGCAATGCTTGCAACTTGTTTATTGATTTTTGTTTCCATATAACTCCTCCTTTCATAATATGATAGAAACATATCTCTACGATTTCTTTTTTGATTAATTTACCACTATTATCAGCATTTGTTTTATATAGGGTATAACTTACATACAAAAAGGTACAATTAACATTTTAATACGACATAATTCAACATTAAAAAAAGCATATGGGAAATGATATGTATCCTCCTTACTGGTCTGTCCAGTAAGAAGAATATATATCAAAATTTCCCATATGCCTTAAAATATAATTCAGTAATAAATCAACTATGTTTAATACAATTTATTTTGCCACAATATTAACAATCTTACCAGGTACATAGATTTCCTTAATTATGTTACCTGTAATCTTGCCTTCTACTGCTTTCTTAGCCTTTTCAAGAACTGATTCCTTAGCTTCATCAACTGCAATAGAAATAGTTCCCTTAACCTTACCATTAACCTGCACACCTATCTCTACAGTATCCTCCTTGCAGGCCTCTTCATCATATGCTGGCCAGCTTTCATATGCTATAGTATCATCATGTCCTAATACACTCCACATTTCTTCACCAGCGTGTGGACATATACATGAGAACATCTTTATGAATCCTTCAGCATATTCCTTTGAGCATCTGCCAAGCTTAGTTGCAGCATTCATAAATATCATCATCTGGCTGATAGCTGTGTTAAAGCCAAGCTTTTCAAAGTCATCTGTAACCTTCTTAACTGTCTGGTTATATACCTTTTCAAGTTCCTTAACATCCTCATCAACAACATTACCTTCAGTTGTAAAGAAGTTCCATACCTTACCGATAAATCTTCTTGCACCTTCAACACCCTGCTGGCTCCAAGGCTTAGAAGCTTCAAGAGGTCCCATGAACATTTCGTAAAGTCTTAAAGTATCAGCACCATATTCTCTTACGATATCACTTGGGTTGATAACGAACTCCGGAAATCTCTTACCCATCTTGATACCGTTAGAACCAAGAATCATACCCTGATGAACTAACTTCTGGAATGGCTCTGCAACTGGTGATATACCCTTATCATATAGATATCTGTTCCATATTCTTGAGTACATAAGATGTCCAACTGCGTGCTCTGGTCCACCTATATAAAGGTCAACTGGGAGCCAGTGCTTAAGAAGTTCCGGATCGCAGAGTTCCTTATCATTATCTGGGTCGATATATCTCATATAATACCAGCTTGAACCTGCTGAACCTGGCATTGTTGAAGTTTCTCTCTTACCCTTAAGTCCATTATGTTCATACTGCTTCCATTCTGCTGCATTTTCAAGTGGAGCCTGTCCATTTTTGCCCTTGTAATCTTCAAGTTCTGGTAAGATAAGTGGAAGCTCATCATCATCAAGAACGTGAATCTGTCCGTCTTCAAGATATACGATAGGCACTGGTTCACCCCAGTATCTCTGTCTTGCAAATATCCACTCTCTGAAATGGTAGTTAGCCTTTCTTCTTGCTACGCCCATTTTCTCAAGCTTCTGAGTAATAGCTTCCTTAGCTTCTTCTACTGTAAGGCCTGTGAATTCCTCTGAGTTGATAAGCTTGCAGCCCTTGCCAAGGTAATCATACTTTTCAAATGCCTTTTCTGATACATCAGCGCCATCAATAACCTGTATTCTAGGAATATTGTGTGCCTCTGAGTACTCAAAATCTCTCTGGTCGTGGCTTGGAACTGCCATAACAGCACCAGTACCATAGTTAGCAAGAACGAAATCACCTATGTATATAGGAACTTTCTTGCCATTTACCGGGTTAATTGCATATATTCCTTCAAGAACACAGCCTGACTTAGTCTTGTTAAGCTCTGTTCTATCCATATCATTCTTCTTAATTGTCTCTGCAATATAAGCTTCTACCTCTTCCTTATTCTGAATTCTTGGCATAAGCTCTTTAACGATATCTCCATCTGGTGCAAGTACCATAAATGTAATACCATATATAGTTTCAATACAAGTAGTAAAGATAGAGAAATCTCCACCACCGTCAATCTTAAAGTCAACCTCAACACCTTCTGACTTGCCTATCCAGTGTCTCTGCATTTCCTTAGTAGACTCTGGCCAGTCAATATGTTCAAGTCCTTCAAGTAACTTATCTGCAAATGCTACCTGATCGATAACCCACTGCTTCATATTCTTTCTTACAACAGGGTATCCGCCACGCTCTGACTTACCGTCAATAACTTCATCATTAGAAAGAACTGTACCAAGTTCTTCACACCAGTTCACTGGCATATCTATATACTTAGCATAACCATCAAGATATAACTGCTTGAATATCCACTGTGTCCACTTATAGAACTTAGGATCACTTGTTGCTAAAGTCTTGCTCCAGTCATAATCAAAACCAAGCTCCTTAAGCTGCTTAGTGAATGTTTCTATATTCTTTTCTGTAAATCCATTAGGATTGTTACCTGTCTTAACAGCATACTGTTCAGCTGGAAGACCAAATGAATCATATCCCATTGGATGAAGTACATTATATCCCTGCATTCTCTTCATACGTGAAGTGATATCTGTAGCTGTATATCCTTCTGGGTGTCCTGCGTGAAGACCTACACCTGATGGATAAGGGAACATATCAAGTGCATAGTACTTTGGCTTTGAAAAGTCCCATACATCTGTTTTAAATGTTTCATGTTCTGCCCAATACTTCTGCCACTTTGGCTCGATAGACTTGGGATTATAAGTTGTTGTATTAGCCATCTTAAAACCTCATTCCTGCACCGGCTATGCTCTTCCGGTGCTTTCAATCACATATTTACTCACTTTCAAATATTATCACAATGAAAGGATTTGTCAATAACTGACCACTTCTTTATATGCTCTTATCAACCAGAATTTTCACAAAATTTCACAGTTCAATAATCCTACACAATATAAGCGGATAGTATGTAAAGTCATCATTAACTGTACATATCTATCCGCTTACTTACCCCTCATCTTTAATCTGTATCTCACCTTTATAAAGGCAATACCATACTTGATCTTAATCTATTTCTTTACTTTTCCTTTAGCATAGCTTCAAGTTCAGCTATTTTTTCTAAATCTTTTGAATGTTGTTCTTCATATTGTTCCTTTTTTATACTAAACTGCTCCTTCTGGATATCTAGTTGTTTCTTCTGGCTGTCTAATTGTTCCTTCTGGCTATCTAACTGCTCCTTCTGGCTGTCTAATTGTTCCTTCTGGCTGTCTAGTATCTTTTGTTTTTCCTGGATTTCCTTCTTCAGATTATTTTCCATCTCCTGATATTTTTTTCTATATTCATCCACCATAAGTACTGCCGTATTGTGATTAAGTATTCTCAATGCCTCTGAAAACATACTTAGCACCTCCTCTGGTTTTGCAAGATATTCGTTCATCTCATCAAATATCTGCGATAATTCTGGAAATATTTTCTGGATAGCTAATGCATCTTCCACTGATTCTGTCACAAAAAGTGAAAGATATGCCAGTCTATCACGAAGCATATCAGAAGTCAATGGTGTATCATACATGCTCTCATCATAATCATATTTCGTAATATTAACGTTTCCTTTTATAATATCAGAATATCTGTATTTTCTAAATGTGTCAAGACTAATCATATGAAAGTGCTGTAATAATGGGAAATCTATCTGAGTATTGAAACGTGTTGTTCCAACATGAAAATATAACCTGGAATCTATTGGACTTATAAGATTAGAATTGCTGTTTTCAAACAATACAATAGTATGCACATTTTTCATATCCTTGTAAGAAAATGTCTTATGTTCTATCGTCTGAACATTCTCATTCATTGTATTATCATGTATACTACTATTATATTGTGCTAACGCTGATGAAGATGATAGTCTGTGATATTGTCTCATAATTGCATCTGCCGAGTAGCAGCTAAGTCTTTCCCCTGGAAATAATGCCGCTATTTTCTGAACTTCAATATTGGCAATACTTCCATCCGACAGCCGTACTATCATATCCATTATTATAAATGAATCTTCAAAACATGAACTTTCAGATGGTAGTATATCAATAACCGTAACTTTTTGTCCTATGATGCTGCTTACAAGTCTTGATAGTCTCTCTCTGTGTTCATCTCCATTGAAAAGCTTTTTAAAAAATGGATCATACAACAATGGAAGCGTCTTTTTTTTGCTGATATAATCATTAAATCTATCAGCCCAAACCTTATTAAAAAAGCTGCTTCTTTTAAATTTATCATACTGTAATGCAAGATTGGGATTATTGTGGACTGCCGATAAAAAATCATAAGCATAAGAATTGTGGTTAGCTGTTCTATGACTGTCAGTATTCGTGTCTTTATTTAATGAATTGCTCACTTATTATACTATCGCATATATGCTGTTCTCCTTCTAAATTATTATCGTTATGCATATTGATAATATATTTATAACACAGTAGCAACATATTGTCAACAAATAGAATATTTTATATATCACGCAATATATTGACATCTATAAAATAAAGTATTTTATAAGTCGTACCCCTTTACATTACCGCTTTAAAGTGTTAAACTCATTAAAAATATTTCAAAACATTTATTTTACTGAATTAAACGAAACAAAGAAACGAGGTTAAATATATTATGGATTGCAAAGTTGGTTTTATAGGCTTCGGTCTTATTGCAGGCTCTATAGCACATTCACTTAAGGAATCAGGCAGCAATTATACTATTATAGCTACAAGCAGAAGGCTTGAACCTGTATATGAAGCTAAAAAAGATGAAGTTGTAGACGAAGTTCTTGACTCTGTTGATAACAGATTATCTGATTGTGATTTTATAATACTATGTACACCTGTTATAACTATGAATGATTATCTTAAACAATTAAAAAGCATTGTGAAAAAAAGTTGTATTATAACGGATGTTGGAAGTGTCAAAACTTCAATACATAACACTGTTAAAGAGCTTGATATGGAAGATGTTTTTATTGGTGGTCATCCTATGGCTGGTTCAGAGCTCACAGGTTATGCCAACTCATCTTCCGCAATAATGAAAAATGCCCGCTATGTTATCACACCAACATCAAAAACTACTAAAGAACAGCTTGAACGCTTCAAAGCACTTGTATATGATATGAAAGCCAATCCAATTGTTATGGACTACACAATCCACGATAAAAGTGTAGCTGCCATAAGCCACCTTCCACATCTTATATCAACAGCACTTGTAAAGCTCGTATCTGAACAGGACGATGACGACAAGCATATGCAGCAGTTAGCAGCTGGAAGCTTTCGCGATATGACAAGGGTAGCTGCTTCATCTCCTGAAATGTGGGACCAGATATGTGCTTCTAACTCACAAGATATAAGCGTACTGCTTGGTGACTATATAGACATATTAAGTGAAATCAAGAAAAATATTGATAATAAAACCCCAGGATATGTTAATGAACTTTTTGAGATGTCAAGGGAATATAAGAATTCATTCAGGAAATAAACTTTTATAAGACTGGCACATAAAATCTGTTATATTCTAATAATGTAAAGAAAATACTCGGTCGCAACCGAGTCGGTTGTGACCGAGTATTCTTCCACTAACAACTTAAGCAATTATTTTTTATTATACCCTGAAACATCCCCCACCAATAAACTCTCTCATTATAGAGTTGATTGGAACATTGCCTGACTGACAAGGAAGGAAGTACGCTAAGAACTTTAACAGTCTCTTTGCCTCCTGATATTCCGGGTCATCCTCTGTTATTGAGAATAGCAGCGGCTCTACTATCGGCTTTAAAACACACAGCTCATACGCAAGTGCTGAGTTAAACATAACATCAGCTTCCTCCTGATAAGGAAAGATATTCTTTTCCTCACCTTTTCTTACTGACTCCCACATAGAAAGTGTTTTTTTAGCAGATGCACCTCTCGTCCTGTAATCCCTCGCCATACGTCTTACAAGACGACCGTCAGTCGTTGCCACTCTGTTATGCTCGTCAACATTAAGCTGTGTAAGTGCACTTATATAGATTTTAAACTTACTTTCAACTGGAAGTGCGTAAGATAACTCATCATTAAGGCAATGTATGCCTTCAATCACAAGAATATCTTCATCGCCAAGCTGTATATATTCACCATTATACTCTTTTTTACCTGTAAGGAAATTAAACTGAGGTATCTCAACCTTTTCTCCCCTTAGTAATGCATTCATATGGTCATTAAAAAGCTTTATGTCTATCGCATGAATATCCTCAAAATTATACTCTCCATTTTCATCAACAGGTGTCTGCTCCCTCTCAACGAAATAATTATCAACACCAATTGCGTGTGGCTTAAATCCACTTGCACGAAGCTGTATTGACAATCTGTGTGAAAATGTTGTCTTGCCAGATGATGATGGTCCGGCTATCATAATAAATTTAACGCCTTCCCTTTCTTTTATCTGATTAACAATCTCAACAATCTTCTGCTCCTGTAATGCTTCCTGAACAAGAATAAGTGAATTAATATCCCCGCTTATTATATGCTTATTCAATGATGCAACTGTATCAACACCAAGCATATCTGCCCACTCGCTTCTTTCCATAAGTACATTAAAAAGCTTAGCCTGTGGTGCAAATTCCGGCACCATTTCAGGATTCTCTTTAGTTGGTAACTGGAGAACAAACCCCTTGTCATACTGGAATATGTCAAATGTCTTTAATATTCCTGTATTAGCTGCCATATAACCATAGAAGTAATCGTAATAACCCTCTATGCTGTATACATTAACATAAGAACTAATTCTATATTTGAATAACTGTGTCTTATCTTCCATTCCGAACTTCTTGAACAGCTTAATAGCCTCTGATGTCTTCATTCCCTGCTTCTTAATAGGCAGATTTTTCTTAACATCGGCTCTCATAAGTTCTTTCACATCATTAAGAAATTCTTGTGTGATTACAAAATCTCCTTTTATATCACAATAAAGACCTTTACTAAGCGAGAACTCAACAGTAACTCTCTTAATTCTATTATCTGTATCAAGCTTATGTATTGCATTTAGCATTAAAAGAAGAACACTTCTTTTATATGCCTCATTTCCCACTGCCTTTCCTACTGTAATGAATTCCACTTTTTCATCAGTTATATCCATATCTGATATCTCTGTAAGCCTGCCATTTACATTGGCAAGAATAATATCATACTTGTAATCCTTTGCAGCATCTGCTGCCATCTGCGATAAAAGCATTATTATTACTCCTTCCATCTTCCTAATGCCTTATTAATAACAGCAATATCTTCATCTATAGCATGTATTCTGCTCTTTATCGATATTGACTGTTCCTTATTATTAATAAGACTATTTCTAATATTGTTACAGCTTGTCAGTTCCTTATTAAGATATTCGTAAAGCACCTCTGACTTATTATCCAAAAGATATCTTCCATATCTTAATTCTTCCTCTGCGTAGGCTGTTATCTTTTTCTTATCATTATCTTCCTTGTCATAATCTTCCTTATGACTATCATTGTTATGAATATCACCTGCAGAAGCTGCATTTTCATAAATGTTATTTTGTTGAATATTAGTTACATTTAGATAATATTCATCTTGTGTGTTGTATACACAGTCAAATATAAAATAATATTTTCCATCTTCTAAAAGCATATGTTCTGACTTAATATCTATGCCTGTTTCCAGAAGGTATTTTCTAAAATCCTTTAGTTCTGACTGTGCAGATAAGACAAGCTGTGTATTATCCCCCAGCTTGTCTATACCTGCTTTTAATATATTCTTCATGAGCTTTCCACCCATGCCACATATCGTTACTGTATCAACATCACCTTTATTAATCCCTTTAAGCCCATCACAAAGCTTTGTAGTTATCTTATCTGAAAGACCATATTCATCAATGTGAAGCTTTGCACGCCTCAGTGGTTCTTTTCTTACATCACACGCATATACTTTATTACTTATCCCGTTCTGAACAAGATATATAGGAAGATATGCGTGATCCGTGCCAATGTCAGCCACCCTTGCACCTTTATTAACAAGACTGGCAACACATTTCAGTCTTTCTGATATATTAATAATATTGTTCATACATTTTTCCTGTTGATTTATTATATTATATAAATCATCCTTTATCCCGACATAATCATAAATAGAAATCTATATTCATGTTTTTATTATTGAATTCTATCCTTAAATATATTTCTGGATATTGATTAGTCAAGATAATCCTTAAGCTTGCGGCTTCTGCTTGGGTGTCTTAACTTTCTTAATGCCTTAGCTTCAATCTGTCTTATACGCTCTCTTGTAACATTGAATTCCTTACCAACTTCTTCAAGAGTTCTTGCTCTTCCATCGTCCATGCCAAAACGAAGTCTTAATACTTTCTGTTCTCTGTCTGTAAGTGTTCCAAGCACCTCTACAAGCTGTTCCTTAAGAAGTGTTGAAGCTGCGGCTTCTGCTGGAACCGGAACATTATCATCCTGTATAAAGTCCCCAAGATGGCTGTCTTCCTCTTCACCTATAGGTGTTTCAAGCGATACAGGCTCCTGTGATATCTTCTGGATTTCTCTAACTCTTTCAACCGGAATATCCATAGTCTCTGCTATTTCTTCTGGAGATGGTTCTCTTCCTAGCTCCTGTAAAAGCTGTCTTTGTACTCTTACAAGCTTGTTGATAGTTTCTACCATATGAACAGGTATACGGATAGTACGTGCCTGATCAGCTATAGCTCTTGTAATAGCCTGTCTTATCCACCATGTTGCATATGTTGAGAACTTATATCCTTTACGATAATCAAACTTTTCAACAGCTTTGATAAGACCTAAGTTACCCTCCTGGATAAGATCAAGGAACTGCATGCCTCTTCCGACATAACGCTTTGCAATACTTACAACAAGACGTAAGTTGGCTTCCGCTAGTCTCTTCTTGGCTTCCTCGTCACCCTCTTCCATTCTCTGTGCATATTCTATTTCTTCTTCTGCACTAAGAAGAGGCACCTTACCTATTTCCTTCAGATACATTCTTACAGGATCTTCAAGTCCGATTCCATCTGGTACAGAAAGATCTATCTTTTCTATATCGATATCATCTTCATCCGAAAGAATAATATCATCTTCTACATCTCCATCATCATCATTCATCTTGACATCTATATTGCAGCCTTCAAGAAACTCGAATACCTTTTCCATCTTATCAGCTTCAAAATCTGTATCCTGGAAATAATCCATAATCTCCTTATAATCAAGGACATTCTTTTTCTTTCTGGCTATAGCAAGAATCCCCCTGCACTTTTCCATGAATTTTTCCTGTATAATTCTTGCCTGTTCTTCTTCTGAAAGCTCTGGCTGTGCAGCTTCCTCCTTCTTTGACTTCTTAGGCTTCTTTGCTGCCACAGCTTCATCAGCTTTCTTTTTAGTTGTCTTCTTAGTTTCCTTTAATTCTTCCTCGTTTAAGTTTTCCTTCTTTACTGCCATTACAATGGTCCACCTTTCGCATGTATTATAAACTAATGTGAATATTATTTAACTTCATCTGTCTGCCTATGATATCCTGCATAGTCTTTGCATCTGCTGCATGTTCAAGCTTATAATCAAGGCTGCTCTTCTTAACCCTTAGCACTGTATCATTAAGTGTTTTTTCTCTTTCTGACTTACTAAGCGACTCGCTTAATTCGGCGCTGAACATTGCCGCTATCTCACTATGCATATCACCATCGCTATATGAGCCAATAATAGCCGCTGGATTAACACTTCCTGTTTCATACTGTTCATATACCTTTGATGCAACATCTTTAAACAATGGATCTATAAAATCATCTGGTTGTATATACTCACTGACTTTATCATATATATCACCATCCTCAATCATCCACGTAAGCAGAATCTTCTCTGCCTGTCTTATTCCATCTTCCTTTTTCTTTCTTGCCGGTTCCATCCGCCTGACAGGCTGTGTCTGTCTTGGTATTATTCCGCTCTGGCTTCCTATCCTTATAACCATTTCACGCATACCATCCTCTGGTATCATAAACTGACGACAGACAGCTTTCATATAGTTATCTCTTTCAAGCTTCTCATTAAACTGTACAAGCTTATTAGCAACTTCTCTTTCAAATGCTGTCTCACTCTCCGGGTCACTTCTTTTATAATTCTTCTCTATAATACCGATTTCATACATAAAGCTGTTTTCTGCTTTATCTATACGCTCCTGAAATGCTTCAGTTCCTAAAGCCTTGATAAACTCATCCGGATCCTTATATGGCCTCATATTAATAACCTTAGTAGAAAGTCCTGCTTCTTTTAATATAGGTATGGCTCTTAAAGCTGCCTTTACCCCTGCTTCATCGCTATCATAAGTTATAAGAACATTATCTGTATATCTTTTCATAAGACGGGCATGTCCAGGTGTGAGTGCTGTACCAAGCGATGCTACCGCCTGATTAAAGCCTGCCTGATGCATAGATATAACATCCATATAGCCTTCACATATTATAAGATTATTCTTTCTTGAACTTCTTGCAACATTAAGTCCATAAAGATTCTTACTTTTATCAAAAAGCTTTGTTTCCGGAGAATTCAGATACTTTGGCTTTCCATCTCCCATAACACGGCCACCGAAGCCTATAACCTTATTGTTAATATCCATGATTGGAAATATTACCCTGTTCCAGAACTTTTCCCTTATTCCCTTTTCATAAGTGAACAGACCTGACTCTTTTAAGAGCTCATCATCATACCCTTTTTCCTTTAGCATTCTATATAGATCACCTGTAAGCTGTGGCGCATATCCAAGGCCAAATGTGTTTATAGTTTTGTCTGAAAGCTGTCTTTTTTTCAGATAATCCAACCCACTCTGTCCTGCTGGTGATTTTAACTGATGATAGTAAAATGTTGCTGCTATCTTGTTAATCTCTAACAGCTTTGTTTTAATATCCCGTTCTCGTCTATCTTCACCTGAATATTCCATCACAGGTAGAGCTATACCTGCCCTGTCAGCCAGCATTTTTACTGCCTCTGGAAACGTATAATTCTCATATTCCATAACAAATGTTATAACATTGCCTCCGACTCCGCATCCAAAACAGTGATACATCTGTTTTGTTCCTGATACAGAAAAAGAAGGTGACTTCTCGTTATGAAACGGACATAGCCCTACGTAGGAACTGCCACTTTTCTTAAGCTTTATATAACCTGAAATAACATCTACTATATCGTTACGCGATACAACTTCCTCTATTACTTCACTTGAATATATTGGCATATTAACTCTTCTTTCCCTATGTATTCAATATGTATTCAAAAACTGCCTACTTTTAATGTATTAAACACAGATATCTTATTTCCTTTTTTTATTTTAAATTTTTATTCTGATTTTCATTTTAATCTATACTTCAATTTATATTCTGATTCTTATTGCTGAATCCTATTACTGATTCTTATTACTGATTCTTATTTCAGATTCACGTTATAAAATCATATTTAAGATACAATCCCTCCAATTGCACCGCAAAGTATGCATACTATCGCGCCTTTAACCATCTGTGACATATCTATTGATGATATTCCTCTGCTTAATATTATTGAAACAACACATAATATAAGAAAATATATTATTCCATACAGTACTCCCCACACCAGGCGGCTGTGCTGCATGCCTCTGGCAAGAATAAAGCCTCCGCATAAAGCTGATAGACCATAAGTAACATAAATCCCTATGGATATCACATTACCTGACACCCTGAACTTATACAGGCAGAAAGCAAGCACAAGCAGGGCTGCAACTGTTATAATATATCCTGCTATAAGCGTTTTTAATATAATAGATAACTTTTTCATACATTCCTCTGACCTAATAGTCATACATTCTTTGTTCTCTATATAAATATGTAGGAAATCTCTTTCGTATTCTATCTTTTATCTTATATTTATCTTATCCTTTATTCCAATTTTTCATTAAAGCCTGATTATATACAGAGCCTCCAGCTACTTGACAGTCCTTTACTGATACTGTAAAATGTTAAAATATAACACTTAAATGTGTTTACTATATTTTTATTAAGGATTGGAGGAATATTTCCTTGGACACTGACAGTTATATTCAACTTATAACTATTATTATTTTATTATTTCTTTCAGCTTTCTTTTCATCTGCTGAAACCGCATTTATGACGGTAAGCCGTATAAAGATCCGCTCGCTTATGGACGAAGGTAACAGACATGCTGCTTTAGTAGCTAAGATTATCGACAATTCAGGCAAGATGTTAAGTGCTGTACTTATTGGTAACAACATAGTTAACATATCATGTTCTGCTCTTGCAACAACATTTACTATTAATGTCTGGGGCAGCTATGCTACTGGTATTGCAACTGGTGTTCTTACTCTATTCGTTCTTATATTCGGAGAGATAACCCCTAAGAATCTTGCTTCAAAGTTTAACACTAAGCTTGTATTATTATATGCGCCTGTTATATATGGACTTATGATTATACTGACACCTGTTATTTTTATAGTTGACCATCTTGCAGGCATAGTATTAAAGCTCTTTGGAACTAACTCCAAAGATAAATCCAACACTATAACAGAAGAAGAGCTTCGTACAATAGTTAAGGTAAGCCATGAAGAGGGTATCATAGAAAAAGACGAACGACAGATTATTGACAACCTTTTCGATTTTGGTGATACTTCGGTAAAGGATGTTATGATACCTCGTATAGATATGACAGTCGCTGATGTTAACTCATCATATGATGACATCATCACTCTTTTTAAGAGTACTATGTATACACGTATTCCTATATATGAAAATGATACTGACAACGTTATAGGTACACTTAATATAAAAGATCTTATAGTTACTAACGTTGATGATTCATTTAATATAAGGAAGATTATGCGTGAGCCTTTCTTTACATATGAACATAAGAACACTTCTGAGCTGTTTAAAGAAATGCAGCTTAAGCGTTACAGTATAGCTATTGTGCTGGATGAATATGGTCAGACAGCCGGCATGATAACAACTGAGGATCTGTTAGAGGAAATCGTTGGTGAAATACGTGATGAATATGATACTGACGAAAAGGATGACATGACTAAGATCCGCGAAAATACTTACCGTATCAACGCTTCATGTAAGCTTGATGACATAAATGATGAATTAGGAACCAGACTTTATTCAGAGGATAACGATTCACTAGGCGGATTCGTATCAGAAAAGCTTGACCGCATACCTAAAGCAGGCGATAAGCTTACTATAGATAATGTATGGCTGTTCGTCGAAAGATCATCTTCTAACAGGGCTGAGTCTATCATACTTAAGATTGCTGACAAGCCAACAGAAAACAATAACTAATTATTAAAAATAATACACCACCGGAATGTAATGATTAAGTCATTTGATTTGATGCATTCTGGTGGTGTTATTTTATTGAAAAAATTTTCTGTTATTTTCTGATTTGGGATTTTCTGTAAAGCTTCTGCACATCATATTATCCCCATTAACTTCATATACTAATATACAAAAAGGATGCAACAATTTGTTTCAAAATGTTGCATCCCAATATAAATTCTTATTAGTTCATATTCTTAATTACGATTAATATATCGTCATATTCCCTCAACACTTTAGCAGGTTTCTTAATAAAATTCTATATAAATTTTCTATAACATTAAAACAGCAAATCAATACGCTTATCGCTTATGTTGTTTTATATATTAATCCTGTCCTTACAGATTAACCTTAAGAAACACAGAATCTTTATCATCCTGCTTAATACCAAGATACCTTTTCGTTATCTCATACGATGAATGATTATATATCTCCATGAGCATTGCCGGTGGTGTTCCACATTTCCACGCATAATATCCGAATGTTTTTCTCATGGAATGACAGCTTATGCCCCTCTCCATATTAAGTGAATACGCAGCATGCTTTATGATTCTGAACGCCTGCGAACGGCTAAGATGTGTTCCTGCATATCTACCTGTAAATATATAGTCACCTTTTTTTACACCATCTAACGTGTCCATATATGTCAAAAGTCCTTTTTTAGTGCTGCCATTAATTGCAATCCTTGATTCTTTTCCTGTTTTTCTTTCGCATATTACCATATGTCTTCTGAAACACTGTTCATTAAAATCATATACTTCTCCCCATTTTAACTCTAACAGGTCACTTATTCTTAATGCAGTATTCACTCCCATGCATATCATTGCATAGTTTCTCAAGTTAGGCTCTTCATCCAGATAGAATCGTCTGAATGCCTCCAGTTCATCTGTACTCCTTATTGGTTGGGATGTACTCATATGTTATTACCTCCATCTATATGTTTTGGGATGCAACATTTTGAAACAGTTTGTTGCATAGACAAGGAGGTTAATGTGTTAAAACTCACTATCAAACCCGGCGAATTCATCAACATCGGTGATGACGTAAGGGTCATATACTCAGGTGGTTCAGAAGGTAATATACACCTTCTCATAGATGCACCAAGAGAGCTCAATATCGTACGAAGCAAGGTTCTTGCAAGAAACAGTGCTAACAACTCTGATTCAGATAAGAAAACTTCAAGATTCATATCACCTTACTACGCTGAGCAGGGACTTTCTCCTGAAACACTAAACAAGATACGCCGTCTTATCAAAGAAGATAAGCAGGCACGCAAATCTAATGATAATACGCAGGGTTAGCATGGTAACACTGCTTATTATATATCTTTCATAAGGGGAACGGATTCCCCTCTGACAAATATTTTATTTACACGGAGGTACAACACTATGATAGTACAACACAATTTAACAGCAATGAATGCTAACAGAATGCTTAATGTAACAACTTCAGCACAGTCTAAGTCAGCTGAGAAGTTATCTTCTGGTTATAAGATTAACCGTGCCGCTGATGATGCAGCTGGTCTTTCAATATCTGAAAAGATGAGAAAGCAGATCCGTGGACTTACACAGGCTTCTTCTAATGCACAGGATGGTGTATCTGCTGTTCAGACAGCTGAAGGTGCTTTAACAGAAGTTCACTCAATGCTTCAGAGAATGAACGAGCTTGCTGTTCAGTCTGCTAATGGTACTAACTCTCAGTCAGACCGTAAGTCTATCCAGGATGAAATAGATCAGCTTACATCTGAGATTGACAGAGTTTCAGAGACTACTAAGTTTAACGAAACTTATCTTTTAAAGGGTGACACTACTAAAGCTGACAAAGCATACTTCATGAAATCCGGCTATAATCTTGCTAATACTGGATTATATTTAGAAGGTGAAAAGACAACTGCGTTAACTAAAGATAAATTAGCTACTGCTTTAAAAGATGGTAAAAAAATTTATACTGAAAAATATACCGATAAAACAAGTCAGACAGCTGATAAAATTGCTAAAAAAGGTGTAGACTATGGCTATGTAACAAAGCTTTATGATGCTGAAGGAAATGAAGTATCAGCTGAAAATATTCAGGCAGGTAAAAAAGCAAATGGAACAGACAAGGCTGATAAGTATTACACAAGCAATGCTGGTTCAAAAGGTCGCGAAGCTGGCAAAGAAACTAATATGGAAATCGCAGCAGATGCAGCAAAGACTTTCACAGAAGGTTACGATGTAAATGGAGCAATTTCATTTAGTCTTCATGTTGGTGCTGATTCTGCTACTGACAATAAAATTGAAGTCAAGATTGAATCAATGAGCGCTGCAGGTATTGGTGTTAAAGGTTTAAATGTAAGCACTGAAGATGATGCTACTAACGCTATTGACCGTATATCAGAAGCTGTTAAAAAAGTATCTTCACAGCGTTCAACTCTTGGTGCAGTCCAGAACAGACTTGAGCATACAATTGCTAACTTAGACAACGTTGTTGAGAATACAACATCTGCTGAATCTCGTATCCGTGATACAGATATGGCTCAGGAAATGGTTAACTACAGCAAGAACAACATTCTTGCTCAGGCAGGCCAGTCAATGCTTGCTCAGGCTAACCAGTCTAATCAGGGAGTTCTTTCACTCCTTCAGTAGTATAAAAAAACAACCATCTATGCTCCATGCACATAGATGGTTGTTTTTTTATTGCTTATTATTACTTATTAATACTTATTAATATTTATTAATTATTCACTAAGGCTCATGTATTATATAACATAATTATCTATTCCATTACCTGAATTAATAAGATCCGCTATCGAGATACTGCCAAAATAATCGTTTATAGTCTTCTCGAAGTTTTCCCACATAGCTATAGTCTTACACTCTGATAGCTTAGGACACTTGTTAGGCTTGTTCTCAAGACAGGCTACAGGTGCCAGTGAACCCTCTGTACACTGCAATATACTAAGCACAGAATACTCTTCCGGTCTTCTTGATAACTTATATCCGCCACCTTTTCCACGAAGCGAAGTAAGAAAATCATTCTTACTTAACATCGATACTATGGACTCAAGATATTTTTCAGATATACCCTGTCTTTCAGCTATATCCATAAGCGTTATATATTCACCGTTATCATGCTCAGCAAGGTCTATCATAACCCTGAGTGCGTATCTTCCCTTTGTTGATATCTTCATATATTCTCCTCCAATTATTGCAATCATACTCTTATTGTATAAACATACTTTACCACAATGTTTGTATACTTTTCAAGACTTATTTTATATTTTATGCTTTTTTTTGCTTTCTTCCATGCTTTACACTGGCATACTATCTGCTATACATATCCTTCCATATCCTGTCACAGGATTGGGAGCTGCTGCATGCATCTCTATTCCAAGCGGTCTGGCACCACGTCTTAAATACGCTTTTAGCTTCTCACCATACATATACCTGTCATTGCCCATAACTATCCCCCATTGCATAAGCAGGGCTGCACCACCTGTTACAAACGGTACTGCATATGAAGTCCCGGTAACACTCACTATATCAGTTTCATATGCTGTCTGTTTTCTTATCTTTATATCCACTCCTGGTGCAAGTATATCTGGCTTTATTCCGGCATCTATGTAGCTGATATCTTTATTCCATACGCCTTTTCCTCTGCCTGAAAACGAAGCATATGCTCCTGTATATGAATTATAAGCCCCTACAGATATACAACCTGTGGCTGTTGCCGGAATCGTTATAGTATCATATGGAACCGGTTTTACAAAGCCTGTCGCAGTGTTTAAAGACTGACTTGACGGAAGCCATATATTATATACTCCCTGACGTATGCTTTCCCCATATATGATGATTTTCCATATCCCCGGTGTTATATAATCCTTAGAAGGCTGCAGATTAATATATATTTCCTGATACAGATTATAAGGTGAAGGCTCACCTAATAGACTTATTATATCTGTATCAAGAATCCTGAATCTGTTTATATATCCCTGTCCTGTTATATTAAACTGCACTCCATCCGGACCAGCAAGCATTATCCTGTAAACATCCCAGTAGTATTTCCATATCTGTATATCTATCGAATGTTCATATTCACTTACTGATATCTCAACTGTATCTGTCTGTCCCTGCTTTATTATATTTCCATAATGTACTGCCTTGTCTGCCTCGTTTCCACTTCCTATGCATATGCTGCATTTATACCCTGCTGCAACATCATTGATATAACGCTCAAGCAGCGTATTTCCATCATGATCTCCATAATTAAAGCCGTAGCTTATGTTTATTGCCACTGGTTTTTCATACTCCACAGCCTTCCTTATGACATAATCTATGGCATCCATAAGGCTGGTTGTGCGTGGAAACTGATTATTATATGAATATCCCATCTTAACAGCTATTATATCAGCTTCATATGCAACACCACTTCTTCCACAGGCTATTATGGCAACATTAGTACCATGCTGTGTATTATCAGAGCCTGGTATCTGTATACTTTTCCCATTATATGTGTTATCCTTATTTACAATAGCTTTGTTTAAATATGCATTTATATCTTCCTCACTGTATTCCGTCTGTTGTGTCTGGTCATATATGTTTAATATCCTTGTACTGCCATCACTTTTCCTGAACTCTTCACTTAATATGTCTATTCCAGTATCAATAACTGCAACGATGACACCCTTTCCACTAAGATATGTCTCATCATAAGCATTTCTGATATCATCATTCATACTACCGGCATTACCAGCCCGCACATTGTTAGCACATGCCGCTGACTTTGCCCTTTCAAGCTGGAAATATATGCTCTTTGGTTTTTCTATATAGTCTATATTCACTTCCTGTGATATAAGCTCTATCGTATTCTTATCTGTCACAATTATAGCATAGTTATACAGCAGTTCTCTTATATATACATTATACTTTTTTCTTATATTTTCAAGAGTTCCTGAATACTTTACTATTATTTCCCATGTATCATCTCTCCAGTTAAACCCTGTACTAAGACTCTCTGAATTCTCAAGCTCTTTTCTTGTGGCAGACAATGAAACGTTAAGCAGATTTTCTATTTTCTGGTTCATAGCTTTACCATATAATATCATCTTTCTGATATTATATGATGTAAGTGTCTAAAGTATAAAATAAAAAGCACATCCACATCCAATATATACTGGCTGCAAATGTGCTTTAATGCTTCATATTAATATGCGTATCAACATGCATTTATCATGTTTTCTTTATAAATTCTATCCTGCACTTAGGACACTTGATACTTATCTTTCCCTTGCCTCTTGGAACTCTTATTTTCTGCGAACAGCTAGGACATCTGAATATCCTGTGTGTCTTACTATCCGTAATTCTGAACTTGATTTTATTAAGCTTTCCAACTACCTTATAATGAAATTTCAGATACTTTTCATTCTCCTCTGAACGCCTGGATATATTACGTGAAAACACCCTGAAATATGTATACACAATACCAACAAGTGCTATCATATATATAACGTTATTCCTTACGAACATAGTAACGATAAGAAGCACCAGGCATATTAAAGATAAATTCCTTGAGAGCTGATCCATACCATATCTTCCATACATGAATCTTGCCATCTTATCTTTAAAACTATTCATCAAACCATCCAGCCTTTCATAATTATATATAATATAGTGCTTATGTAATCACTAAATAATACTCTATCACATATATCATTAAATGCAATTAAAAATATATAAACAATTATGAAACCTGCATAATATCTAATAGTTCATATAAGTGCTTCCATCCTCTATATCTTTCCAGTAGAATCTATCCTCAAGTATCATATAACTATGTGCTGAATTCTCTTTTGGTATAGATACTGAACCTGGATTCATATATATATATCCATCTCTTTTTTCACACTTAGGAACATGTGTATGTCCACATAGAAGTATATCTCCATCGCATAATGCTGGTATATTCTTCTCGTCAAGCTTATGTCCATGTGCAAGAACTATTGAATAGTTGTTGAAGTTAAGATATGCCTGTTCTGCAAGAACATTAAAATCAAGCACCATCTGATCTACCTCTGTATCGCAATTGCCTCTTACGCATATTATCCTGTTGCGAAGTGGATTAAGCATTGCAATAACTTCTTTGGGAGCATATTCTTTTGGAAGATCATTTCTTGGTCCATGGTATAATATATCTCCAAGAAGAACAAGTCTTTCAGCCTTTTCTTCCTTGAATCTTTCTAACATTTGCCTGCAGTAATATGCAGAACCATGAATATCTGATGCTATCATTATTTTTGACATATTTTATTTTCTCCAATCCCATATAACATGATATATGTTTAATTATATATTTTTTTATCAATATATTTAACAAATCCAAGCACATAATATGTGAGGATGATGTTAATAGGCAACTGTATCATATTCTTTGCAAATCTTATTGAAAAATAGAATGCAAAACCCTTTCCATACATTATACTGCACCAGTATGTACCAAGTAAAACATTTACAAGCAATGTGTCAACTGTAAGTGCGAGTATGCATCTTAGTAAGAACTTAACATCAATAAACTTTAAGATGCCCTTCTTATCACCATCAAAGCTTTCTGCGACCTTCATATTACAGCCATAAAAGAACAGACCATAGATAAAGCCTGCAAGAGCTGCACTTAACGTCCAGCCTGGGAAATACGGACCTGTTGGCTTGATAACAAACTGTATAAGGTCACCTAAACCTCCACATACAAAGCCCATAACAGGACCAAACATATAGCCTATGGCACAGTTTGCAAGAAATGATACTGACAGCCTTAATGTTGGTGTCACCTGAATAGATACAAACACAGCTAATACTGTGTGCAGAGCGATGAGAAGTGCAGCCGCAACAACTGACTTAATGCTCTTAAACTCTTTTGCTGAAAATGCAAAATTCTTCAATAAAATTGACATTAAAAAAACCTCCTTTGCAGTAATCTTCGCTCTACATAGGAGGTTGTTCGCCATAGTATGTAGCAGCGGGATGCGGATTATGTATCGCAAGAAAACCTTTTCGTCCATATGGCAACTCCCTGTCCATACAGCACTTAACGCACATATTCCTACTCTGCTTTATATTTTAATATTTTACAGAAACTAATGTTGTTTCTGTAGTACAGGCATTATTATATATATTGTATACATAATTGTAAAGTACTTTTTTCATTTTTTCATAACTCACAATCGTGCCACTCTTTGTACTGCCGGAACCTTATAGTCAGATGCATAACTTAAATACTGCTGAAGTGAGTTCTCAACCTTATACATATCGAGCACCTTTTTCATAAATGCTATCGTACTTTTCTTATATTTCATATGCTCAAGTACATTGACAGCTGCTGCATCATTATAGCTTATGGCAAACTGCTTGGCAAAACGCGCGAACTTAAGCTTATTCAGTTGTTCAATATTATAATAATTCTGCATGATTTCAAGTGCCTCTATAACCCTGGCGTTCTCAAAATCCAGCTGCACTCCCGGCCGCTTTACACATATATTGCCAACCTCACAGGTTCTTGATTTTAGTACATTTGAATACAGCTCTATCCTGTCTGTCTGATAAGCTGAAACCATATACTTGTTATACAGCCTGTATCCTATGAATAATCCGTTATCGTTATTCTCTCCAAAGAAATAATTAAGCAGTAATTCTTCGATATTCTTATCTTTATCAGCTGCTTTAATATACATTCCCTTTCCAGCCCTTATGATAACACCATCATCACATAATCTCTCGACTGCCCTGAAAAACGCATCATGACTCATCTTTGTAAAGCCATTTTCATACATATCATTGGCAACTATGACAGCGCCCTCTGGTGCATCCTCAAAATACTTTATAAGCTTATCTCTGTATTTCATACAACACCATTCCCGCTTTAATTCATGACATTATTATATTTCTTCAAGATTAATAGTTTCTGTTTTATCAACATCTGAATCATCTTCTATTTCTATACCTTCAAGAACATCTTCTGTTTCTTCTGTATCGTCTTCTTTTTCCTGGTTTTCTTTTGTTTCATTTATAACCTTTACTTCCACATCATCTGATTCTGGAAATGCTGCATCATCATCAAAATCTTCCTCAACATCTTCATCATCAACATAGAAATTCACTGGAATAACTTCAACACTGCCAAGTACTGCTTTACCGATTATATATACAGTATGGATACCTTCTTCATCTGTGTTTTCCACATAATTATGTACTCCTGCAAGCTTTTTATCGATATCGCATGTAACATTTACCCCATCAGGAAGTATGATAGAAACATTACTGATTATACTTTCAAAGTTAATATAAACATCCTTTTCAAAAACAGCCAGTGAAAGATCAACTGTAAGCTTAGATGCTATCGCCTTAACCTCGCAGCCCATAAACTCTTCATCTTCTATTTCAACATCTCTTTTTTCACATACTGCATTATACTTACGTACTTCAAGCTCTGCACTATCCTGTTCTTCCTTAGTAAGCTTATTCTTAGCTGCCTTAACCTTATCGTAAGCTACCTTTCCTGCAACTGCTGCTGCACCTACACCTACTGCAAACTTTAATAAACCATTCTTCTTTTTAGCCATATACTTATCTCCTTTACATTTTACTGATATACACGCCTGGTGTATATAACTGATTCATAATCTTTTTTACCATTACATCATATTATTTTTCTTCTCTTTTAGAATATACACAGCCACAATAATTCTGTCTATATAGATTATACTCTTTTGACAGTTCTATAGATCTTTTATAGCCTTCTTTTTTCTTAAAATCAGATAAAAGATACTGTGTTCCCATATCCTGTGCCACTTTAAGTCCTGTTTTATTCAATATGACACTGTTTTTTAAAGGGCTTATCGTAAGCGTTGTTGTAAAATAATCAAATCCCAGCTGTTTAGCTAATTCGGCTGTTTTTCTAAGTCTTAGTTCATAACATTTAAAGCATCTTTTACCACCTTCAGGCTCTTTTTCAAGCCCCCTAACTGTTTTATAAAACTCTTCCGGCTCATAATCACCTTCTATAAAAGATACCTTATAAGGTGTGTCAAACTCCCTTATGAATCTTATCTGTTCTTCAACCCTTTTTTTATACTCTGCACTTTCTGATATGTTGGGATTATAGTAAAATACAGTAACATGAAAATATTTTGATAAAAACTCTATGCAGCTGCTGCTGCATGGTGCACAGCAGCTATGAAGCAGCAACGTAGGCACCTTTCCTTCTGTCTTTAATTTTTCTACCATTTTTTCAAGTTCTTTATGAAAATTTCTGTTTTCAAATGGTACAGCCATATTTCTTCACTCCTGTATTTTATTCATAAACATTTTAATGTCATGATAGATAATTATAATCAGGCTACTATATCTGATAATGCCTGTATAAGCTTATCCATCTGTTCATCTGTACCAACCGTTATTCTTAAATAATTATCTATACCCGGCTGGTTGAAATATCTTACATATATTTTCTTTGCTTTAAGCTTTTCAAATATTTCCTTTGCTGGCACACTCTTATGTGTGGCAAATATGAAATTAGCCTTTGAATCTGGAAATGTAAATCCAAGCTTTGTAAGTGAACCTTTTGCCTTTTCTCTTGTTTCAATGATTTTTCCTACACACTCATCAAAATAAGCCTTATCATTGATTGATGCCACACCATATTTAATAGATGTCATATTCATTGTATAAGAGTTAAAAGAAAACTTAACATCATTAAGAGCTTTTATAAGTTCTGGAGAACCAAATGCATATCCTATTCTCATACCTGCCATAGAACGTGACTTTGAAAATGTCTGTACAACTAAAACATTGTCATACTCATTAACCAGCTCTTTTGCTGACTGTCCACCAAAATCAATATATGCCTCATCAACTATAACAACAACATCTCTGTTGTGTTCAATTATATCTCTTACTTTATCAAGTCCCATATATAATCCTGTTGGTGCGTTAGGATTAGGGAATATAACCCCGCCATTTTCCTTATAATAATCCTGTGGCTTTATGTTGAAATCTTCATCAAGCGCCTGCTTCTCATAAGAAATTCTGTACAGGTCTGCCCATACACTATAGAAGGAATATGTAATATCTGGAAACAGCACAGGCTTATTGCCATTAAAAAATGTAAGGAAGCACATAGACAATACATCATCTGAACCCACTCCTACAAAGACCTGATTCTTATTCATGCCATAATAATCAGCTATAGCACTGACAAGCTCTGTGACATCCGGATCAGGATATAATCTTAATCTGTCTATATCTGTATCCATAACTGCCTTTGCTACTTCAGGCGCTGGTGGATAAGGATTCTCATTAGTATTCAGCTTAATCACATCTGTATCTTTTGGCTGCTCTCCTGGAACATATGGTTCAACTTTTCTTATATTATTCTCCCAAGCTTTCACGTATTCTTCCTCTTTTCATATCTATTATTATATATTCATACTATGATCAGTTCTTCTTAACTCCCATTTCCTTTGCAACCTCTGCAAACTTTGGAAGAGAGTTAACTATAGTATCGTAAGAAACACAATAAGCCATTCTTACATAACCTGCACAACCAAATGAAGATCCTGGTACAATAAGTATATTATGCTTCTTAGCCGTTTCGCAGAATATATTTTCATCCTCTGTTGGTGACTTTACGAAAAGATAAAATGCCCCTTCTGGCTTAACACACTCAAAGCCAAGCTCAGTAAGTCCTTCATACAATGCTCTTCTGTTTTTATCATATGCTTCTATATTAACCTTTGCATTAAGGCATCTTGCTATAACCTTCTGCTGAAGTGATGGTGCATTAACAAAACCAAGAATACGTGTGGCAACTGATGCTGCTGCCTTCATATCTGCTGAATCTGCCACCTCATCTGGTATAACAAGATATCCTATACGCTCACCAGGGAGCGAAAGTGACTTACTATATGAGTAACCTACAATAGTGTTATCATAATACTTAGTAAGATATGGCACATCTACACCATCATATGCAAGCTCTCTATATGGTTCATCTGCTATAAGGAATATCTCAATACCAAGCTCCTTCTGCTTATCCTCCATAATCTTAGCAAGCTTTTTTATAGTTTCTTCTGAATAAACAACACCTGTAGGGTTGTTCGGATTATTAATTATAACTGCCTTTGTATTCTTGTTAATAAGCTTTTCAAACTCATCAAACTTAGGCTTGAATGTACTTGTATCAGGAGATACCGCAACGAGCTTTGCGCCAAAGTTGGATGCATAATTCCTGTATTCTCCAAAGAATGGTGCAAATGTAAGAACTTCATCACCTGGGTTAATAATAGTCTTAAGTATAGTATTAAGACCACCTGCTGCTCCTACTGTCATAACAATGTTGCTGCTATTAAAATGTGTATCAAATCTTTTATTCAGTGACTGTGCAACAGCTTCTCTTACATCCTCAAAGCCTGAATTACTCATATATCCATGAAGGACTACAGAATCTTCTTCATCAACTACATCCTTAATCGCCTGATTAACCTCTGCCGGTGCCGCTACATTAGGGTTTCCTAACGAGAAATCATATACATTCTCTGCACCATATATTCTGGCAAGTCTGTTACCCTCTTCAAACATAGCTCTTATTACTGAGCTTCCTTTAACAAGTGCTTTCATAGATTCTGCTATCATCTTATTGTCCTCCATCTTTTACATGTCAATGTCCATAAAGACATCATATAGTCTAATTATATCAAATCCTGCAATTTATTCAATAATCATTCCACAATCATTTTTGCACAGTCATTTTTTTGCATAGTCATTTTTGCAATCATTCATATAATACATCTCTGAATACAGCTATCTTTCCCTTAGAATAATAAATTGTTTCATATCTACTGTCCTGCAAATATTTATTTTCATCATAATCGTTATTATGTCCTCTTAAATCAAGTGCGATATATTCTGTACTTTTATCCGTATAATATAACTCATACAATTCTTTTCGTTCTGATAATCTGGCGCATAAAAATGTTGTTGCTGTAACGCTCGCATCATCAGGTATATATGACAGTCCTTCATCTATTATCCTGTATGTTTCCTGCCTGTCCTCATCAAAATAACCAACAGCATTTTCAAGCTTTGGCATGTTATATGACGTAAAGAATATTATCGTAGCAGAAGCTGTTATATATAACATTTTCAGCCGCTTATGCATATCCATATCTGACACATTCAGTATGGTAAGATATATAAGAAGAACACCTGAACCGAATACGTAGTGAAAATATATACTATGCATATATTGATAATCTGTCACAAGGTTAAACAGCACATATGGACCTGTCAGGATGTATCTTGACCACTTTTTAGTAACAAGCGGTAAAAATAAAAGAACACCCATAGTCTGGATTATAAATGTTATCTTACCTGATGATGATATCTGTGTCATAAGATATGCCGGATTGGCAAATGCTGTCTTTATGACAGAAAACATATTTCCATCGCCCTCAGGTATCATATTATTATAACGTCCCGACATAACACCAGTACCTATATTTTTTAAAATCAGGCACACGCATAAACAATACAAAGCTGATGATATAAAAAGAACAACACCTTTTTTTCGCTTTCTGCTATCACACATCATATATAATCCAACAAACATCATAAGCACACTTGCATCTTCTTTTATCAGCCATACAAGCACCGCTGATATACACATTCCTATATTGTTATCTTTTTCCATAAACAAAAGAAACATACACAGGAATAGCGGAAAAAACATATTTTCATGTATGTCATAAAAACAGCCTCCGCTTATAACCGGATAAAAGCTGTATATGATTATAATAAGCGACGTTTCCCACCTTGACAGCTTTCTGCTGCGGCATATAAGTGCTAATGGCACTACAGCTGAGGCTATGAGCAGAGGCTGTATTATTTCCAGCGTGACAGGTGATGAAAACAGCATGTATACAGGTAATATAAGGTAAAACACTGGGGATATATGCACACACATATGTGATAAAAGGTAGTCCCTTTCACTTGTAGTATTCATCGTTCCTGTTGTTTTCATATAATAAAACATCTGTGAAAAAAGCCCCATATCAAAATTAGGTGAGCCATATGATAAATATCTTGTCACCATACAGAAGCTGACAAAGCATGTATACAAAGCTGCTGCTCCTGCTATAACAGCAATATATCTTTTTCTCGTAAGTGTCACTCCATTTATTCCTGCATATCCTGCATAATATATAATCGACAGTGATACAAGTGCTGCCATTGCTGCTACAAAATATATATCATTATACTGGAAAACGCATATGCATGCATAAACAAGCACAAGCACTATAAGCATGATCCCCTCTATATGACGTGACATATATCCCATCCTTTTCTCAAGCTTATAAAATACATAATATAATGCCAGAGTGAGTATAATTATGCATGCATACATGACTGGCATGTTAACAAGCTTCACATATTCCAGTTCATTTATTGCAGTATTCATGCTGTTTATAGTTATAGTCTGTATTATACAAATAAAACACCACGCCATAACAAATCTAACGACGCAGTGTTCAAGACTGATTATATTCTTTAATTTAGTTGTAGTAAATCCCCTCATATGTCCCCTTTCTGATTAACACAGTAAATCTTCGTAAATCACTCCATTCTCATGTTTGGCGGGTCGAAAATACATAAAGCCTTTTTCGTGCTAGCACGAACGGCTCTTCGTCCCTCTACTTTTGATAATACCTACGAATTGCTTCGCAGCTTTGCTGCTCTCGCAATTCTTCAAACATTCGAATTCCGCTGATTTACTTCGTAAATCGCTCCTTTCTCATGTTTGGCGGGTCGCAAATACACAAAGCCTTTTTCGTGCTAGCACGAACGGCTTTGTGTATTTTCGACCCTGGTATTATCATATGCTGTTTATGTAGTTTGTGAGGAACATTATGGCGGCTCCGGTATCGGCTCGTTTGGAGGTGCATTGTGATAGTGAAAAGTAACTTCCATCTGTATCAAAAGAGAACTTTGATGCAAGTCTTGCTTTTATGTCTTCCACGTATCCTGTAAGGTATCTTGACATAACTCCACCTATAATAATATCTCTGTCGAATATTACATAAAGATTGTTAATACCTGTTGTGAGATTATCAAGATATTCATCAAACAATCTTGTACACTTATCATCTTTTTCCTCTACCTTTTCAAAGAACTCATCAAGTGTCATTCCTATGTCTGTTGATATGTTCTTCGTTGACACATATCCTTCAAGACAGCCGTTTCTTCCACACATGCACTTCTTACCACCTGGATAAAGTGTCATATGTCCGAATTCTCCATATCTGTTATGTTCACCCTTCATAATAGTGTTGTTGCTTACACATGCGCCACCTACACCATCGCTGACCATAAGATACAGCTTTTCTTCTAATTCTTCCCTGACTGTATTCTCATTCTTGTGTGAATACCAGTAATCTGCAAATGCATTAGCTCTTGCATCATTCTGGACAATATAATCATATTGTATATGCTTTGTTATATTTTCAGTCTTATAATTCTTAACCTTAAGAGGTGGTGAAAATATAATCATGCTGTTATCTTCGTTAAAAATACCTGGCATAGTGATTCCAACACCTAAAAGATTGTCCTTTGATATATGATTCGCCTTTATGACATTTTCCACAAGCTCGGATACCTTGACTCCATACTCACTATCAGTAGCAAACTCCGTCTTAAGGCTTATCTCATCTTTTATTTCCCCATTAAGGTCTATGAGACTTGTCCTTATCTCTAAAGGACATATATTGACACTTACAGCATATCTGGCCGCTGCATTTACAGTTATCATCTGTGCTTTTCTTCCACCAGTAGAATCAAAGTTTCCCTCCAGAAGAATAAGTCCTTCTTCTTTTAAAAGCTTTATATTCTGGTTGATAGTTGGAAGTGATAATCCAAGCTTATCAGCAATCTCCTGTCTTGATATGCTGTTACTGTTATATATGAGCCTGAATATTCTGTTTTTATTATATTTTCTAACCTCTGATGTGGTTATTCTAGTTGTAGATATCATTTATTCACCAAACACTGCCTTATAATCTTTCTGGAACTTTTCTATACCTGCATCTGTTAATGGATGGTGTACCATCTGCTCTATAACCTTATATGGAACTGTTGCTATATCAGCTCCTGCAAGTGCACAGTCTGTAATATGTATTGGATTTCTTACACTTGCACAGATAATCTCTGTCTGTATATCATAGTTAGAAAATATACCAACTATATCTTCAATAAGCTGTATGCCAGGCTGTGATATATCATCAAGTCTTCCAAGGAATGGAGATACATATGCAGCGCCTGCCCTGGCTGCTAAAAGAGCCTGGTTAGCTGAGAATATAAGTGTTACATTACACTTAATGCCCTCAGATGAAAGTACCTTGACCGCCTTAAGACCTTCAACTGTCATTGGGATCTTTACTACCATGTTAGGATGAATAGCTGCTATTTCACGTCCCTCTTTAATCATGCCTTCTGCATCCACTGTTGTTGCCTTTACTTCTCCACTGATAGGTCCATCAACTATACTTGTAATCTCTTTTATTACTTCATTAAAATCTCTGCCTTCCTTTGCTATTAATGAAGGGTTAGTTGTAACTCCACATATAACTCCCATATCATTAGCTTTTCTGATATCTTCTACATTAGCTGTGTCAATAAAAAATTTCATAGTGTAATCTCCTCTTATTCATAATCTGCTTTGATAATCTTATAAATACACATAAAAGATAATCTCATAAATCCACATAAAAGCACCTGTATTATGCATATCTGTATGATTAAGCCATGTTATATACAGCTACATCTCATCAAATACCGGCTTTAATGCTGGATATATCTTTTTAAATGTATTATAACGTGAATTGTATCTGTCTGCAATCGCTTTTTGTGGTTCTATTGTTTTACATATCTTAACTATATTATCTGCTGCTTCTTTTACGCTTCCATATTCGCCAGCTGCAACCATGGCAAGCATAGCTGCTCCCATAGACGGACCTTCCTCTGATTTTAAAAGGTCAACCTTTATACCAAGTACATTAGCCATAATACGGCACCATAGCTCACTTTTAGCACCACCACCGCACATTCTGGTTTCTGTTATATTAATACCAAGCCCCTTAGCTACCTCAAAGGAATCCCTTATTGCAAATGCTACTCCTTCAAGTACAGCCTGTGTCATATCTGTTCTTGTACTATCCATTGTCATTCCTGTAAATGTAGCTCTTGCAAGTGGATTGTTATGAGGTGAGCGTTCTCCCATCAGATATGGCAGGAAATAAACATGATTGTTTCCTAACATATCATCTGTTATACATTCCTGTGCTGATTTATAATCCTTATCTTTAAGAATCGTATCCATCCACCAGCCATTGCATGATGCCGCACTTAACATACAGCCCATAAGATGATAGTATCCATCCGCATGATCAAACGAATGCAGAGCATTGTTATTATCAACACCAAACTCTTTGTTAGAGATGAATATTGTTCCACTTGTTCCAAGCGAAATGTTGCACATACCATCTCCTACTGTTCCAGTTCCTACAGCTGCTGCTGCATTATCTCCTGCACCTGCAGCTACTATCACCTTGTCTGTCAATCCAAGTGTATCAGCTGCTTCTTTAGTAAGGCAGCCGACCTTTTCATAGCTTTCATAAAGCTTAGGAAGCTGTTCTCTGCTTATGCCGCATATTCTGATCATTTCATCAGACCAGTCACGTTTCTTTACATCAAGCAGTAACATACCGGATGCATCAGAAACATCCGTACAATGAACCCCTGTAAATCTATACGCTATATAATCTTTTGGAAGCATTATTTTAGCTATTTTTTTAAAATTCTGTGGCTCATTTTCCTCAACCCACAGAAGCTTTGGCGCTGTAAAGCCTGCAAATGCAATATTAGCTGTATATTCTGTAAGCTTATATTTTCCGATAACATTATTAAGATAATCACATTCTTTAGTTGTTCTTCCATCATTCCATAAAATAGCCGGTCTTATAACATTATCGTCTTCATCTAATATAACAAGTCCATGCATCTGTCCACCAAAACTTATGCCCGCAATATCGTCTTTGTTATATCCTGCAACAAGCTCTCTTATGCCTTCACATGTTTTATCATACCAGTCATACGGATTCTGTTCTGACCAGCCTGGCTTAGGAAAATCTATCGGATAACTCTTAGAAACTGTGTTAACTATGTTACCCGAAGCCTCCATAAGTATAAGCTTTACTGATGATGTTCCTAAATCCACTCCTATATAATACATAAATGACCTCCTTGTTTTGCAAAGCAAAATGCGACTGCCCCTGCATGAGCAGAGGTATTTGCCGCTGTTTCCATAAAATAAGCATTTGGAACTTAATGACACTCATATTATCTTATCTAATAAAAAAGCGGAATGGACTAATATTATGATCACCAGATAAGCAATATGCTGCTGTAATCTCTTATGTCCATCCCGCTGGTTAACTGGCTAAAGCTTAACTTTATTCTTTAGCTTAGCTTTAGTAAGTAAATATATTAAATCTGTAGTCCAAAGCTATGCAAATGGATTCTCAGACTTGTAAAGTACACCTGCTGGCTGGTTATAAGCAATATCTTCAACACCGATATATTTAAATACATCAAATAATGCTTTTCCAAAATGTCCAAATGCAACTGCACCATGATGAGGATAATTCTTCTCTATAAGTACATGTCTGTAGAATCTTCCCATCTCATTAATTGCAAATATTCCGATTGAACCGAATGAACGTGTTCTTACAGGAAGAACCTCACCCTGTGCTATATATGCTCTTAACTGGCTGTCAGAAGTACTTTGTAATCTGAAGAATGTGATATCTCCTGGGACAATATCTCCCTCAAGAGTTCCATTAGTAACCTCTTCTGGAAGTGAACGTGCCATGATCATCTGATTCTTCATCTCACAGAACGCAAGTTTGCCTGAAGCTGTGTTACCACAATGGAAGCCCATAAATGTATCTTTGATTGTGTAGTTAAACTTACCCTTGATATCTTCATTATAAATATCTGAAGGTACCGTATTGTTAATATCAAGAAGTGTAACCGTATCGTTACTTACAACAGTTCCGATGAACTCACTAAGTGCTCCATATATATCAACCTCACATGATACAGGAATACCCATAGCTGTAAGTCTTGAATTAACATAGCAAGGTACGAAACCAAACTGTGTCTGGAATGCCGGCCAGCATTTTCCTGCTATGGCAACATACTTTCTTGAGCCCTTATGCGCCTCTATCCAGTCAAGGAGTGTAAGTTCATACTGTGCAAGCTTAGAAAGAATCTCTGGCTTCTTGTTACCAGCTCCAAGCTCATCCTCCATACTCTTTACTACTGAAGGAATTCTTTCATCACCAGCATGCTTGTTATAGCTTTCAAAAAGGTCAAGCTCTGAGTTTTCTTCAATCTCAACTCCAAGATTGTATAACTGGTTAATAGGTGCATTACATGCAAGGAAGTTGTTAGGTCTTGGACCAAAGCTTATTATCTTAAGGTTATTAAGTGCATATACAGCTCTTGCAACTGGAAGGAACTCATGAATCATATCTGCACATTCATCCGCTGTTCCTACAGGATAGTCAGGAATATAAGCCTTAACACCTCTTAGCTTAAGATTATAGCTTGCATTAAGCATACCACAGTAAGCATCTCCTCTGTTGCCTACAAGTCCGCCATTGGCTGATGTTTCCTCTGCTGCTGCAACAAACATCTTAGGACCATCAAAATACTTTGCAAGCATAGTTTCTGATATTTCAGGACCAAAGTTACCAAGATATACACAAAGTGCATTACAGCCTGCTTTTCTTATATCTTCAAGTGCCTGCTGCATATGTATCTCACTTTCTACTATGCATACTGGACATTCATAGATATCTGCTGCATCATACTTGTTTTTATATGCTTCTACAAGTGCCTTTCTTCTGTTAACTGATAAACTTTCAGGGAAACAATCCCTGCTTACTGCTACAATACCAATCTTAATCTCTGGTTTGTTATTCATTGTAAAATCCTCCATTCTGTTAAACCTGAATATGGAAAATGCATATCTGTTATCGCATTTTCCATATCCGGTTATAGTAACCCTGTACTTTTAATAAATACATTGCAAAAAGTTACTTATATAATATTATTTTTCTTTGTATTTTGCAATATGTACAATGATTTTTATTTAACATTTTTTAAACCAGCCCCATACATACCAGTTATATATTTTATCTGTTTTCTGATGTATGCCATTTCCATTCCTGAACCTCAGGAAGATCCATGCCATACTCACTTATATACTGCTTATGTGCAACAAGTGTGTCTCTCATCTTCTGTAGAAGGTATGAACCCTTGTTTCCAAGCTGAGGAAGTGCATTAATAACAGCCTCAACAAGATGATATCTGTCAATCTCATTCTGTACTCTCATATCGAATGGAGTTGTGATTGTACCTTCTTCCTGATATCCGAATACATGAAGATTTCTGTTATGTCTGTAATATGTAAGCTCATGTATAAGTGTTGGATAGCCATGGAATGCAAATATAATTGGCTTATCCTTTGTAAACAATGCATCATAATCTGTATCTGAAAGACCATGTGGATGCTGTGTATTAGACTGAAGCTTGAACAGGTCAACTACGTTGATAAATCTGATCTTTAACTCTGGCATGTTGTCTCTTAATATAGTTACTGCTGCAAGCGCCTCAAGTGTAGGTGTTTCACCACAACCTGCTATTACAACATCTGGTTCTTCACCCTGGTCATTACTTGCCCATTCCCAGATACCTACGCCCTGTGTACAATGCTTAACAGCCTGTTCCATAGTAAGCCACTGTGGTCTTGGATGCTTAGATGTCACAAGAACATTTACATAATCACGGCTTCTTATACAGTGATCAAAGCATGAAAGCAGGCAGTTAGTATCTGGTGGAAGATACATTCTTACAACATCTGCCTTCTTATTTGCAATATGGTCAAGGAAGCCTGGATCCTGATGTGTGAATCCATTATGATCCTGCTGCCATACATTTGATGAAAGAATAAGGTTAAGTGATGCTATAGACTGTCTCCATGGAAGCTGTGAACATACCTTTAACCACTTTGCATGCTGAGCAGCCATAGAATCAACTATTCTTATAAATGCTTCATAGCTTGCAAAGAAACCATGACGGCCTGTAAGAAGATACCCCTCTAACCATCCCTCACACATATGCTCTGAAAGCATTGAATCCATTACACGTCCATCTTTAGCAAGGAATTCATCATTATCCTTAAGTGCATTGTTCCAGTCTCTGTTTGTTTCTTCAAACACCTTTCCTAATCTGTTAGACATAGTTTCATCTGGTCCAAAGATTCGGAAATTCTTTGTTTCTTCATTTAGCTTAAAGATATCTCTTATAAAGCCTCCAAGCTCAATCATATCCTGGCCTTCCTTAGCTCCTGGGAATGGAACATCAACACCATAATCCCTGAAATCAGGAAGTCTTAAATCTCTTAAAAGCTTACCTCCATTGGCATGTGGATTAGCACTTATTCTATGATCACCTTCTGGTGCAAGTGCTTTTAATTCAGGGATGAGTCTGCCATTTTCATCGAACAGTTCTTCTGGCTTATAGCTCTCTAACCATTCATTAAGCTGCTGTAAATGTTCTGGCTTATCCATCATTATTGGTACCTGATGTGCCCTAAAGGTTCCTTCTATTTCTTTGCCATCAACTACCTTAGGACCTGTCCAGCCCTTAGGAGTCCTAAGAACGATCATAGGCCAGAATGGACGTTCAGTTTTTCCTTCTTGTCTTGCCTGTCTTTGTATTTCCTTTATCTCTTCAATAACAGTATCAACAGTCTCTGCCATCTTTTTATGCATAGTCATAGGATCATCACCCTCAACAAAGTATGGCTTCCAGCCACAGCCATGGAAGAAGCTCTCTATCTCGTCATGAGATATACGTGAGAATACTGTAGGGTTACTGATCTTATATCCATTAAGATGTAATATAGGAAGTACTGCACCATCCGTAACAGGATTAAGAAACTTATTAGAGTGCCATGCAGTTGCTAATGGACCTGTTTCAGCTTCTCCATCACCTACAATACATGTAGTGATAAGATCCGGATTATCGAATACTGAACCAAATGCGTGTGCTATTGAATATCCAAGCTCACCACCCTCATTGATAGAACCAGGTGTTTCAGGGGCAACGTGGCTTGAGATTCCTCCTGGAAATGAAAACTGCTTGCAAAGTTTCTTAAGACCAGCCATATCCTGACTTACATTAGGATATACTTCGCTGTATGTTCCCTCAAGATAAGAGTTAGCTACAAAGAAGTTACCACCATGTCCAGGACCAGATATAAGAACCATATCAAGATCATATTTCTTAATAGCCCTGTTCATATGGCAATATACGAAATTCTGTCCAGGAACTGTTCCCCAATGTCCTACTATCTTTTTCTTAATATGCTCTGCCTTTAAAGGCTCTCTTAAAAGAGGGTTATCCAAAAGATACAACTGGGCTGCTGATAAATAGTTAGCTGCACGCCAATATGCATTCATCTTCTCAAGATATTCTTCTGTTATCGGCATCTTTTCAACACACATTTCATTATTCATCTTAATTCTGTACCTCCATTCTGCACATTATTGTACATACTGTTACTTTTTTATTCTTTATATCATTTTGAAATCGCTTTTATAAATGTACTTTATAAAAGCAGTTTTATATTAGCACATTATGTTCAAATGTCAATACATAAAAAAATAAAATACAAACAAAATACAATTATATTTACTATATGTTTTTA